>PDWI01008988.1_pt1 | contig 11584 bp, 13 predicted proteins | sample 1430891 | NCBI WGS metagenome assembly PDWI01 (sample SAMN01162508, study PRJNA174530) | Oral metagenome, whole genome shotgun sequencing project. | biome: Marine environment; feature: Marine mammal; material: Swab sample of the gingival sulcus; isolation source: swab sample of gingival sulcus...
CGTCTATTGAAAATTATTATAGTGGTTCTTCGCCGAATACTTGTTACGGCTTAGGTAACCCACAGTGTGTTAAGGATGGCTATCGTAAAGATTTGAAGGGCTTATATATGCACAGAGAGATAACGGTTGATGAGTTAGAGAGGTTAAAGGAGAATAAGAAATGAGATTACTAATTGTACTGTTACCTGTATTATTGTTATCCGCTTGCTTCAATTTTGGTGGTGTCCTGTCCGTACTACGGACACTAGTATTTTCAGCTAAAAATTAGCAATTTTTCTTATTTTTTAATGCCGTTTTATTAATTAAAGCGACATTTTTTATTTTTCTGTTGCTAATTCTACAAATTTTCCGTTTCGTAACGTATTAATTAAGAAAAATTACAAATTTTAAATGCAGTTATCCTATCAAACTACGGACAACTTTTGTTATTTCTTTTTGGTTTTTGCTATTTTCTCCTTCGTTGTCGCCAAAACTCTTCGGGTGTTTTACCGCCCAGATTTTGATAGGTTCGATGTTGGTTATACCAATGTGTAAATTGATTTAACCAGCTTTGTAATTCTGTTTTATTACTGATTGCAAATAGTCTTAACATCGGTTTTAGTGTACCAAACAACCGTTCAATTCGTCCATTGCCCACGTATCATTAATGGCTACCCATCGTGGTAATTTATTTTTCATTTTTCGTCTTTCCTGCATAATCAGATAGTGATTGTCACGAATAACAGTAGCAACATAGGTTTTACCCACAGTGGCACAATTGGCGTGCAAACGATAAAATGATTGTGCCACTCGCCGACAACCTGCTTTTTGTCCCAATATGGCTTTTAATCGTATCACTTCTTTTTTAACCCAAGCAGGTTTTGCAGCATTCTTATAATAATTTAATTTACCTGTTTTCATTAAAGTGATTGAGGAAAAGTCATACAAAAGAAAAATGCGTATGTGATGGATTTTGAACTCTATCGGTAAATAATATTCTTGTTTTTAACTTTTTACATAAGATAGTTTTTATATTTATTTTCTTTTTGCTATAATTCTCCGCTTATTAATCACTTATTTTAGCGAAGCATTATGGGAAAGAATTTCAAAAAACAAGCCTTAAAATACCACCGTTATCCTAAACCTGGGAAAGTGGCAATTAGTGCAACCAAATCAATGTCAAACCAGCGTGATTTAGCGTTGGCGTATTCGCCTGGTGTGGCGTATGCCTGTGAAGAGATTGTAGAAAACCCTTATGAAGCAGCGAATATGACCTCTCGTCAGAATTTGGTTGCTGTCATTACCAATGGAACGGCGGTTTTAGGTTTGGGTAATATTGGTCCACTTGCCTCAAAACCTGTCATGGAAGGTAAGGGTGTGCTGTTCAAAAAGTTCTCTGATATTGATGTCTTCGATATTGAGGTGAATGAAACTGACCCTGATAAGTTCGTTGATATTGTTGCCAGTCTTGAGCCAACCTTTGGTGGAATTAATTTAGAAGATATTAAAGCTCCTGAATGTTTTGAGATTGAGCAAAAACTCAAAGAGCGTATGGGCATTCCCGTGTTTCATGATGACCAACACGGTACAGCAATTATTGCTACGGCTGCACTTCTGAATGCGTTGTCTATTCAAGGTAAAGCAGTTCATGAAGTCAGAGTTGTTGCCTCGGGTGCAGGTGCTGCTGGTATGGCGTGCTTGGATTTATTTGTCTCACTGGGTGTGCTTAAAGAAAATATTATTGTTTGTGATAGCAAAGGTGTCATCTATAAGGGGCGTGAAGGTGCTGACCAAGGGCGTAAAAAGGATTATGCTGTGGATACCGATAGCCGTACATTAGAAGATGCGATGAAAAATGCCGATGTTTTTTTAGGTGTTTCCCAAGCAGGTGTGGTTACCTCTGAGATGGTTAAAAGTATGGCGGCAAATCCATTAATTTTAGCACTTGCCAACCCAGTACCCGAGATTATGCCTGATGTGGCAAAAGCGGCAAGACCAGATGTTATGGTAGCTACTGGGCGTTCTGATTTCCCTAACCAAGTGAATAATGTCCTTTGTTTTCCTTATATTTTCCGTGGGGCATTAGACGTTGGGGCAACTGAAATTAATGAGGAAATGAAATTGGCGTGTGTACGTGCTTTGGCTCAACTTGCCAAAGCTCCTGTTGGCGAAGAAGTGGCTAGTGCTTATGGTAAAAAATTACAATTTGGACCTGATTATATTATCCCAACACCATTTGACCCAAGATTGATTGCAGTTATCCCAATAGCAGTTGCCAAGGCGGCAATGGAAACTGGTGTTGCTACACAACCGATAGCTGATTTTGCAACATACCAACAGGAACTTGATGCCTTTACTAATAAAGCGAGTATGGCAATGCGTCCTATTTTTGAAGTAGCACAACAAAAACAAAAACGCATTTTATTTGCCGAAGGAGAAGAAGAGCGAGTTTTATTTGCTGTCAAAGGCATTCTCGAAGAAGGTATTGGTCGTCCTGTGCTTATCGGTCGTGCCCAACGAGTACAAGAGAAAGTTGAACGATTGGGGTTAGATTTAATCGCTGGTACAGATTTTGAACTGATTGACCCGCAGAATAATCAATACTATCACGACTGTGTTGCACATTATCATAAAAAATCCTGTCGTTTTGGTGTTGATCCACATACGGCACGTGTTCACATTAATACTCGCCCGACTATTTTGGGTGCAGTTTTGGTGGAACTAGGTATTGCAGATGCGATGATTTGTGGCACGATTGGTCGTTTTCATGGGCATTATAATAGTGTAAAACAAGTTTTAAATACCCGTGAAGGGGTGATTAACCCTGCGACAATGAGTATGTTAATTACTTCAAAAGGTGGTACGTTATTTGTTGCCGACACCAATATTACTGATACTCCAACAGTTGAAGATGTAGTCAATATTGCTGAATTATGTGTCCTTAATGTGCAGAAATTTGGTATCGTACCAAAAGTGGCTATGCTGTCGCATTCAAATTTTGGTAGCCAAGCGGGTTCGGAAACGGTTGATAAAATGAGTAAGGCAAGAGAAATTTTAAAAGCCAAATATCCCGATTTAATGGTAGAAGGAGAAATGCAAGCTGATGCAGCATTGTCACAAAGTGTACGTGATGATTTATACCCTGAAAATGAATTAGAAGGGCACGCTAATATTCTCATTATGCCAAACCAAGATGCTGCAAATATCGGTTTTAATTTAATGAAAGTGATTGCTGCCGATGGGGTAACTATTGGTCCAATAATGATGGGGCTAGAACAGCCTGTGCATATCTTATCACGCACAGCAACCGTCAGACGTATTATCAATATGGCAGCTATTGTTGCTGTTGATGCTCAAAATTATATTGATATGGGCTTCAAAACAAAGTAAGGAAACATAATACCGATAAGGGTGTTTAGAAAAAGTTTTCATATTGATGAAATAATTTCATATTACTAATAGCAATTAGTAAAACAAGTTGCTATAATGAAATTTCAGTTTTTTTATAATAAGTATTAAAGAGGAGAGGAAAAATGAAGAAAACAACACAGCTTTTATTAGCAACAGCATTAGTGGGTACAGCAACTTTTTCAATGGCAGAGAAAACACTTAAAATTGGTGTTGAAGGAGCATATCCTCCATTTTCAGAAGTCAATAAAGATGGCGAAGTCGTTGGTTTTGATATTGATATTGCCAATGCACTTTGTGCTGAGATGAAAAGAAAGTGTGAATTGAAAAAAGTTGCGTGGGACGGTATGATTCCTGCACTAAAAGGACGTAAAATTGATGCAATTATTGCGTCAATGAGTGCGACCGAAAAACGTAAAAAAAGCATTGATTTTACCGATAGATATTATCGTATTCCTGTAAAAGTCGTTCGTAAAAAGGGTTCAGACTTTGAATTTACCAAAGAAGGGATGAAAGGTAAAATTATCGGTGTACAAAAATCAACACCAGTGAGTGAACATATGACAGCCTTATTTGGTGATGTCGCTAAAATTAAGCGTTATGCCAGTAATGATGAGGCTTTGCTGGATTTACAGGCAGGTGGTGTTGATGTGGTTGGTGCTGAGTCGTTGGCTCTGCAAGATGGCTTTTTGAAAAAAGAAGTAGGTAAAAACTTCGAGTTTTTTGGCCCTGATTTAGTTGATGAAAAGTACTATGGCAAAGGTATTGCTATCGGTATCCGTAAAAAACAAGATGCCTTAAAAGAAGCACTAAATAAAGCGATTAAAGCAATTCGTGAAAATGGAAAGTACAAAGAAATCAATGATAAATACTTTGATATTGATGTTTACGGTAAATAATTAATTGTTTTTATTAGGGCAGATTAGGTCCTCCTAATCTGCCCTTTATTTTTTGTGAAGAAACTATGTTAAATTCTTTTAGTCTAATTGCTGAATGGTTGCCTACTTTAATGAAAGGGGCATCACTTACCTTGGGGGTGGCATTGATTGCCCTGTTGATTTCTTTAATTATCGGTATGATTATTGCTTTATTCCGTGTATCAAAATCCCGTGTACTATCGGTTATCGGTGGTACTTATACAACGGTTATTCGGGGTATTCCTGAATTGGTATTGTTGTTGCTGATATTTTATGGGGGGCAAGAGTTCATTAATAATTGGCGATTTGAGTGGGCTGATGCTCGTGGAATAGATGTTGATGTGATTGAATTTAGCCCATTTTGGGCTGGGGCAATCGTTATCGGTTTTATTTATGCGGCCTATATGGCAGAAACCTTGCGTGGGGCAATTTTGGCAGTGTCTAGTGGGCAATTAGAGGCTGCCAAAGCTTATGGACTTAGTGCTAAAAGAATTTTCTTTCGTATTACTGTACCGCAGATGATACGGCATGCTTTGCCTGGGATTAGCAATAATTGGCAAGTAATGTTAAAAGCAACGGCTTTGGTGTCATTAATAATGTTAAGTGATATTGTGGAGTTATCTTTTTCAGCGGGTAAGGCGACCCAATATCATTTTACTTTTTTGTTATTTGCTGCGTTAGTTTTTTTATTTTTTACCAGCATATCAGTCGTTATTTTCCGTTATTTAGAAACTCGATACAGCATCGGTTTTACTAGACAATCATAAGAGATTAATGCTATGAATTGGGATATTTTATTGGATAATTATGATAAGTTGCTTGCAGGTGCTTGGACGACGTTATGGACCATTACGCTATCACTGGTTATTGGTTTATTTTTGGCGTTGGCTACAGCTGTGATGTCCACTTCTAAAAATAGCTGGCTGAAATGGCCAGCAGAAACCTTTAGTTATATTTTTCGTGGGACACCGATGCTGATACAGTTATACATTTTTTATTATGGGGTGCGTTTGCTAATTGGTTCTATTGAGGGTATAGAAAGTAGTATATGGTTTGATATTATTAGAATGTCGTGGGTTTGGGCGGTTATTGCGATGACCTTAAATACAGCTGCTTATACCTGTGAAATTATTCGTGGTGGCATTCAAAATACGCCCAGAGGGGAAATAGAGGCTGCAAAAGCCTTGGGAATGAGTAATGCTAGAATGTTACAGCGGATTGTATTGCCGAGTGCTATGCGTCGTTCCTTGCCAGCTTATGGAAATGAAGTGATTTATATGCTACATGGTTCGGCAGTGCTTTCTTGGGTGGCGGTAACTGATTTGACTGGGGCTGCTCTTTTATTACGTGATGAATATTATGATGCTTATGTGCCATTTATCGGTGCTGCTGCTATTTATTTACTTATTACTGCCTGTGTTGCTTTAACTTTTAAGTTATTGGAAAAGAAATACTTATCCTATCTTTCTCGATAACGCTATCGGTACTCACTTTCATTAAAAGCTATGTGTAGGAAATAATAATTACCAAGTAAAGTATTCGGTTATAGTATTTATGATTGAAATAATTATTACATTGAATTAAGATACGTATGTAATTATTACATTTGTTTAACTATTAATTGAGGCACGTTTATGAGTACTACCACAACAAAATATGAGTACAAGGTGGTCAAACAATTTACTGTGATGGCAATATTCTGGGGCATCGTAGCGATGTCTGTTGGGGTGTTGGCTGCATCGCAGTTGGCTTGGCCGGTTTTAAACTTTGATATTCCATATATTAGTTTTAACCGTATCCGTCCAATTCACACTAATGGTGTGATTTTTGGATTTGGTGGCTGTGCGTTGTTTGCGACATCTTATTATGTTGTTCAACGAACAACTGGGGCACGTTTATTTTTACCTAAATTAGCTGCATTTACTTTCTGGGGATTCCAAGCGATTTTAGCTTGTGCTGTGGTGACCTATTCAATGGGGTTCCAACAGGCAAAAGAATATGCTGAATTGATTTGGCCACTAGATTTAGCTCTAACCGTTGTTTGGGTTGCTTATGCAGTGGTGTTCTTTGGAACTATTGCTATTCGTAAGGAAAAACATATCTTCGTTGGGTTATGGTTTTATGGTTCATTTATTATCGCCGTTGCATTATTGCACATCTTTAACAACTTAGCCGTTCCTGTAAATTGGCATTTATCTTACCCGGTTTATGCAGGTGCTGTTGATGCGATGGTACAGTGGTGGTATGGTCACAATGCGGTAGGGTTCTTTTTGACAGCAGCTTTCTTGGGTATGATGTATTACTTTGTTCCAACCCAAGCAGAGCGTCCTATCTATTCTTATCGTTTATCGATTGTTCACTTTTGGGCATTGATTTCTATCTATATGTGGGCAGGTCCTCACCATTTACACTACACTGCTTTGCCTGATTGGACACAAAACCTTGGTATGATTTTCTCTGTTGTACTATGGATTCCATCATGGGGTGGTATGATTAACGGTATTATGACCTTATCAGGTGCATGGGAAAAATTAGTGACAGACCCAATTATCCGCTTCCTATTTGTTGCCTTATCATTTTATGGTATGTCCACATTTGAAGGTCCATTGATGGCTGTTAAAACTGTAAACTTAATGTCACACTATACTGACTGGACAGTTGGTCACGTACACTCTGGTGCATTAGGTTGGGTTGGTATGATTACTATCGGTTCTGTATATGTTATGTTCCCACGTTTATGGGGTCAAAAACATATGAAGAGCCGTAAGTTGATTGAAATCCACTTCTGGTTAGCAACTATCGGTATTGTACTTTATGTAACTTCTATGTGGGTTGCAGGTATTATGCAAGGTTTATTATGGCGTGAAACTCACGTTGATGGTACTTTGGCCTACTCTTTTGTGGAAGTATTGAAAAATACCTATCCTTACTATGTAGCTCGTGCAATGGGTGGTGTTTTCTATGTCACTGGTATGGTTATTATGGCATACAATCTAGTGATTACTTATAAAGCATTAAAAGCAGGTGAAGTATTAGGTCCAATGGTTGATCAACAAGATGTTGCTGTTGAGCCTATCCATAGTGGTGCAAAAGCATAAGGAGACAGTTATGATTAAGCATTCAAGTATTGAAAAAAGTATTGTGTTAATGGGGGTTCTAATCACGCTGGCCGTTATTTGGGGTGGTTTGGTTCAGGTTACACCATTATTTACACAAAAAGAGGTTATGGAACCTTGTGAGGGTATGAAGCCACGTCCTGCGTTACAGCTTGCTGGTTTTAACATTTATGTGCGTGAAGGTTGTTATAACTGTCACTCTCAAATGATTCGTCCGTTCCGTTGGGAAACAGAGCGTTATGGTGCGTATTCTATCGCTTGTGAGTCAGTGTATGACCGTCCTTTCCAATGGGGTTCAAAACGTACTGGTCCTGATTTGGCACGTGTTGGTGGTCGTTATTCTGATGATTGGCATTACCTACACTTATTAGACCCTCGTGCTGTTGTGCCAGAGTCTAATATGCCAGGTTTCCCTTGGTTAGAAACTACTAAAGTTGACGCAGAGCAAACTGCCGATAGTATGAAGACCTTGAAATTCTTAGGTCACCCATACACCGATGAGCAAGTCGCTAATGCTGCTAAGGATGTAGAAGGTAAAACAGAGATTGAAGCTCTGATTGCTTATTTACAAAGTTTGGGCTTGGGTAGAACCTTGAAGAGATAATCATTATGCGTGAATTACCGACCATCTTATTGTTTGTTGCTTTTTTAGGACTTTGTGCCTTGCTATTCTTCGTTACGGATAGCAAGGACTATGAAGAAGTCTCTAAAATGCCACTGGAAGATGATGTGAAGGATACATTCAACGCAGAAAACAAAGAGGATTAAAATTATGAGTAATGCAGCACAAATATTTGTTATTACGATTGTAATGCTGTCGCTTTTTGGCTACATAGTCTTATTATGGAGCTCATCAAAAATGAAAGCTGGGGTAAAACTTGGCGAACAAATGAAGCACGAATGGGACGGCATTAAAGAACTTAACTCACCACTACCACGTTGGTGGTTCTGGACTTTCTTGGCGTGTATTTTCTGGGGCTTCGGCTTTGCCTTTTATTACCCTGCACTTGGTAATTATGAAGGTTATTCAAAATGGACAGAAGCCAAGCAGTACGAAGAAGAAGTTAAGGAAACTAATGAAAAGTATAATGCCTACTATTCAGCAATTACTAAAGGCAGTGTCGAAGAAATGGCGAAAGACCCACGTGTGATTAAAACAGGTCGCCGTTTATTCGTCAATAACTGTGCCGTTTGTCATGGTTCTGCTGCTAATGGTTCGCAAAGCTTCCCTAACTTGACTGATAAAGATTGGTTGTATGGTGGTGAGTCAAAGACTATCTTACAATCAATTACTAATGGTCGTAATGGGGTAATGCCTGCACAGCGTGCAAGTGTTGAGGCAATTGCGAAAAGCCAAGGCTTAAATACCGAAACGGCTGTTGATGATACTGTTGATTATGTTTTGTCATTATCAGGTCATGGCAAGGGTAACGAAGCTGGTAAGAAAATCTTTTCTATGGTGTGTGCGGCTTGTCATACCCCAGCTGGTACTGGTATGAAAGCATTAGGTGCACCTAACTTAACTGATAATACTTGGTTATATGATACAGGTGAGCAGTCTGTCGATAGTTTGCGTAGTACAATTCTCACTTCTATTGAAGAAGGTCGTAGCGGTATTATGCCAGCTCATAAAGAAATTTTGAGTGAAGATAAGATTAAAACACTTGCCGCTTACGTTTATTCATTATCAAATAAATAAACAGTTACAGCGTGAAAAAAGCAGTGCAAAAATGCACTGCTTTTTTTTCAAACTTTGTTATAATATTCGTGGTAGCTTATAGAATCATTTGGTTATAAACATTATAATTTAAACAAATATACTATATTGATTTTTAAGCTGATAATTTATTATTTTATAAAACTGAAATAGAGGCACACTATGGCAGACAGTTCTAAAAAAGAAAAGAAAAGATCATCACAAGAGCAAGTTGATGAGCAAGTGATTACTTTATATGCAGCCAAAGAGAAAGTCTATGCCAGAGAGGTAGATGGTTTTTGGTCCAAACTTCGTGATAACGGTTTAGTTGTTTTATTAGCGATTTTCTTTGCATTACCTTGGATTAATTGGGGTAACAGACAGGCTATTTTATTTGATATGCCTAATCGCCGTTTTTATATTTTTGATTTGGTTATTTGGCCACAAGATTTAATTATTTTAAGTCTATTCCTGTTAATTATGGCGTATACTTTATTCTTCGTAACGGCATTGTTTGGGCGGTTATGGTGTGGTTATGCCTGTCCGCAGACGATTTGGACAGAAAGTTATGTTTGGATTGAGCGTTTTGTTGAAGGTTCACGTGCCAAACAAATGAAGTTAGATAAAATGCCGTGGAGTAATCCTGAAAAAATTCGTAAAAAAGCCATTAAGCATTTCTTATGGACGGTTTTTTCTTTATGGACTGGTTTGACTTTTGTCGGCTATTTTACCCCGATACGCCAGTTAATTCCTGATTTCTTTACCCTGAATGCCTCACTTGCGGCGAGTTTTTGGTCAGTAATGTATGGGCTTTTATGTTATGTGCTTGCTGGTGTTATGCGTGAACAAGTTTGTAAAACAATGTGTCCGTATGCACGTTTCCAAGGGGCAATGTATGATAAAAATACAATGCTTGTGACGTATGATGATACTCGTGGTGAACCACGCCGTAAAGCCAGACGCGGGGAAAACCAAGATGGGCATTGTATTGATTGTAATATGTGTGTACAGGTTTGCCCAACGGGGATTGATATTCGTGATGGTATTCAGTATGAATGTATTAACTGTGCTTTGTGTATTGATGCCTGTGATGATGTAATGGATAAAATTGATGCACCGAGGGGGTTGATTCGCCATACATCAAGTAATGAATTAAAAGGCAATAAAGCAAAATTCTTACGTCCAAAAACGATTGGTTATGGTGTCGGTTTGGTTATTGGTTTGAGTGTCTTATTCTATAAAGTTGCCAGTATTGCACCGATAGATTTGAACTTGAAGCGTGATCGTAATATTTTGGCACGTTATGCTTCTGGTGGAAGAATTGAGAATATCTATGACGTGAATGTGCTGAATAAAACCTTATCAGATGCGACGTTCAGATTATCGATTTCAGGGTTGAAAACTGGGGAAATTAAAGGTGACCTTGAAAAAGAGTTTACCGTTAAATCAGGAAAAGTTTACGACGGTACAGTACGAGTACTTGCAGACAAAAAGGAATTAAAAGCATATAATACACCGATTGTTATTAGTGTAGAAAACGTGGCAACTGGCGATAAATCATCATCAGAAACCCGTTTCTTAAATATTCGCAGACGTTAATAAGTATTAGGAAATTATGAGCAAATCTCCCCAGCCAGATAAACAAATAAAGCCAGAGACAAAGTACATAAAGGTAGGTTTCTTCAAGGTGAAACAAGGGTTACCTTGGTATCACTATCGTAGCGTCTGGCTTATCTTGATTATTATTCCTTTACTGACGTTGATTGCATCAATTTCAATGGTTTATACTGCATCAACCAGTAATTTGGCTGGGGGGGCTCATGAAAGCTATTATAAAAAAGGACTAAGCCCCAATGAACTTGCCCCGCGTGAAGAAGAGGCAAAAAAACTAGGCTTATCAGCAAAGCTATCGGTGCAAGAAAAACGAATTTTAATTAATTTTAATAAGCCACTGAATACCGATAGCTTGACCATTAAATTCCAACATCCGACTTTGGAATCAAAGGATTTTTCTTTGCCACTACAAGCTATCGGTAACGATAAGCAATATTTCTTTATTGCCGTCCCAGATAATTTGCGTAAAAATAAATGGGATATTTTCATTGACCCAACTGTTGATAAATGGCGTGTTAAAGGGCGTTTATTAGAGAGAGAAAATACCATTGATTTAACACCATTTGGTCAATAAACCAATTTAGCTACTGATGTCAAATTGTTATCACTGCCTATCGCCTGTTCCCGAGAATGCGGTTGTTGAAGGAACGATTAAAGGCAAAACAGAAATTTTCTGTTGCCGAGGCTGTCTTGGCGTTTCGCAGTGGATTGAAGAGTCTGGGCTAAGCCAATACTATGGTGTACGAGATTCTGCCCCCAAAGCTGATAATATTCATTTAGAGCAATATCAGTCTTTTGATTTACCTGAAATTTATCAAAAATATACTTATCAAAATACCGATAGCTTGTATCAG
>PDWI01008990.1_pt1 | contig 11583 bp, 11 predicted proteins | sample 1430891 | NCBI WGS metagenome assembly PDWI01 (sample SAMN01162508, study PRJNA174530) | Oral metagenome, whole genome shotgun sequencing project. | biome: Marine environment; feature: Marine mammal; material: Swab sample of the gingival sulcus; isolation source: swab sample of gingival sulcus...
ATTTTAGAAGCAACGATGGAGACATTCAAATATTTTAGGAGATAAAAAAGGACGTGTAGCATAATAGGTAAATTGTATAGTTCCTTTCAATAATTGGACTTGGTCACATACTTGAGTATGCTTCCGCTGTCCGCACTTTCAGTGCCTTGCACTTTATTTTATTATGAAATATTTAAGAGGCTGTGCCAAAACTTAGGTTTTGGCACAGCCTCTTTTCAATTAATTATAAACAAAGTTTTGCTATTACTAGCTGAAATTATATTTCAAAAATGTAGTTTATTGAAACTTCGTACTGACGTTCTGCCGATAAGCCGTAAGGATCTTGGCGACGATTACCCCAAATGTTACCCAAAGATGCGACATAACGACCTTCCACTTCAAGATATTGCCCCTTGGCAAGACGAAATGATAATCCTGGACCACCTCCTAAGCCCCAAAACATTCTATTCTCAATCTTCTTTTGATGTCTCTGCTTTGCCCATTCGGAGAACTTGTCCCCCTCACTTGACCAACGCTCCATAAATGTATAGCCCATAATAGGACCAAGATTTAAGAAAATACGTACAAATGAGAAGTCATAGTGCAGATGTGTCAAGATAGGTAAGTTAATAGAGTGCAGATCCCTAGAGTATTTGTGGTTAGCAAGGTCGTAACGCTCCTTCCATCCCGTCATCCTATAGTTGGCTTCCAAGATAAGTGATGCATATTTTTCTACATCTAAACGATAATACATTCCTGCTCCCCAACCAATATGCAAAGACTGAGTAACGGCTGGCACGAAACCAAACTCCGAAGCCACAGCACTACCTCTATAACCGAGGTTATGTCTCATCTTAAAGGTCTCCCTCTGAGCGGACAAGTTCGTACTCAAGGCTAGCAATAGCCCCACAAGAACTAGACGAAAAACTGATTTTACCATAGAGAATGACGTGTTACTTGACCATTAGGGCTGAAGTGAACCCAGTAGAAACGCTTATTCACGTAGCCGTCAGCAGTCTTGACTAAGTCAATATCCATCTGCAAGCCGTCGTAAGGCAGACTGTAGGCAAAATCTGGGAAATTCTCGTGATATAAAGCATAAGCTCTGATGAAATAGCGAGCAATATCATAACCTAATAAGCTATACTTAGGATAGTTTGCTCCGACTTTCTTGTCAAACCACGCACGATAGAGCTTTAGGAAGTTCTGCGTCTCCGACATATGTAGGTTCATATAGAAGCTAGAGAAAATAATTGTATTGTGTTGGTGCATCAGCTGAGTGAATTCACGCCCATAGCTCTGCCACTTAGGGTAAGCGAAGACTTCATAAGTGCCAAAAGATGGCAAGCTCTTGAAGAAACGTAGAGCATAATCTTTATCTGCAACAGCTGGAACAATGATAGAATTCTGAGGTACACGGATGCTACTTCCCTCACTATAATACTCTTCTAGATAAGGAATACCTTGATTATCTAGTTCGTCCTTGAGCATTGCTCTGAATGGGTCAATGATTGCGTCCTCCTCTACAGGCAATATGATGTTCATATTGCGGTAAGTGTCAATAAATCGTCTGACTACTGAGCGTTCAAGGATTTGAGCACCTTGGTTCATCTGCACGAAGTTGTCGCTATTAATATCCTCAATAGGCATTGAAACGAATGGCGAGATGATGAAGGCGTCCTCAGGCTTACGAGCAGAGGCGAGCAATTCTACCTCTTCGCGTGTCGTACCAGCAATGATTAGCTCTTTTCCATAGAGCACATCGGCATTGATTAGACGTTTAAGGCTGTTTTCGTCTTGAAGATTCTCCACTTGCAAGCGAATAGAAATGCCCTGTGACTTCAAGTCTTTCAGAGCCATCAAGAATCCTTCGTAAAATTCAACATAATATGAACTTTTCTCAAATGGTAATAGGATCAAGACATCTACAAACTGGGCGTCATTAAGGTCAATAGCTTCGTCTGTATCCTCAATAAATTCTTTTGGAGCAACGGTGTTGGGATAAGATCGCTTATGCTTAAGCTCTTCTTTGCTGAGGTTTTCTTCGTCTAACTTAGTCTTGTCTCTTTTGAGCTGTGGAATTCTCAGATGATAGCCCACAGGAATATCTCTAAGGTCTAAGCGAGGGTTGGCTTTCTTGAGCATTCGGACTGAGATACCATAGCTACGACTAATACTATAAAGCGTTTCGCCACGTTTAACAGTGTGAGTGAAGAATTTCTTCTTGCTCTCGGAAGATGCCTCCTCATCTTTTATCGGCTTATTGCTATTGAAACGTATTAACAGCTTGTCCCCTACCTCTATCTTGTCAATAGAAATCCACGGATTAAGTCGCTTGATACTCGATATTGAAGTGTGATACTTGCGAGCTATCTGAGTAAGCGTCTCGCCTCTCTTGATTGTATGTTCGTAGATCTTAACTTTGCTCTGAGCGAAGCTGACAGCTACACTAAGTGTCAAGAAGATTAGTAAAATAAACTTACGAATATGTCTCATCTAAATCTAATTTCTTATTATTTACGTGATTTTTTCTTTTTCTCTACTTGCTTAATACCTCTGTGTAGCTTCTCTTGATCCTTTCGTTGCAAGTAACTTTTACGAATAGGGTAAAAGACGATAAAGGCTGAGGCTAAAACTATGAACCACGAGAAGACAGAATGCTCGCCATACTTCCAATAGAATGCCAAGAACAAGCACCAAAGTATCGTGATACAGACAGATTGCGAAGTGGATAGAGGTCGTTTATAAGCCATTGAGGTCGTTATTTAGTTCGTGTAGCAATGAAACTAACTAAACTTAGCAGAGCTGTTTTGTATTCTGACGTTGGATATGGCTCTAGCAAAGCTCTCGCTTCATCAAGTAACTCTTGTATTTTCGCCTCGGCATAGCTGATACCGCCTCGCTCAATAGCAAAATTGATTAAGTATTCAACCTCTGAAGGACAAAAAGTCTTCTTCTGCAAATAGTCAAGACAAGTGCGACCTTCTTCTGTTTTGCCTTCATCCGTAAGCAAAGTGTGGAGCAATGGCAGAGTTACCTTCCCCTCTCTGATGTCGTGTCCTGTAGGCTTGCCCACATCTTCTTTGAAATAATCAAAAATGTCATCCCTAATCTGAAAAGCTAAGCCAATCAATTCCCCACAACGAGCTAGACGCTGAATTTCTTCTTCTTTGGCATTCGTCGTAATACCTGCAATCTCGGCACAGCCCTTGAATAAGATAGCCGTCTTCTGCCTAATGACATCAAAATAAAGCTCTTCGCTGAGCTTTGTTTGCTCGGCTGTCTCAAATTGTTTGATTTCGCCCTCGGTCAAGTCTCGTCCCGCCTGTGAAATAATTCCTATCACTCGGATATTACCTAGAGACATCGCCTCTACCAGTGCCGAAGAAAGGACAAAGTCGCCCATCAATACGGCTATTCTATTGTCAAAAAAGACATTCAATGTCGGAGCGTTACGTCTCTGCTTAGCTTCGTCAATGACATCATCGTGGATAAGAGTAGCTGTATGTATGAGTTCTAGCAAGACAGCTGAGCGTATCGTCTCCTTTGGCAAGTTCGGATTGTGCAACGAAGCCATTAAGCTTGTCATTATCGGACGAATCATTTTGCCTGACGACTTGGACAAATGTTCCACTGCCTGCTGGAGTAGATCGCTTTTGCTGGACAAAATTTCCTCAAAAAGTTGATGAAACTCCTCCACGTAAGGTTGAACTGGATTTATTATCTGTGCTAAGCTACTCATATTAAGTTAATAGATATAGAATAAGGGCTAATTATTTTTTATTTTCTGGAGGAAATCTTGAAGTTGTTCGGCGTTTATATTTTCTTTGATTTCGCCGTGTGTTGCTATTGAGATTGTACCACGCTCTTCACTCACTACAATAACTAGAGCGTCAGACTTCTGCGACAGACCTAGAGCAGCACGATGTCGCAAGCCTTGGTCTTTATTAATATCATTGTTGTTAGCAACAGGCAAGATACAGCCTGCTGCACGTATTTTGCCTCGTGAGATGAGCATTGCTCCGTCGTGAAGGGGACTATTTTTGAAAAAGATTGCCTCTATCATACGAGCATTAACCGAAGCTAAGAAACGCTCACCAGCATACATCCACGAGCTAATATCCATCGTTTGCTCTACGACAATCAAAGCTCCCGTCTTTTTCTTCGCCATATTCATACACGCAAGCACCAAAGGAGCGATGAACTTGTCCGCTTCATCATTCTCCACACGGCTAACTCTGAAAAAAGATTGTAGCTTACGCCAGCGTCGTGCCGAGCCAATAACGACGAGGAACTTCTTTATTTCTTCTTGGAAAATGATTACTAGCACCAAGATACCAATGTTGGCGAACTTGTCTAATATCATTCCCATCAGAGGCATTTCTAGGATTTGAGCGATCAGCACCCACATCACGAAGAAAGTTAGAATTCCCATAAAGAGAGCTTTACTGCTAGACTGCCTCATTATGCTATGTAGATAGTACATAACGATAGAAAGGATCAAGACATCTAGCAAATCCTTCAGCTCAGTAGGGAGTAGCCACATCATATCTTTATATCTTATTTGCTTGGATTGTAAATTCTTTCTATGATATTGTCTTGCTTTCTAGGTAGCAATTGCAAGAGGCGACGACACTCCACAGCTTCTTTCACATCGTGGACACGCAAGATGTTCGCTCCATTCATCAGAGCGACGGCATTGAGGGCGGTTGTGCCGTTGAGCGACTCCTCAGGACTTAGCTCAAGAGCTTTGTATATCATACTCTTGCGAGAGATACCTACAAGCATTGGCTCTTCTAGGACTTCTTGTATCTGTGGCATTGCAGAGAGTAATTCGTAGTTCTGTGCTAAGGTTTTGCTAAAACCGAAGCCGAGATCTAGGATAATGTCGTGTAAGCCGAGACTTCTTAGTTCATCTGTGCGACGAATGAGGTAATCAGTAACATCAGTAATAAGGTCTTCATAATCCGTTTGAGCTTGCATCGTCTGAGGTGTACCCTTCATATGCATTAGGATATAAGGAACATTGAGCTTCGCAACGGTTGGGAACATCTCTTTGTCTAGCTGACCTGCCGAAATATCATTGATAATACCTACGCCATATTCTTCAACGCTCATCTTTGCTACCTCTGAGCGGAAGGTATCTACCGAGACTTTGAGCTGAGGATAATGCTTAGCAATAAAAGCTAAAGCTGGCTCTAGACGACTTCGCTCCTCAGCAATGCTAATATCTTCGGCATTAGGGCGAGAGCTATAAGCTCCAAGATCTATAATGTCTCCACCCTGAGCGATGATCTCTTCTATCCTTTCCTCAAGCTTAGACATAGAACAGCGACTACCAGCATAAAAAGAATCTGGGGTTAAGTTAATAATCCCCATTATCAGTGGTTGATCTTTGAGATCTACCACTTTTCCATTTATATTTAATGTTGTTTTAATCATTATGCTATCCTATATCTATATTTTTTCAAAGTTATAAAATATACAAGAGCTTTGCAAATCTTTAATTTACAAGCAATGCTTTTCAGCCTCTAGCAGATGATTGAGCCATAGCTGGCAGACAACTTCATACTCCGCAAGTCCTCGCTTATGACAATGCTCTTCATTGCAGATATATCCTCGTTGGATAAGTCTTGCTCGCCAGCTCTGTTCGTCAGGTGAAAGACCTTCTACCAGTTCGCCAGTCAAGTCATAGAGTGCGTGCTTGCCCACAATACTCATCAGTGGTGTCAAATGCACAACTTTCACAGAAGGACACTCTGCCTCTAGATAATGCTCCATTGTATTATAACTTAGCTCGCTATAGTCCATTGTTGCAACGGCTGTATGCTTGTATTGTTTTTGTAAGTAGTCATTCAACAGCTGATATTGTCTATTCGCCTCTTCTACACCGAAGCTACTATCTCCGTGACCAATGAAACAAACTGCTTCGCCACGAGACAAAGGCTCTGCAAAGATATTACATAAGACATCTCCCAAATAGTGAATATCATCATCGTTAGCTAGCAAAGGACGACCTAAAGCATAAGGAATATGTGGATATTCTTCAGCAAAACGTGGTAAATACTTGCATTCTATCTGCTGGAAGACCGAACTAGCCGTGATGTGCAAGCTCTGTATAAGTACCTTTTCGTAAGCATAATTGCCCAAAGTATGTAGATACTCTTCTGGGCTGTAGTAACGCTCGCCAGTCTTGGCAAACCAACGCTCGATACAAATCTTCGAATTAAACGATAGAAAGACATCTCGCTGAGGAAATGCCTCTTGGAAAAACTTGAGTAAGCTCTTATAAGACTCATTAGGTTTGGTAAAAGAGCTACCAAAAGTAATCAACAAGATTGCCTCTTGTTGCCTTTTCTTAAAGTTAGGTATTAATAAACTGTCTTCTAATTCTTCTATCATCTAATCTAATTTTTAATCACTCAGTTCGCACGCTACAATATCTCTTCTAGATAGCAGGCAGATTCATTCCCGTAATGCTACGATATAAGTCTAGAGCATAGACGTCTGTCATACCAGAGATAAAGTCCAAAGCACATTGTATCTTCCCGTAAGTTGTCGCCTGCTCCGTTTCGTACTGCGAACTCACACGAGCGAGCAGAGTTTTGCTATAAGCGTAGTGCGGATTGTCCAGAGCCTCAAGCAATTCATCTAATAGAGACCTAAAGATACGATGCCCCGCCAGCTCCACATTGATGACTTCCTTGGCAGAATAAATCTTATCCCACGCTGTTTGTGAACAATTCTTAAAAGCTTTTAGTTTCCTTGGGCTTAATTCCTTGAGCAATGCACCCTCAAAATGTCCATTTAAGATTTCCTTTTCATTATCTAAAAAGATACTGACGCACTCCTCCACGAGTAAATTAATCGCCTTACTTCTGATATAAGCTACTTGCTCATTTGGATCGCCAATAGTTCTCAAGACTTGCTCTAGATGATGTCTTGCCTCTCCGTCAAAGAAAGCAAGCAACAGCTCCGTAGCCTCAGCAAAAGAAAGTATTCTCAGCTTGTAGGCATCCTCTATATCCATCACTTGATAGCAAATATCGTCAGCCGACTCTACCAAATAAACTAAAGGATAACGAGCATAGCTCAAAGCTTCGCCCTCTTGTCTAATAAGTCCTAGCTCTTCGGCTAAAGTTCGGATATAAACCTCCTCAGTTTGGAAAAATCCGAACTTACCCTTCTCGCCACACAGCTCACTACTATAAGGATACTTGATGATACTTGCCAAAGTAGCGTAAGTGAGAGCAAAGCCCCCAGCTCGTCTGCCTTTGAACTGATGTGTGAGCAGTCTAAAAGCATTAGCATTACCCTCAAAGTTAAGGAAGTCTGACCACCTTCCACCCTCAGCCTCTACACGCTCTTGCCAATGGCGACCATTCCCCTCTCTAAAATATGCTCCTATTGCCCTCTCACCACTATGACCGAAAGGCGGATTGCCCATATCGTGAGCCAAACAAGCCGCCGAGACAATCTCACTAAGGTCAGTCATAAAATTAATCTCTCTCTCCTTGGGGTAACGCTGACTAAGAGCATAGCCCACCATACTACCCAATGACCTACCCACACAGCTTACTTCTAGGCTATGCGTCAATCTATTATGGACAAAGATATTTGTTGGAAGAGGAAAAACTTGAGTTTTGTTTTGCAAACGACGAAAAGGACTTGAGAAGATTAATCTATCATAATCTCTTTCAAAACTTGTACGTTTAGTAGGATTCTTAGCTGTCAGACTATCCTCCTGACCGAACCTTTTATCTGATAATAACTGTCCCCAATTCATCTATTTTGTGCAATCTATTTTGTCTCCTCTCTCGTGAGAAATATAACGTATTAGCTACATTAATTAACTAATACCTACAAAAATACATATTTTTCATTAATTAAACTTATTCAGAAGTTGCTTACACAAGCTTATTGAAACAAGAATAAACAAAAGGAGAGTGTGTCAAAACGGCACACTCTCCTTGCTTAAAACTTCAATGAAGCTTCAATATCAGAATAAATTCTATGCTTGTGTAGAATTGTTTAGCATTTTCTCCACTTCACTAAGGCTTATATGTTCGCCATTATCGGTAAGTTTGAATTCTTGAATGCTTAATGCGTCTCTCAAGTCTTCAACCTCTTCAAGGCTCAAGTCTCCTATAATGCTATACATAGCTTCCAAGATGCTATATTTTACTTTATTCGTATCCATAATAACTTATTTTCTATAAATATCCTTTCTGTGATTTATGTCAACAATCAAAATGATTAGTTCATTATCTTTTATTCGATAGACAATTCTATAGTCTGCAACTCTCAATCTATACGTATCTTCTACTCCCTTGAGCTTTTTAACATTAGTCATCTCAAAAGGACTTATTGCTAATAGCTTTACTTGTGCCAAAATCTTCTTTTGATAGAGAGGATTTATCCTTTGAAGATTTTTCACAGCTTGTTTAGAGAAATCTACTTGATACATGTATTATTCATAATTTACCTATTACAAAGATAATAATATTGTCATCAACACACAAAGATTTGAGAAGTAATTCTCTCTGCTCCATTAGTATCACTACTCCTCAGGGTAGCTCCTCAGCATTACAGCTCCGAAGTAATACGACACCAAAGACCTTACGCCAAGATAAGACAAGAATGCAAGCCACAGAGCGTTCACCCCTAGCCACCCCTTGAGCGTAAAGAAAACGACAAAGAAACTCAAACAACCCGACAGCACAGCATAGCTCATTGGCTTGCTCTTTGTCGCCCCAACGAAGATACCATCCCACAGAAACGAAGCAAAAGACACAAAAGGTATCAATGCCAAATAGAGACTATACTTAAGCGCCTCCTCTATCACTGTCTCTTTGTCACTCAAGAGCCACAAGATCTTATCCGCATAAAAGAAGTAAACAACAGCAATCACAGGCGACAGAATAAGACCTATGTGGAATATCTTGCGTATCATCTCCCTAAGACGTCTCCACTGCTCCGCTCCGATAAAGCGCCCCGTAAGAGCTTCCCCAGCAAAAGCAAAGCCGTCCATAAAGTAAGAACAGATAGAGAAGAACTGCATCAGCACCGTATTGGCTGCCACGACAAGTTCGCCGAAGCCACTCCCAGCACGGATGAAGTAAAGTGATACCGCTCCCATTAGCAACGTTCTGATGAGCAAGAACTTCCCCACCCTCACATAAGCAACCAATTCGCCAAAAGAGAAGAAGTCTCGCCACGAGATACCGAGTAAATAATGACGATAACGTGTAAAGATGACAACAAGTAACATCCCTACCGTCAAGTATTGAGCTACAACTGTTCCCAGAGCAATCCCTTCCAAACCCATATCCATCTGCCAGACGAAGAAGATCGAGAAGGCAATGTTGAGGATATTGCTCGCAATCGTTGTAAACATTGGTACAATAGTATTCTGCAAGCCCACTAGCCAGCCGTTATAAACGTATAGTAGGAGGGCGGCAGGAGCTCCAAGATAAGCCACCTTGAGATAGTCTATGGCTTGAGGCGAAAGGCTCTCAGAACCATTGCTCAGCACCTCTGCCAAGCCGTAAAACTTTGGTCTAAGTAGATACAGAAGCACTCCACCAAAGAGAGCCACCGAAGAGCCTAGACAGAACTGCCTACAGATAGCACGTTTGTCGCCTCTGCCGTAAGCTTGAGCCGTAAAACCTGTTGTTGCCATTCGTAGGAAGCCCCATAGCCAAAAGGTAAAGCTCACTATGATTGAGGCGACACCCACCGCCCCAAGAGCGGCGACTGTATCTAGCCGACCAGCGAGGGCGGTATCAACCATTGAGAGCAATGGCACACTTATATTGGAAATGATATTTGGCAATGCTAAGCCCACAATAAGGGCATACATTCCTTTCTCTTGTTTGTCTTTGGACATTACTTTTTATATCTCTGAAGAAAATAGAGTTTAATATTCAATACTTTTATTACAAATAGTTTAAGAAAACAGACCTATATCAAATGCCCTCTTAATTTTTTCAAGAATTATATTATTTTCCTCATCATATTTAGTCTTATTTTCTAAGGCTAAAATATAGCGTCCATCTTCAGGAGAGAATATTTTACCTATTAGGTTATAAAAATTCTGTTCTATAAACTCTTTAGTATCTATATCTTTCTTTGGCTTTAAATCATAAAGTGTATAATTACCTCTTATAAGGTTTATAAAGTTCTGTCTAAACTTTCCTCTTATATTCTGATGCAATCTTTCGTCGTTTACATGATGCACATAGTAAGAAAGAACAAAAAGAAAGTTTATATCATATGATTGTGTGAATAATGTATCTCTATCAAAGAGCCTATTTTCAAAGTGATACATTTTATCTACTTCTTCATTATACTTAGGATCTGATAACCCAACTTCTGCTCCAACGACCCTTAGATCTTCCATATCTGGGACATTAGCACTGATGAAAAAATTAGGTGTTGGATTATAACCTTGAGTCAGCTCATCACGATAAGAAATATAATCCTTATGATTTTGGTCAGTATAATACAAACTTATATTGTGCTGAATAACATTCTTTGCATAAGTAAACTGCTTATAACGAGAATATTTACTTAATTTTGTAGTCTCTTTATAATACTTACTATCTCCAATATGATAAATAAAATGATTTGGAAATAAAGACTCTTCTTTATATATATGGTCTATCTGTTTACCATCTTTATGGTATTTAAGCTCTTTGCCAACATCTTCTGATCCAATAAGTATATCTATCATATGTTCAAAGACCTTATTATAGACACGCACCAATAGAAACTCATCTTGCTTACGATTACTCTTAATGTTCGCTTCCCAATCAAAGAATGTATAGAGCAATTTCCACAGCTGAACAAACTCAGCCTGAAAATAATTCTTACGTATCTTACGCAATAGCTTCAGCCCCTTAGCTGTATCAATCAGTTGCTGAACCTTACGTTCACTAAGAAGACTATAGTTAAAGTCTATATCAATAGAAAAATGATACTTTTTATTCAGATAAGACATTACAGAGTAGAACAAAACAATTAGTTCTTCGTTCCAATTCTGAGTCTTTTGCTTTGTTTTAAAGTTTAGATAATAGGGCTTATCATCACGAATTAAGGCATCAGTACTGCTGATTGTTTTTGTCCAATGGATCTTCCTTGCTCCTGAATTATTAATGATTGTTTGATAGGCAAATAGATGACGATATTGCTTGGCAAAGCGAATTAACTCAAGAATTATCTCAATAGAAGACTTACTATTAGTTCCCGATGAGGACAGTACATTCTGAAGTTCTGTCTCCTCTACATTATCGAAACTATTAATTGTATTATAATAACGTTTGATAGATAAGTAAAGCCAAGTAGATATCTCAAATATAAACTTTCCTACACGGGGGTTCTTCCTTAGAATAGAATTATCTTCATTATTTAGATTGATAATATCTATCGGGTCATATGCTCCAAAAGCTTTTGTGTTTTTAATAAATACTTTAGGTAAGACAAAGACAATATCTCCTATTTCTTTGGAATATAAATATCCAACAAAAGAAAACTTAGCTTTCTCCTTGTCTTTAGTTACTGTAATAAGTTTAGCAGAGATGCAATCTTCTACAGCTCTACTTG
>PDWI01008993.1_pt1 | contig 11583 bp, 9 predicted proteins | sample 1430891 | NCBI WGS metagenome assembly PDWI01 (sample SAMN01162508, study PRJNA174530) | Oral metagenome, whole genome shotgun sequencing project. | biome: Marine environment; feature: Marine mammal; material: Swab sample of the gingival sulcus; isolation source: swab sample of gingival sulcus...
CTAGCGCGGCAAAGAAACCCAGCGAGAACGGGGAGTAGCGCAGCAGCTTAGACTCGCTGTTGACCACCACCGGCGGCACCGGCACGACTCGCGGTTCGGGCGGCGCGGTCAAGATCTGTTTCGCGCTGCCCTTGGCTTTACCGAAGAAGCGGCGCAGAAAACCTTGATACCGGGCACGCCTGGAAACCGGCTTTTCACCTCCTACTGCAGCGGGCTCGTCGGCTGCCTCGAATGATTCGCCAACTTGGCCATCGCTGCGGTCGCCGGGGGTATCAGTCATCCGTCGAACCACCAGGATCTAACACTTGAGTTGGCTCGGTGTCGGCTTCGATACCTTCGGAGGCTAGCTCGCGGAGGTTCACCATCGTCGCCATGATGGCTGAGCGCTTGGTTTCTAGTGCCGCGATCTCGCGTTCCAGCTGTTCGCGTCGCCACGCCAACCGCTCTTCCACGGCCGTTTCAGCTTCGCTAATCGTGGCCCGCATCGCCGCAATCGTTTCCTCAGCTTCGCGCGCTGCGCCGACCCGCAGCTGTTCCGCAGCAGCCACGGCCTCACTGCGGATTTGACCGGCTTCCACTCGGGCCGCGGCAACGTTATTGGCGGCTTCACGCTGGTTGTTCTCAGCACTTTCCAGCTGCTCGGCGATTCGCTGCTCGGTTTGCGTGGCTAGCTCGGCAAGTTGCTGGGTTCGAGCCGTGGCCTGGCGCTCAACTTCATCGGAGCGTTCCGCGGCCTGCTGAACTGCTTCTTGTACGATCTGCGCCGCTTGGGCTTTCGCAGCTTCCAGCATCGACGCGGCCTGTTGCTCGGCAGTCTGCAGCCTGACGGTGGCCTTGGTCTCCGCATCAGCGGTGATCAAGTGCGCGTCCCGCTTGGCATTTTCGAGGCTTTGCCGCCCGGCCTCGGCCTGCTCCTGGCGAAGCTTGCGCAGCGCCGACAGCCCAGATAGGCGTACCTCGTCGGCTTCTCGCTGGGCGGCTTCTCGCAACGCGGCCGCACTACGGCGACCTTCGCCCTTCACCCGCTCGGCTTCGCCCTCGGCCTTGCGAATAATATCTAGGCCCTGTTGTTCGGCTGCGACCAGCAGGGCTTTGGCCTGGGCACCGAGCTTGCCGTACTCGGTTTCGCCAGTCTCGCGGCGAACGTGGTCCAGCCGCAGCGATTGTTCGCGCAGATCGGCGCGGTGCTGTACCAGTTTGGCCTCAAGCTCCCGAACGAAGGTGTCTACCGCATGCCGGTCGTAGCCAAACATGGCCGTGGGAAAACCGCCAGCTGCCGAAGAAGCGTCGTCGAATAAGCCGAGACCGGCGTTGTCAGTCTGCTCCTGTGACATGATCAGCTCTCAGCAGGCAGCTCGACGAGTTCCAACAACACGCCCCGGGCGTCCTTGGGGTGCACGAAGTTTATCCGGCTATTTGCGGTACCACGTTTCGCTTCCGGGTAAAGCAACCGCATGCCCCGGGAGCGAAGTACTTCGCTGACATGATCGAGATCGGCCACCCGGTAGGCGAGTTGCTGGATCCCAGGCCCATTCTTGGCGAGGAACTTGCCAATCGCTGAGTCCTCGCGCAGCGGCGCAAGCAACTGAATCTTGGCGTTCTCCGCGCCCTGGGCCCCGGTTCCCATCATCGCTTCCGCTACACCTTGCTCCTCGTTAACTTCGCGGTGCAGTTCGCGCCAGCCAAAGGTCTCGGTGTGGAAGGCGATCGCCTCGTCGAGATCGGGGACAGCCAGTCCAACATGGTCGATGCAGATGAAAAGGTCAGCGTCTATCATGCCTACAGTTTCCCACATTGTCGCCAACCAGGCGACAGCGGCACACTTGAAGTTTTTCTCGGCGTGGCTTCCCCGGAAATATCTGTTGCCAAGGCAAACTAGTTGTGCAGGTCTAGGTAATCTTCGGAGGCGGATATGGTCGGATGGATCAAAAAGATCCTCGTTGTGCTCGTGGCGGCCTTCGTTGTGTTCTATTTGTTTACCAGGCCAGAAGCAGCAGCAGAGGCAGTGAAAACTTTCTTTGGCGCGTTTGAAGCGCTGGGTACTTTCTTCACCAGCCTGGCCGCCTGACTACTCGACGTGCTTTCGCGGCTAGTTAACCCCGACATCGATCAGCACCTGCTCCACGAGGAGGGCGAGGTCGTTCTCGATGAGGTGGCCAAGCACTGGGCGGCAAGTATCGGCTGGTATTTGTTAACTGCGTTGAGCATCCCGCTGTTCGTGCTGATGATTCCAGCTAAGGGAATGTTTTGGCTGCCGTTGCTAGTCGGCTTGGTCGTTTTGCTTTTCGGGTTGGGCAAGGTGCATGAGCAGCACATGGATCGATTCGTGATAACCAACATTCGGGTCTTTCGAGTGCATGGGGTGTTCACCCAGCATGTGGCCATCATGCCAATGAGCCGAATCCTCGATATTTCGCTAACCAGAACAATCACCGGCCAGATCTTCGGCTACGGGCATTTCGTCTTCGAGTCAGCCGCGCAAGGGCAGGGGCTACGCGAAATCCGGTTTGTCGGGATGCCAGACAAGCGTTGCCAGATGATCCAAGTGGTAATTCAGCGACTAGGGCTGCGCAAGGCGATGCCCACATCCAAGGGCAAGCCAACTATCTCAGCCGAAACCGCCTAGCTTGCCGCAAGCGCGTCGTCAACCACCTGCTGTGCTTGCGCCTGGACGGCAGCCAACTGCTCAGCGCTGGCCAGCGACTCCGCGTAGATCTTGTACTTGTCCTCCGTGCCCGAAGGACGCGCGGCGAACCACGAAGTATCAGTGACCACCTTGATGCCGCCAATGGCGGCCCCGTTGCCGGGGGCGTGGGTGAGGATGTCGCGGATCGGTTCCCCAGCCAGCGTGGTGGCGGTGACCGACTGCCGGTCTAGCTTCGCCAGCTTGGCCTTCTGCTCACGCGTGGCATCGACATCGATGCGGGCGTAGTGCGAGGTGCCAAACCGGCTCACCAGGTCCGCATAGTGCTGGCTCGGGCTGCGCCCGGTGACTGCCTGGATCTCGCTGGCGAGCAGCGCCAACAGCAGCCCGTCCTTGTCAGTAGTCCAGGTCTGGCCATCCATCGTCAAGAAGGAAGCCCCAGCCGATTCTTCGCCACCGAAACCGACCGAGGAATCGCTTAGGCCGGGAACGAACCACTTGAACCCGACGGGTACCTCGATCAGCTTGCGCTGCAGCGATTCCGCGACCGCGTTGATGTGTGACGACGAGACCAAGGTCTTGCCGATGCCCGCGGTGGTTGGCCAGCCTGGCCGATGGGCAAAAAGATATGAGATTGCCACCGCCAGATATGCGTTGGGGTTCATCAGCCCAGCATCGGGCGTCACGATCCCGTGCCGGTCGGCATCGGCGTCGTTGCCGGTGGAAATGTCGTAGTCGTGACGCGCGGCCACCAGCGAGGCCATCGCGTTGGGGGAGGAGCAATCCATGCGGATCTTGCCGTCGGTGTCCAGGGCCATAAACCGCCAGGTCGGGTCGACCTTAGGGTTCACCACGGTCAAGTCCAGCTTCGTGTGCTCAGCGAGGTACTGCCAGTACTGCACCGCTGCGCCGCCCATCGGATCGGCGCCGATGCGCACGCCCGCGCGGGCAATCGCGGCCAGGTCGACCGCCTGGCCCAACTCGTCGCAGTACGGGGTGCGGTAGTCGTAGCGGGTCAGCTCGGCACTAATGCGCTCGTAGTTGCTGCGGCGGATCTGCCCCGGTTGCCGTAGCAACTCGTTGGCCCGGTCAGCGATCTGAGCTGTCGCCTCGCTGCCTGCTGGGCCGCCGTGGGGCGGGTTGTATTTGAAGCCACCATCGCGCGGTGGATTGTGCGACGGGGTAACGACGATGCCATCTGCCAGCTCCTTGGTCCTGCCACGATTGTGCCGAACAATCGCCCGAGACACCGCCGGGGTCGGGGTGTATTCCTCGGGTTGTTCGGAAAGCACGGTGACGCCGTTAGCGTGCAGCACCTCCAACGCGGTCTGCCAGGCTGGCATGGACAGCGCATGGGTGTCTTTGCCGATAAAGAGCGGTCCGGTGATGCCCTGGGCGGCCCGGTACTCCACGATCGACTGGGTAGTCGCGGCGATATGCGCCTCGTTGAACGAGCCATCCAAGCTGGAACCGCGATGACCGGAGGTGCCGAAAACGATGCGCTGCATCGGATCGTCTGGATCGGGCTGGATGTCATAGTAGGCCGCAAGGACGGCGTCGACATCGATTAGGTCACTATCAAGAGCCGGTAGCCCGGCACGCTTTGCTGCCATAGCCCCAATCCTGACATGACACAATGGTCGACATGAGCAATTCTGATTTCTCGCGCCCCGGAGCCGTTGATTTATCATCTTTGGCAGCAGCACCAGCTGGCAACGGCTCCAGTTATGTGGTGAGCGCCACGGAAGCCGACGTTCAGGCCTTAGCCGAACAATCGACCCGCTACCCGGTCTTGCTGGAGTTTTACTCCGCCAGCGACGCTGGCGGCCAGGTTTTCGCCGAGACGCTGGCGCAACGGGTCAATGCTCGAACTGGCAAGATGCTGCTCGCCCGCGTAGAAATTGCTAGTGCTCAGCAGCTAGCGCAGTCCTTGGGGGTACAGGCGGTGCCGACGGTGGTCGCGCTGATCGGTGCGCAGCTCGCGCCGCTGTTCCAGGGCACCGCTGATGCCGAACAAATCGATCAGGTGCTAGATCAGGTCGCGCAGCTGGCGCTCGCCAATGGCATCACCGGCACTGCGCCCGCGCAGACCGCGGCTCCAGCAGCAGGCGACGAAGCACCAGCCGCCGACCCGCGGCTGGCCGCCGCCGAGGCAGCCATCACAGCTGGTGACTACCAAGCGGCCGTCGCCGAGTATGACAAGCTGCTTGCCGAAGCCCCGCATGATCAGGAAGTGGCAGCTGGCCGGGCGCAGGCGGCGCTGTTGGCGCGGGTGACGCTGCTGGCACCAGCCGAGGTGGCGGCCAAGGCCGCTGCGACGCCAGCTGATTTGGCCAGCCAACTAGCCGCAGCAGATGTCGAGATCGCTCAGGGACAGCCCGCCCAGGCCTTCGATCGGCTGCTGAACTTTGGCGCCAAAGCCTCAGCCGAAGACCTCGACAGCATCCGGGTTCGGCTATTGGAGTTGTTCCTGGTCGTGGGCAACACCGCCCCAGAGGTACTCAAGGCCCGCAGGCGAATGGCAAGTCTGTTGTTCTAGCTACTGCGCGAGCCTGCCGTCCTCGGTGTGGCCAGCGCAGCCGGTAAGCAGCAGTTCGATGCGCCGAGCAGACAGCTCGGTGACACGCTCCGGGACTTCTTCCGGGGGCACCCAATGCAGCGCGCGAATCTCGGCGTCGCCGACGCGCAGTTCGGCTACCTGGTGCTCGCTCAATTCGCCGCCGTCGAAGAGGAACTCGATAGCGTCTGACCAGCCCAAATAGGGCGGCAACCAGTCAACCAGGCTCGGTTGACCAAGCGAAACCTGCAGACCGCCAAGCTCCTCAGCTATCTCCCGGCTGGTGCCTGCCCTGGGCGATTCGCCGGGTTCGATTACCCCGCCGGGCAGTTCCCAATCGTCCTTGTAGGTGGTCTCCAGCAGCAAGACGTTACCGTCGCCGTCGCGAAATAGGGCATGGCCGATGACTCGCTTGGTCGGCAGCACGGAGTTCAAGACTCCAGAAAACCCGACCGGGCCGTAAACCATGTCGGTAGCTAGCCGGCCGTAGGCCAGCACGTCCTCATAGTCCCCGGCTGGCGTGACCCAGGCCGCCCGCATGGTGCCTTCCCGCCGGAAGCCGGCTCGATGCAGCGCCCGCTTCGCGTTGCGATCCCCGGCTGGGATTTCTACCACCACCCGCCGGTAGCCCTGCGCCAACAAGGCGTCATCGCTTGCCAGCGACACCGCCCGCTCCAACACCGCCGCCGGGACCCGTTGCGCCTCCCAGGAAAGCTTGGCTACGCCAGCACCGATCGCTTTGATTGAGACAGTGAACTCACTCACGCGGTCCCCGTCGCAGCCACACTGCACCTAGCGGTGGCACGCAAACCTGGGCAGTTGCCGGGAAATGTCCCCATGGCTTTTCTTCCGCCTGCACTGCGCCAAGATTGCCGTATTGGCCAGAGCCGTCGTAAGTGGCGACATCGGTGTTTAGAATCTCTTCCCAAGTGCCAGCCGCGGGCAGGCCAATCAGGTACTCGGGCAGCGGCTCGGGGGAGAAGTTGGTGATGCAGGCGATAGCGTCGCCATTTTCGCCGTGTCGCACCCAGCTGAACGTGTTGTGTTGCGGATCGTCTGCGTTGATCCAAGTGAATCCAGCGGCTTCGCTGTCGAGCTGGTAAAGCGCCGGATTGGCCCGGTAAATGCGGTTCAGATCGCGGATCAGGCGCTGCAGCCCGCCGTGGCCCCACAGCGCATCTACCCACCATTCCAGGCTGGTGGATTCGTTGAACTCCGGCCGATGGCCGAATTCGGAGCCCATGAACAGCAACTGTTTGCCGGGGAAAGACCACATGAAGGCGTAGTAGGCGCGCAGGGTAGCGAATCGTCGCCAGTCGTCTTGTGGGACCTTGTTCAGCATCGATCCCTTGCCGTGCACTACCTCGTCGTGGCTGATCGGCAGCACAAAGTTTTCCGAATAGGCATAAACCATCGCGAAGGTCATGAGATGGTGCTCGTACTGCCGATAGATCGGGTCAAGCGCCAGATAGCGCAGCGAGTCGTTCATCCAGCCCATGTTCCATTTGAAGCCGAAGCCGAGCCCGCCTTCATGCACCGGTTTGGTGACGCCGGGGAAGCTTGTCGATTCCTCGGCGATCATCATTACGCCAGGCTCGCGTTCGTACATGTGGCGATTCGTGTAGCGCAGGAAATCAATCGCGGCTAGGTTCTCGCGGCCGCCAAATTCGTTGGGAACCCATTCGCCCTCGTTGCGCGAATAGTCGAGGTAGAGCATGGAGGCGACGGCGTCGACTCGCAGCCCATCGATGTGGAACTCGCGCAACCAATACAGGGCATTCGAGACCAGGAAGCTCTTAACCTCGTTGCGGGAGTAGTTGAAAATGTAGGTGCCCCAGTCCTTGTGTTCGCCTTGCCTTGGATCGGCATGCTCGTACAGGGCGGTGCCGTCAAACCGGCCGAGCGCCCAGTCATCCTTGGGGAAGTGGCCGGGTACCCAGTCCATGATTACGCCGATACCGGCCTGATGCAGCCGGTCAATGAGATAGCGCAGATCGTCGGGCTTGCCGAAGCGGGATGTGGGGGAGAAGTAGCCGGAGACCTGGTAGCCCCACGACGGGGCGAATGGGTGTTCTGCCAGCGGCATGAACTCGACATGGGTGAAACCCTGCCAGGCTACGTAGGAGACGAGCTCATCGGCCAGATCTAGGTAGGACTTGCCTTGCCGCCAGCCGCCAAGGTGCACTTCGTAGACGCTGATCGGTTCCTTGTGCGCTTCCTGCTCGCCCCGGCGAGCCAGCCACTGGTCATCGGACCATTCGTAGGCGGAGGTGTAGACGATCGAGGCATTCGCGGGCGCTTGCTCGCTGAACCGCGCCAACGGGTCTATTTTCTCTCGCCACACATCGTCAGCACCGAGGATGCGGTACTTGTACAAGGTGCCGTCGCCGATGCCGGGTACGAACACAGCCCAGACCCCGGAGCCAGGCACCAGCTGCATGTCGGTGCCCTGCCAGGAGTTCGCGTCCGCAAGCAGCTGCACTGCCTTCGCGTTCGGCGCCCACACCGCAAACCGCACCCCGGTTACCTCACCATCATCCTCATCGGGGATGGTCAACACATGGCTTCCAAGCCGTTTCCACAGTTCGGTGTCACCGCCAGAATGGAATCCCTCGAGGTCTTGACCGGTCAGACCGCCGAATAGATCGTGCTTCATGACTTCTCCTTCGCTGTGGTGCCGCTAGCGGGTCTCATTGGCTGAGGCTGAGAATGTGGGCCGGTTGCCCCGGGCTCAGCCGAACAAAGTTAGATCCAGTCCAGCTATAGGTCTGGCCCGAGAGCTCATCAAGTGCGGTTACTGGCTTGGTTGGGTCGAAGCCGAAGCGTGCCAGGTCAAGATCCACGGTGGCCTCGACACTGTTTTCTGCGTTCAGGCTGCAGACCGTCAGCACCACGTCCTCGCCGTCGAACTTGGCGAAGGCGAGCACATCGTCATGCTGGGTTTCGACCAGCCGGACATCTCGTAGCTGCTGCAGCGCGGGGTGCTGCTCCCGAATCTCATTTAGTCGGCCGATCAGCACGTTCAGGTTCGGCTGAGCGTAGAAGTCGCGGGGCCGATACTGGTACTTCTCCGAGTCCAGGTACTCCTCCCGGCCCAGTTCGTTGGGCATATGCTCGAACAACTCAAAGCCGGAATACACCCCCCACGACGGCGACATCGTGGCCGCGAGAATGGCTCGGATCGCGAAGGCAGCCGGATTGCCAGACTGCAGATGGAACGGGTTGATGTCAGGGGTGTTAACAAAGAAGTTCGGCCGATAGCAGGCGGCCATCTCGCCGGAGAGCTGCACCAGATACTCACTGAGCTCGTACTTGGTTACCCGCCAGGTGAAGTAGGTGTAAGACTGCTGGAAGCCAACCACGCCAAGCGCTTTCATCATGGCTGGTTTGGTGAATGCCTCAGCCAGGAAGATCACCTCAGGGCGGCTTTCATGCACTTTTGCCAGCAGCCAGTCCCAGAACTCGACGGGCTTGGTGTGGGGATTGTCGACTCTAAAGATCGTGACACCCAAGTCGGCCCAGAACCGCACGAGCCGCAGTACCTCTGCGTAGATGCCTTCGGGATCGTTATCGAAGTTAAGCGGATAGATGTCCTGATACTTCTTCGGCGGATTCTCCGCGTAAGCGATCGTGCCGTCGGCGCGGGTAGAGAACCACTCCGGGTGCTCAGTAACCCACGGGTGGTCGGGGGAGGCCTGCAAGGCAAGATCGATGGCGACCTCCATCCCAAGCGACTTGGCTTTGGCGATGAACTTCTTAAATGACTTGAAATCGCCGAGTTCAGGGTGGATCGCGTCATGACCACCGGCCGCAGACCCGATCGCCCAGGGGGAGCCGGGGTCGCCAGGCTCCGGGGTTAACGAGTTGTTGCGACCCTTGCGGAAAGCTTGCCCAATGGGATGGATAGGCGGCAGGTAGACCACATGGAAGCCCATCGCCGCGGCGGCTTCGAGCCGCTCATGCGAGCTATCGAAGGTGCCAGAATGCCAATTGCCTTCGTCATCGACCCAAGATCCCTGCGAGCGAGGAAAGAACTCATACCAAGAGGAATACAGGCTGCGGCGTCGCTCTACCCGGATGGGGTATTCGGCGGTCGCGGAGACGTGCTCGCGGGGGCCAAACCTGGCCATTGCCCGCTCGAATGGGCGGGCGGTAACCAACTCCAGGATTTCTTCGGCTGGGGTGTCAGCTCGCATCGATTCAGCCGCTGCCCGAAGCAGCTGCGCGGCAGAGCTGGTGTGCTCGGCTTCCGCGTTGGCAGCCGCTTTCTCAAACAGCAAAAGCCCCTCAGCGCGCAACAGGTCAACGTCTTGGCCTATCACGAGTTTGATCTTCGCGTTGTGCTGCCAGGTGAGCCAGGGATCCGACCAGCCTTCCACCCGAAAACTCCAGTCGCCGAGCTCGGCCATCCGCACATGCGCCTGCCACCTGTCCAGACCTTTGGGCTCTACCTGGACCATATCGATCCGGCGTTGCTTACCACTCGGCGAAGTCAAGATGACCGACGCATTTACCGCGTCATGGCCCTCCCGGAAGACGGTGGCGGCGATCAAAATCCGCTCGTGTGGGACGGCCTTGACTGGGTAGATGCCGTTTTCGACGCGGGGGGAAACGTCGGTTACCGGGATGCGGCCAAGGCCCCCGGTCCTTCGTTGGATCTGCTGGAGGCTGCTTGGCGCTACACGTGGCTTCACACCACTCACACTAGCGTCCAGAACCGCTCACTGGTGCCCGCATTCGTCAATGGTGTTGTTAACCCACTAGATTATCCGGGTGCACGCATACCGACGTTTTACAGTTCAGCCCATGCTCCCTGAAGGGCTAAGTTCGCTAGACCGGCTAGCTCGCAACCTCAGATGGAGTTGGCATCAAGACACCCAAGACCTCTTTCGCGCTGTCGACCCGGCGCTGTGGGAAGAGGTCCATCACGACCCGGTAAAGCTGCTGGCAGGTTTGAGCACGCAGCGAATCGAACAGCTGGCCAAAGACGCGGTGTTTTCGCGAAATCTCGCGTTGCAGACGGAAGATCTAGACAACTACCTGACCTCGGAGTTGTGGTTTCAGTCGTATGCGAAAGCTAACCCGCAGGCACCCAAGTCGATTGCTTACTTTTCGGCTGAGTTTGGTGTCTCCGAGGTGCTGCCACAGTACTCCGGTGGCCTGGGCATTCTGGCTGGCGACCATCTTAAAGCGGCCTCGGATTTGGGGCTGCCGCTGATTGGCATCGGGCTGATGTATCGACACGGCTACTTCCGGCAGTCGCTCAATGCCGCTGGCTGGCAGCAGGAACGCTACCCGGTGCTCGACTCGAACGAGTTGCCAGTACGGCCGCTGCTGAATGCTGACGGCGAACCCCAAAGCATCACTGTTGAGGTTTACGGCCGCGAGGTCCACGCCTCTATTTGGATCGCCGAGGTGGGGCGGATCCCGCTGCTAATGCTCGACACGGATCGCGACGACAACGATCCAGCCAGCCGCAACATCACCGACCGGCTGTACGGCGGCGGCACCGACCACCGGTTGGCCCAAGAAGTGTTGCTGGGCATCGGCGGGGTGCGGGCCCTGCGTCGCTACTGTGAAATCACCGGACATGCCCCGGCTGACGTGTATCACTGCAACGAGGGTCACGCTGGCTTCTTGAGTTTCGAACGGATCCGCGAATACCTGGACTCCGGGCACAGCCTCGACGCGGCCGTGGAACTGACCCGGGCCGCGACCGTCTTCACCACCCACACCCCGGTTCCCGCTGGCATCGACCGGTTCGACCGGCAGCTGGTTGAACGACAATTCGCGCACTTCGATTCCCGCATCGGGATCGAGCAAATCCTGGCCTGGGGTGCCGAAGACTATGACGGCGGCGATCCTTCTCGCTACAACATGGCGGTGCTTGGGCTGCGGCTAGGCCAGCGGGCAAATGGGGTGTCACAACTGCACGGCGAGGTCTCGCGGGAAATGTTCCAGCCGCTATGGCCAGACTTTGACGATACTGAAGTGCCAATCGGCTCGGTCACCAACGGCGTGCACCATCGCACCTGGGTCCATCCCGAGCTGTTGGAGCTACTTGCTGCCCGCACCGGTGATTCGGAAACGGTGGTCGACGGCTACGACTGGTCCGCGATCAGATCGGTCAGCGACGACGTGCTGTGGGGGCTCAAGCGCCGTATGCGGGCCACCATGATCCAAACCGCGCGCGAGGTATTGGCTGAGTCTTGCCGCACCCGCGGGCTCCCCGGTGATTGGGCAGCCACGGCACTCAACCCACAGGTGTTGACCCTCGGGTTCGCTAGGCGAGCTGCGTCCTATAAGCGGCTGACGCTGATGCTTAAGCAGCCCGACCGGTTAAAGGCATTGCTTAATCACCCAACGACGCCGATCCAGATCG
>PDWI01008994.1_pt1 | contig 11582 bp, 14 predicted proteins | sample 1430891 | NCBI WGS metagenome assembly PDWI01 (sample SAMN01162508, study PRJNA174530) | Oral metagenome, whole genome shotgun sequencing project. | biome: Marine environment; feature: Marine mammal; material: Swab sample of the gingival sulcus; isolation source: swab sample of gingival sulcus...
GGCTTGAGTTTAAGCATGTCATAGTTTTAGATAAGATTGGCAGAAAAAATAATCAAAATGGAACATTTTTGTTTGATTACGAAGAGGAGAGGCTAAGGGATATTTATGTCCGCATGAGCAAACGTGAGTATGTGGATGAGGAGTACAAAAAAGCTAAGCAAAAAGATGATGTTTTGTGTAAAGAGGATATGAAAAATGCTGCTTATGTTGCATTTACGAGAGCAAAAGATTCTTTGATTGTTATCCAAAAAACAAAAAGCTCTAGTTTGGACTTTTTGAAGCTTAGTGAGTTTGAAATGGGAGAGGTTATCGTCTCAGAACAAGAGAGTAAGCAAAAGCATATAAAAGAGTTTGAAAAGATAATATCTTATGGCTCTCAAGAGGAAAAAAGTACACAAAAAGAGATAGAGTATGATTTGGAAGCGACATATTTTGGTTTGGCATTCCACTATCTTTTAGAGCTAACAAAAGATTTTACTAAAGACTCTTTAGATAAGGCATTTGTAGGAGTTAAGAACCGATACGGAGATTTAGTAGACACTAACAAAGTGCTAACAAGAGCTTATATGTTAGTAGAAAATGAAAGTTTTAAAGCCTTAGTAGATGGAGGTAAATTTTACAAAGAAAAAGCCGTGATGTACAAAGGAGAGAGAAAACAGCTTGATTTACTTGTTGAGTTGGAAAATGAGTATATCATCATAGACTATAAAACATCTGAATTTGTACAAAACGAACACATAGCCCAAGTGAAAGCTTACAAAAATGCTCTTATGTATATGGGAGATAAAAGCGTAAGGGCTTATCTTTTTTACATAAAAGATGATGAGGTTAAGAGGGTAGAGGTGGAGTAGTTTTAGTCTGTTCTTTGGAAAAGAGTTTTGTAAATCTCGCTTTTTTCTCTTTTCCCCACAGCTAAAACAAGTACCGTAATCTCGCTTTCTTTAACTTCGTATGCTAGCCTGTAGCCTAATTTTTTTAATTTTATTTTATAAATATTTTCATATCCGCTAAGTTTATCTTTTGGGACTTTTGGGTTTTGTAATCTTTGCGATAACTTTTTTTTGAACTGTTCTTTTATGCCACTATCTAGCTTTCTATACTCTTTTAAAGCTTGAGGCATAAATTTTAACTCATAGCTCATCAAGACTAACTTTTATGGGTTTTTCATCGCTTTTTAAAGCTTCATTTACTTGTTTGCTTAGATGATAATCGTCTATGATATCTATCATTTTTTCGTACAAAGCATTTGGTACTAGATAGGCATTTACGACATTGTGACTTAGTATCGCCACTGCTTCATTTTTTGCTTCTTTTATAAGATTGGCTGGGGATTTTTTGAGTTCACTTATGGATGCTGTTTTGTTTGATAATATAGTTTGCATTTAAATCCTTTATTTGGTACTAAATATTATACTAAATAAAGTCTTATTTTGTCAACAGTTTGGCTTTATAGTGCAAAACTAAAATGCAAATGAAAATTTTTTCTTTATCCACCCATAGTAAAAGGCAAAGCCAAAAAAGCAAACTCCCATAAGTGCTGTAATGCCAAAGGTACTAAGCCCTTGTTTGAATAAAAATCCTATGGCTAAACTTGTTAGTGTGCTTGAAGTTAAAAATATCATATCATTATATGCAATCACTCTTCCGTAGTACTCTTTAGCTGTATTTTCTTGGATGAGAGTATAGGTAAATGACCATAAAATGGCTATGAAAAAACCTGCACAAAACGAACCTGCTAAGCCTAGATAAAAATCGTACTGTGAAAATGCCCATATAAAAAGAGCAAACCCTTGAGCTATGAAAAAATATGATAGATTTGATTTTTTTACAAAGCGACTCATAAATGTTGTGCCTATAAAAAGCCCTATGGAGCGAATGGCGTTTATAAGCCCTATGGCTAGGGCAGTTGAGATGATAAGCGAGTAGCCATCTTTTACCAAAAGGGCGATTAGTGCATCATAGGAGGTTATACCTACACTTGCGTGAAGTAAGATAAGGTGGATGAGTATGGGTTTTTGTTTTATATAGTAAAGCCCCTCTTTTATATTTTGCACTATTTTTGTACCCTTAGAGTTAGGCTGTTGGCCTATATGCATACGAATAAGCACAAAAACACCTATGAGATAAAAAAGCATGCTAAGGGCTATAGATACCTTTGTGCCAAGCATATATACACTAAGTCCAGCCATAGCCATACCTAAGGCATAAGATACAGACCAAGAAAGAGAGTTTAGCTCATTTGTGAGCTTTAAATCATTTACACTTAGTATCTTTGGATATATACTCATATTTGCTTGAAAGTATATGGTAGCAGCGCTCATGCGTATAAAAAGTATGGCAAACAACAGCCAAATAAATTCTAAAGAGTCTATAAAAAGCAATAAAATAGCCGTAAAAACTTCTACAAAAAGCATAAATATAAGTAACTTTTTTGTTGGAAAACTGTCAACTATGGCTCCTGAGATAGGGGCTAGCAAGGCTCCTGAAAAAAAAGAAAGTGCTGCTGTTAGAGTGAGCGCCCAAACGGGGGCTTTTAAATCTATCAGTAAAGTATAGATAGCAGTGTGAACAAACCAAGCACCAAAATACGATAAAAAGTTTACAAACAACAGGTTTCTAACCGTAGCGTTTAGGCGAAGCAGTTTTATATAAGCGTTCACTTTTTTACCTTATATAGGGCTATGATTATGGCTAAAAATAGTAAAAATATCCCAATATACGGGTAGTTTTTCTTATTTTTTGAAGACTCGGTTAACACAAAGGTTAGCTCTTTATTATTGGCTTTAAAGTTTAGTTCATTTCCCTTAAATCCATCTGCTTTTATGCGTAAAAAATTTGCTCCAATCTGCTTGACTTTAAAGTTCATAAACCCTGTATAGGAGTATTTTGTTATAACATCATTGCAGTCATTTGGCATGAAAAATATATCATAGTATTTGTTTGGTTTGATGGCATATTTTCCGCCATCTTGCACATAAAAATAGTCATATTTTGGCTCTTTTGTTTTAAAGCTCCATTGTATTTTATCATTAAATACTCCTTGTTGATAGGTAAAAACCGCCCTGTATTCTTGACCAAATTTAAAGGGTTTTAGGGCAAAAAGAGCAAATTGATGTTCGGTAAATTTTTTATTTATATCATTTTCTTTTGTGATGATTTTGGTATCTTTTATCTCTCCATCTACTCCATAAAGCTTAAAGCTTTTCATTTTGATGTCACTCATGAATGGTGCGAAGTTTACGCTTACAGGGTTTGAAAGTATTTTGCACTCAGGTGCTGGGTCTGGTTTTTCGCCACTAAAATATATCATCGCTTCTTGCTCTAAATTACTTGGAAATAAAATTCGACTTGTGCTAGCTTTATTTACAGCGTTTTTAAATCTGTTAGCTTCTATTTTTATATTTTCATGTTTGCATACATTTTTATAATATTTTTGTGGGTCTAAATCCCCTCCGTTTTTACACATATCATCTAGTTGAGCATTTCCCATGACAAAAACAGTTGCATTGTAGCCATCAAAGCTTTCGTGAGCGAAGCCAACTTCATCTTTGCTCATATCTAAAAACCCAAATCGATGATATATCGCAGTAAAAAGGCTATCGATAGATTTTATGGGGTCTTTTTTAAAAGAGATATTTTCTGAGCTTAGTTTGCTTTTGTATCCTGCTACTATGGCTCTTTTTTGCGGTGTGGAACCGGTAAAATATCTTGTATTTTCAATCTCATCATGCCCTTGATGTTTGTTTTTTATTATATAGATGGCGTGATTTTTCGCTGCCCTACTAAGAGAAGGGTTGAGAGTAAAAGGGTTTAGTCCTGATTTTTCCCTATATTCGTTTAAATACTCAAGAGGTTCGTGAGTAGATGGAGTTGAGTTTGTGTATATTGGTTTTGTGAGTTCATCTTCATCGTAGCATCCAGCTAATAATAAACTAAATATCAATAAAATCTTTTTCACAATTAACTCCTTAAAAATGCGAAATTATAATATAATTATCATAAAAGCATTATCAAATGATATTTTTAGTATGATTTCATATAAATATACTATAAATTTAAGTGAGGAAAATTTGTGTTAAAAGCGTCAAATTTACAACAGATTGATTTTAATGAACTTTACAAGGAACAGCAAAAAAAGTCATCTTTTGCTCCAAAACTAGCCCAGCATTGGGACAAAAAAGCTCCATCTATGAGCAAAAGGGTGTTTGAGAGTGTTTATGTGAAAGATTTTATCTCAAAACTAAACTTAGACGGTGTGAAAACCTTGCTCGATGTGGGCTGTGGACCGGGTACTTTAGGGGTAAGTTTAGCAGATAAGCTAGAGAAGGTGTATTGTTTAGATTTTTCAAGTGAAATGTTAAAATTTGCTAAAAAAAATGCACAAGATAGAGGGCTTAGTAATGTTGTCACTATGGAAAAATCATTTTATGATGATTGGAGCGATGTGCCAAAATGTGATATGCTTATAGCTTCAAGATGTATGATGGTTAAGGATGCAAAAGAGACGCTTAAGCTTTTAAACTCTAAGGCAAAGAGGGTTTATATTTCATATAAAACTGATGGCTCGTTTATCGATGAGGAGATTTTAAACTTGCTTGATGAAGATTTTGAGCAAAAGCCTAGCTATATGCATTTTGTAAATATACTTTACAATATGGGCATTTGTGCTGATGTTAGTTTTATAAGAAGTGAAAATGATAGATTTGTAAACCTTAGCCTAGAGCAGTTCATAAGAAAAATTGAAGATGACATAGGTGAGCTTAGCAAAGGCGAGAGAGATAGACTTAGAAATTATCATGAAAATGTTTATACTAAAAAAGAGCAAGATGGTTTTATCTCATGGGCACTTATCTCTTATGATACTACTTTAGGAAAATTAAAATGATACAGTTAAGTAAAAAACTCATTAGCCAATGTGGCAAGGCAAATGCAAGATATAAGATGATAGTAGATGGAGATAAAATTTTACTAGGACTTAGTGGGGGAAAAGACAGTATAGCACTCCTCCATCTACTCAAACGTATGCAAAACATTGCTCCTTTTAAGTTTGAGTTAAAGGCAGTTACCATAAGCTACGGTATGGGCGAAGATTACACAGCATTAAGTGAGCATTGTAAAGAGCATGGCATAGACCATGAAGTGGTTGAGACAAACACTTACGAGCTAGCAAAGGATAAAATCCGTAAAAATTCATCTTTTTGTAGCTTTTTCTCTCGTATGAGAAGGGGTGCACTTTATACTTATGCTTTGGAAAATGGGTACAATAAAGTAGCAATCGCTCACCATTTAGATGACGCAGCAGAGAGCTTTTTTATGAATTTTATCTACAATGGAGCTTTGCGTAGCCTAGCTCCAAAATACACAGCACAAAATGGGCTTATAGTTATTCGCCCCCTTATCCACACGAGAGAAAGACAGCTAAGGGACAATGCTATTAAAAATAATCTTACTGTCATAGGCGACGAGGCATGTCCTGCGATGAGGTTTGATATAAAGATGCCCCACGCAAGAGCTGAAACTAAAGAGCTTTTAGCCAAGTTTGAACAAGAGCACCCTAAACTTTTTGTCTCACTAAAGTCCGCTTTTGAAAATATCCATCTGTCTAGCTTTATGCATGAGGATTATTTGGAGTAAAATATTTCAATTTGAAATATAATTTTACATAAAAAGAATATTTATGTATAATCAAATTTAAAAAAGGCAATGTTATGAGTAAAAATTATTTTGAAATTAAAAAGCCCATAAAAACATTTAAAGTAGGCGGTCTATTTGCTGGCATAGGTGGAATAGAGCTTGGATTTAAAGAGGCTGGATTTGATATAAGATGGGCAAATGAAGTGGATAAAAATGCATGTATTACCTATAGACAAAACCATTCTCATAAGCTTTATGAAAAAGATTTAAAAAAATTACGCACCGAAGAGGTAGAAAAAATAGATATCTTAACTGGCGGATTTCCATGTCAAGCATTTTCTATAGCGGGACATCAAAAAGGATTTTGTGATGATAGGGGTAATATATTTTTTGAAATTTTGAGATTTATTGATAAGTTAAATCCTAGTGTAGTGTTTTTGGAAAATGTAAAAAATTTAAAAGGTCATGATAAAGGAAACACTTTTAAACGAATATTATGTGAGCTTGAAAATAGAGGTTACCATGTAAAAGCAGAGGTTTTAAATAGTAGCGAATATGCAAATGTGCCACAAAACAGAGAGAGAATTTACATAGTAGCATTTTTAAATAAAAAACATTTTGAGCAGTTTAAATTTCCTAGTGCTAAAAAATTGACAAAAAAAATTAAAGATTTGATAGATGATGAAGTTAATAGCCAATTTTACTATTCTAAAAGTAAATACTATGACAAATTAAAAGAGGAAATGAAAAATAAAGATACGATTTATCAGTGGAGAAGAGTGTATGTAAGGGAAAATAAAAGTAAATTATGTCCAACTCTAACAGCAAATATGGGAACAGGCGGACATAATGTACCTTTGGTATGGGATAAAAAAGACATAAGAAAGTTAACTCCTCGCGAATGTGCAAGATTTCAAGGATACAAAGATAGCTTCATATTGCCAAAAGAGTTAGCAAATTCACATCTTTATAAGCAGATAGGAAACTCTGTAACTGTTCCGCTAATTAATGCAATAGCTAAAAATATAAAAAAGGCTTTAGATGTTAACTGATGAGCTTTTAGAGGATTTAAAAAAGAATAATTTTAAGAAAAATTCCATTAAAGATATTGCTAGCAAGCACGGGTTTAGTGCAAGTGAGCTTAAAAAATTATACACATTGGCATTTTTTGAAAAAATAGCAAAATATGTAAATTTACAAGATTTAGCCACTGTAAATATAGAACAAATAGAAAAGAAAGTTCCAAATGAAAATATAAAAGAGTTTAATTTTATAAAAACAGATTTGAAACATATCATAGAAAAAGCACTTTATATCGCAATGTCAAATGGATTTGTAACAAATATTAATGATATAAATTCAGGGATTATGACAGCAAATGCAGGCGATAGCGCTGAGTTTATATTTGTGGCTAGGGCAATTTTAGCGGGTTTTAATTGTTCAAGTGTGGATGTTAGAAGTAGTAGGTATGATGCTATTATTGACTACAATGATAAATTGTTAAGAGTTCAAATCAAAGGCATAAGTACAGGAAATAGCATTAGTTTTAAAGATAGAGATAGAGGTGGACAAGGTATAGACCATACTCACGAACGAAATAGAGGGCAAAGAATTACCTCAAAAGATTGCGATATTTATGTAGCTGTCGATAAACAGGTGGGCATTTGCTATATAATTCCTATGAGTTGGGCAGATGGATTAAGTGATGATGAGTGTAAGTCGGTAAATTTGTCTAAAATCTTAGATTTTAAAGAAAATTGGAATATCATAAAAGATATATGCTCTTAAAATCCCTCTAGTAAAATCCTCCATAGCGTCTCGATGTCATCGTTGCTTAAAAGCATGCTAGATTTTGTTTGTAAAAAAGAGAGTCCCCATGGCATTGTTTTGGAGCTAATGCAAAAATCATGAGCAGGTAAAAAACTTCTAGCCAAAGAGAGATTTTGTGTTTGTATGGTATTTTCACACAAAAAACAAACAGGGTTTGTGTGTAATCTTCCCTCGAACTCTAGTAATTTTAAGTAAGCCTCAACACAGACTCTTTTGGGGTTTTGTTTAGCCATAGGCTTACTTATGGACTCTAAAAGTTCAAAATAAAACTCGTCAATATCTTCTATATCTTTTAAGTGATTGTAAAAAAGTTGTATGAAATTTTGCCATATAAGCATACGATGATTTTCATGTTGCCAAGAGTAGGCGAGGTGCATCACGTTTCTTAGTTGAGGCATGTTTGACTTGACACTGCTTATAAGCTCAGCATCGATTTTGTAACCAAGGTTGATAGTTGAGTGCCTTGCTCCATAAAATCTATAAGCGTTAACCACTGCGTCTTTGGTGAGTATATTTACTATCAAATCCTCGTCTTTACAAGGATGTATGCGTATGATGTAGCCTTGCATTTAGTTGATGATTGCGTCTGTTAATATAACTCCATCTACTCCTAGCTCGATACCCTTTTGTATATCATCTGTAACAATAGTAACTTTTGAGTCAAAAAGGTAGTATTCAGCCAAGTCTTGAACGCTTTTTGCAAGATTTTCAGAGCAGACGATAAACTTTGCTTGCAAGGCATTTGCCAAAACTGCTTCTTTTTTGTCTTTTACCATAAGGCTAAACTCTATCTTTTTGTCTTGACAATATTTTATCATTTTTTCGTCATAATAAAACAAAACAGATTGTTTATTTTTTAACTCTTTTTTATTTTTTACAAAATTCAAAGGCTTATAAGAGATTAGTTTGTGACCAAGTATTATCATGCTTTTTCCTTGCATTCTTGGGAGCAAAAAAAGTTATTTTTGCCAATTATAGCTTCGCCCATGGTCAAATAAGTACCGCATTTTGTACATTTTACCATATCTTCACTAGATTTTTTTTCATCTTTGCTTAGTTTTTTGCGAAAAAACACAAAATACACAAAGCCTAAAACTGCCGCTAGGGCTAGATATTTCATCATTTTTGTTCCTTTAGTAGTAGATAGTGTCTGTCATTGTTACCCTTAAATATCTTTGCTCCATCTACTCCATCTACTTCATCATAAACCCTTGAACCTTTATAAAAAAGATACTTAGTTTTGGGGCTTGAGACATTTTTGCAAAGATTTAGTAAAACTCTTGTGTCGCTAACGGCTCGTGAGGTTATAAAATCGTAGTTTTTGTTTGTTACTTTTTCGATCCGCTCTGTTTTTATGTGAACATTTTCGAGGTTTATTTTTGCTTTTACTAGGTGCAAAAATGCACTTTTTTTAGCTATTGGCTCATATAGGTCAAATCGACACTGTTTTAGTGCACATGCTAGCGGTAGCGCAGGAAAGCCCGCTCCACTGCCCACATCACAGACATTTGAGTTTTCAAATTGTATAAATTTTAGCACAAAAACGCTATCTAGTATATTTTCATATATGCTTTTTTCATCTCTAAGAGCTGTTATGTTGTGGGTTTTGTTGTACTCTAAAAGTAGCTTTGAATATATACAGACTTTTTCGTAAAAGTCTTTTTCAAATTTTAGATTATGCTTTTCAAATATCTCTTTCACTGTTTATCTTTTTTGTTTTTGCACATTATATCAAAATACACATTCAAAAAATATTTATATTAATTTAGGTAAAATATATGTGTTTAAAATATGCCTCATATAGCGCACAACAATAACGCAAATAAAACAGCAAAAAATTGTGTAAAATTTTGGCATTGGATTGTTTAATGTTCCTAAATGTCTAGCTTTAAAGCTAAAGTGTATCTGTAAATATAACCGCAATATTTAAAAGGTTGTTTTTATGTATTTTTATCCGCTTATTCCTGTGGGAGAAAAGGGACAGATTAAAACTGATATTTTAAAAAAAGCTCAAAATCTTTGCATTGGTAGTGCAAAATTGAGCAGTTTATGCAATGAGCAGTTTTCTCAAAGTTTAGAAAAGCTTTGGTTGATATGTGATTCGTACTATATGAATGGATTGGAAAATCAAGACATAAAGATAGAGTATATTTACAGCGCAACAAATTCGCATTTTGACAGCAATGCTAAAATAAAAAATCTCCAATCCCTCTCACTTTCTTTTATGGAGACAAAAAAATATTTTAGAACCCATGCTTCTTTTTACGACAATCCCTACGCCAAGGAGCTTATCAGCGATATTCACGAAAGATTTTATTTTGCAAACAATATGGAAAGTTTTTTAAAGTTAAGCTCAAAGGGCAAAACCTATACTATGCAACCGGGTGTCATAAGGGAGATGGATGTGATGAGGCGAGGGGAGCAGAGCTTAGAGGCAAGTTTGCTAAACGCAGTTTTACATTATTTTGAAGACTCGTACTTTCCTTCCCTTAAAGAGGATATTGCAACTAGGCTTATATATGCGATATGTGCTTATCACAGGCTTTTGTGGATGCATCCATTTTTGTTTGCCAATGAACGGATAGCAAATATGTTTCTCGATTTTTTGTTTTCATATATCCGAGTAGATGGAGGCGGTTTGTGGAGCCTAGCTAGGGGCATAAAGCGCCATAAAAAAGAGTACATGGAAGCTTTACTTAAGGCAGATAAAAAGTCAAATGTTTATGGGCGAGGTGAACTTTGCGAAAAGGGCTTAGAAGAGTTTGTGTGTTTTATGCTCGATGTTTGCAATGAGGAGATTGAATTTGGTTTGAAAAATTTTCCTAAAATTCCTCAGCGACTACACAACTACGTCAAGCTTTCTCAAAGTGGTTTTTTTGACCAAGACCCTTTGCCAAAACATAGTGAACTTTTGTTTGAAAAGCTTCTTGTCTATGGGGAATTTCCAAGGGGAGAGATTAAAAATCTTATAGGCAAACAAGATAGAGCCTCTACGTATTTTACAAAACGCTTAAGTGAGTTGGGATTTATCTACTCAGACACTCCAAGGGGAAATTTGAAGATGAATTTTAATCTCCATCTAGCCTCTAAACTTTTTCCCGAGTTGTTAGATTAAATTTAGATTAAATAAAACTTAAAAAGCTTTTTATCCTTAATACACAAATAAAGAAAACATGGGCAATATAGTACTAAATATAGGTATAAAATATATGTAAAATTTTCTCCATCTACTCTATACTTTTTGTTATGATATATTGCAAATTAAGATAGTTATGTTAAAATCTTAGTTTAAAATAATTTATTAATTTAAGGTAAATAAACTATATGAGCAAAAAATTAGCATTAATTATATTTATAATCTCATTTTCACTAGGTATTTTATATAAACTTGCTCCATTGGCTTTAAATGGTCTTAGTGTTTCTAAAGATATTGTATTGCAAGAAGATAAAACTTATACCATTGCAAAAACCCTAAAAAGCGGATGTTATGAGGTTGGTTTCTATTCAAATGATAAGCTCTTTTTTTCTTCTATGTATGAACCCTTTAAATTTACATCTTCAAATTTTAAACTTACACTTTTAAATAAATCTGGAAAAATATTAAAAGAAGTGGATATAGACACAAACTCAAGATTACAGCACGGTTTTAGTGCTGGTGGGATAAAAGGTGAGAGTTCAAATGTTGCACTAGAGCTTTTTAAAGTTCCCTTTAAAGGGAGTAGTGATATAAAAGCAAATATTTATATAAAAAAATTAAATGATAAATACAAAGACAAAAAAGTACAAATTTATTTTAAAAAATACGCTTCTTCTTGTGATATAGAAAATTTAAAAGCCGTAGTCAATGGATACGCCTATCCCATAAACAAACAAGAGACAAACTCAACTCTCAAGCCACTTTTTAAAGCCCTAACAAACAAAAATACCTTAAAAGTTAAAGACATACTTGATAACAATCAAAGTTTATGTGGTAGTAATTTTATAGGTAACAGAACTGTATTTACCTATAGTGCTTTTTTAAATGATTTAGATACCCTAAGTTATCTTATAGATAAATGTGGCACAAAGAGGCTTCATGAAGAAGATATATTAAAACGAAGTCCTTTGGTTTATGCCTT
>PDWI01010332.1_pt1 | contig 11581 bp, 5 predicted proteins | sample 1430891 | NCBI WGS metagenome assembly PDWI01 (sample SAMN01162508, study PRJNA174530) | Oral metagenome, whole genome shotgun sequencing project. | biome: Marine environment; feature: Marine mammal; material: Swab sample of the gingival sulcus; isolation source: swab sample of gingival sulcus...
TTATTTCTTTTCCGATTCGTTTGATTTAACGCTTGCAGTATCAACAGCTCTGTTTTCGGTTATTATTTTTGCATCGATATTTGGCTCCTTTATTCCATTAGGATTAAATAAAATTGGGATAGATCCGGCATTGGCAACAGGTCCTTTTGTTACCACCATGAACGATATTGTAGGACTGTTTATCTATCTTACCGTAGCGGTAGTTTTTTATGGTTAAAAAGTAACATTGGTTTTTATTTGGTTGCTATGTAAAAAAGGCTTTTTATATGCGGCTATTTCGTAGTAAATATATAACAGAGGGTGTCCAAAAAGAGAATAACATAGAGACCTCACAGGTTTTTGAAACCTGTGAGGTCTGAAATTTGGTTTGATTTTATATGATTTTAACTTCTTTTCTGGCTATTGAAAACTTTTGGGACACCCTCTTTGTTTTTTTTAAATATTGGGGGGTAGATTTTATATGTTGAACTATTCGTGAATTTATTATCTTACAAATTTGATAATTAAAAAAATAAAGATACATTTGTTACATCAAATCAACAATCCTACTGAATGACGATTACTTTAATAAATACAACCGATAATTTATATTGCGGTTCTAAATTTCCAAAATTTGGAACCGCAATACAATACAATACAATACAATACAATACAATACAATACAATACAATACAATACAATACAATACAATACATCGATAAGTTATTCGGTAAGGTGCTTTTTTTGTTTCATTTTTAAAATATAGAGTTATGGCTTTAAAAAATTTGAACAACACGCATTTAAGCGAAGAACAAAAAGCAGCAAGCAAACAAGCATTGCAAGAGTTAGAGACTGCCTTAGCAGTTTTAGAAATTAACCTTACAGCCGAAGACCGTGTAAAATACGGACGAGTAAAACAAATTGTTTATTAATAAGGTTTACGATTTTGCTCAAGAGAAGCCCGATTTACGCAGTTTAGATGTGGATTATAACGAGTTTTTTGCCGACTTTAAAAGTCGCGAATTTTTAGAAATGATAATTTTTCGTTTAGAAAGCCTTGCCACTCGAGTAAGAAATGCAAAAATTCTACACGATTACGACAATTATCAAGATGCGTTAAACGATTATGCCTACACTTCGTTTCGTGCAGGTTCTAATGCGGTAGGATTTGAAGACAAGTATTATGAATTAAAACAATTCTTTAAAAAAGGGAAAGACGAGAAAGTAAAATAAGGTTGAAAAAAGCACCTTGCTACTGCAAATTTGCACCTGCAAGGTACTTTTTTGCAGTTGAAACAACCTTTCGAGGTTGTTTTACAGCCTTTGTATATGGTTGGGCATGGTAATAACCAGTAAAAAGATGCAACAGAGCAGTAAAAAGGAGCTTTTTTGCACCTAAAAGGTGGTAAAAAGCAGTAGCAAGGTGCTTTTTTTCGGTAAAAACATACTTTTGATATTGTTCCACATGCTTCGGATATGCTTTGACCTGCTTCCGATGTTGCTTTGCATACTTTAGACAATGTGACAATTTAATTAAATATTAACGGTTTTCGACTTCCACCTCTAAACAATTTGACGATATTAGCAAATTAAATTTAAAATTCACATATTTGTAACATAAAATAAATAAAATTTACAAACAATCAAATAATAAAAACGATGAACAAAAATTTACAATTATTAGCAGTACTTCTGCTTGTGAGTACAACACTTTTCTTTGCGTGTAGCAAAGACGATAAACCCGATTTACCTCCCGAAAAGGTGGTAACATTTACCGATGCCAACTTAAAAGCAGCTTTGGTGGCAAACACGTCTATCAACATCAATAAAGATGGTGAAATTCAAGAGAAAGAGGCACAAGCCTATGCCGGAAAAATTGATGTAAGTGGTAGAGATTTAATCTCGTTAAAAGGTTTAGATGCTTTTCCTAACATTACAGAGTTAGATTGTTCCAACAACAAATTAACCTCTTTAGATGTAACTCATAATCCGAAATTAGTAGCCATATATTGTCAGAAAAATAAAATTACGACAATAGTTGCTAAAACAATGGAAGCAACAGCTAAAGATACAACTAAAAAAGAAGCCGGAGCAAAAACAAAATCATTAAAAATAGCAGGAAACGGTAACTTAAAGATTCTGAATTGTAGCTATAACCAATTAACAAGTATTAACGTAGCCGATAATGTAAAATTAGAAAACTTTGACTGCTCGCATAACCTGTTAACAACTTTAGATGTTAGTAAAAACAAAGAATTAAAAGTATTAGATTGTTCTTACAATAAATTTACAACATTAGATTTTTCTAAAAATAAAAAATTAGAGCGTTTAGATGTTTCGAACAATAGTGAATTAACAAAACTAAACATTGCCAATGGTAACAATGCCAAAATAAAGGTAATGAATGCCGAAAAAAATCCAAAACTTACTACTATTATTGTAGATGAATCTACCGTAGAAAATCCACCTAAAGACTGGAAAAAAGACGGTAACAGTAATTACTATAAAGATAAAGGTTTTTATATCACTTTTGAAGATAAAAAACTGCACGATATTTTAGTTGCCGACAAAAATATTAATACCGACGGTGATAAAGAAATTTCTGTACCCGAAGCTTCAGCTTATAACGGAGCAATAAAAATTGCCGAAAAAGAAATTACTTCGCTTAAAGGATTAGAGTATTTTAAAAACATTAAAATATTAGCCTGCAACGACAATAAAATAAAAACAATAGATGTAACTGCATTTCCTCTTTTAGAAGAATTAAGTTGCGGCAACAACCCAATAGCAACAATAGATGTATCGAAAAACGAAAAGCTACAGCTATTTTCTTGCGATAATACCGTTATTAAACAAATCGATTTAAGCAAAAATGTAGAACTAAAAAGAGTTTATTTATTATCGAATAAATTATCGAATATTGATATTAGCAAGAATGTTCAATTAACATTTTTTGATATTTCCAATAATCCAATTACCTATTTAGATTTAAGTGCCAATTCAAATTTAAAATATTTACACTGTTACAAAACAGAGTTAAATAGTTTAGATGTAAGCATGTTGCCCAAGCTAAGTCTATTATGGGCTACAGGTAATCCAAATTTAGAAAGTGTAAATCTTGCCAATGGCAACAATAAAAATATGGTTGGCGACAAAGAAGAACCTGCTGTCGATCTGACCCAAAACCCTAAATTAACTTGTATTCAAATAGACAAAGAAATACTAAACAATATACCAAAAGGCTGGAAAAAAGACGATACTGCAAAGTATAGCGATGATTGTTCCGGACAAAGTAATAATGAAATTGTAAACATTCCCGATGCCAACTTTAAAAAGATATTAGTAGAGCAAGGAAAATCAGGTAGTAGTACAGCTCGTTTTAATCGTGTTTCTCGTAAGCTAAACAAAAACAGATTAGCCAAAGAAGACGGTAACGAAATGGAAATGTTTGAAGCAATGCCTATGGAAGAATCGGAAATTAAAGTAGGCATTATCGACACCAATAACGATGGCGAAATACAGGTAGGTGAAGCAAAAGCATATACAGGGGCAATTCGTTTTCTTACAACAGCAGATACACCCAAAGATAAAAAAGTAGCTGATTTAACCGGTATTGAGGCTTTTGTAAATTTAAGAGCATTGGATTGTTCCGGAGATCCTTATTGGGATAGTGAACAAGGAAATGTATCTTATGCCGGAATAATAGAAAAATTAGATGTTTCAAAAAATACAAAATTAGAAGAACTATGGTGTTATGGTAATCAATTAAATCATCTAGATATTTCTACAAATACAGAATTAAAACAGCTTGTTTGTTTTGAAAATAAAATAGAAACAATAGATGTAGCAAAACATTCTGCCTTAAATTTCTTAGCGGTAGGACAAAAAACATTAAAAGAGTTGTTGTTGCCTGAAAATACAAATACTTTAGAATATTTAGATTATTCTAATTCTTCTCAAGTAGCTAATATTGATATTCGTAATTACACCAAATTAAAGGAACTTGGTTGTGGAAATAATAATTTAAGCAGTATTGATGTTACTGTATTTAAAGAGTTAAAAAAATTACATTGCTATGGCAATAATATTAAATCTATAGATATTTCAAAAAATACAAATCTTGAGGGATTAGATTGTGATAACAATCAACTTTCAGACTTAGATATTTCAAAAAATAAAAATCTTCTTTGGCTATATTGCAGGGAAAATCAATTAATAGGTTTAGATGTTTCTAACAACGAAAAACTTCAAGAACTTTTGTGTAATGAAAATCCCGAACTAAAGTGTATTCAAGTAAGCCAAGAGCAATTGGATAATACTCCAAAAGATTGGCAGAAAGATGATACTGCAAAATATAGTACCAATTGTGGTGAAAACAATGATGTAGTATATATTCCCGACGCCAATTTTAAAAAGATATTGGTGGAGCAAGGTAAATCAAGCAGCGGCACAGCCCGTTTTAATCGTGTTTCTAAACAGATAGATAACAATAAATTAGCCAAAGAAGTTGGTAGCGAAATGGAAATGTTCGAAGCAAAGCCTACCAATATTGAAATTGGAATTATCGATACTAATAACGATGGCGAAATACAGGTAAGCGAAGCAGAAGCATATACCGGAGCAATAAAATTTATAACTACTAAAGATACCCCCGAAGATAAAAAGGTGGTTGATTTAACAGGAATTGAAGCTTTTGTAAATTTAAGGGCATTATCTTGTTCTGCAAACAGTTATTGGGATGAAGAAAAAGCGAAAGAAGTTTATGTGGGAATAATAGAAAAATTAGATGTTTCAAAAAATACAAAATTAGAAGAATTGAATTGTGCCGGAAATAATCTTATCTCCTTAGATATTTCTAAAAATATGGCATTAAAAAAACTTTATTGTTACCACAATAACATAGAAACAATAGATGTAGCAAAGCATTCGGAGTTAGTTGATTTATCGGTGGGACAAGAGACATTAAGAGAGTTGTTATTGCCTACTAATACAAATACTCTAGAATATTTATATTTTCCGGATTCTCCTCAAGTAGCTCATATTAATATTAGCAATTACACCAAACTTAAAAAGCTTAGTTGTGGAAATAATAAACTAAATAGTATTGATGTTACCATGTTTAAAGAGTTAGAAAAGTTGTGGATAGGAAGAAATAATATTAGTTTTATTGATATTTCGCAAAATAAAAAACTTACTCATTTGTTTAGTTCTGATAATAATCTAACGAGCTTAGATGTTTCACAGAATTTAATGCTTAGATATTTGAATTGTGGTAATAATCAATTATCCAACTTAGATATTTCGCAAAATAAAAACTTAAAAAATTTGTATTGTTATTCCAATCAATTAACCAATTTGGATATTTCGCAAAATAAAGAAATAGGAAGGCTATATTGTTCTAACAATCAATTAACTAATTTAGATGTCTCTAACAAAAAACATTTAACTTGGTTACATATTTCCAGAAATGAATTAACACAATTAAAAGTAACAAAGAATCCTACTCTGTATAAAATCTTTTGTGATAATAATAAAATTTCGTCTTTAATAGTAGAGGGTAATGCAGAGTTAAATCAATTAAATTGTGAAAACAATCAATTGAAACAACTCGATGTTTCTAAAAATAAAGGTTTAAAGTGGTTAGTTTGCTATGGTAATCCAGAACTTACTTGTGTACAAGCTACACAAGAGCAAATAGATAGAAATATATTGTATGGTGCAGATGAACAAACAAAGTTAAGTACCGATTGCGGGGGCAATGATGAACCTACCGTATATATCCCCGATGCCAATTTTAAAAAGATATTGGTAGAGCAAGGTAAAGCCGGTTCTAATGCTACTCGTTTTAATCGTGTTTCTCGTAAGCTAAACAAAAACAGGTTAGCCGACGGCAATGAAATGGAAATGTTTGACGCTAAACCCTCTAATATTGAAGTTGGAATTATCGACACCAATAACGATGGCGAAATACAGGTAAGCGAAGCTGAAGCATATACCGGAGCAATACGTTTTTATACAACAAAAGATACTCCCGAAGATAAAAAAGTAGCAGACTTAACAGGAATTGAAGCTTTTGTAAATTTAAGGGTATTGGAATGTAAAGTATATAGTTACTGGGATAGTGAAAAAGAGAAATATATTTATCCGGGAATAATAGAAAAATTAGATGTTTCTAAAAATACAAAATTAGAAGAATTGAATTGTGCCGGAAATAAACTTATTTCCTTAGATGTTTCGCAAAATATGGCATTAAAAAAACTTTATTGTTACCAAAATAAGATAGAACAAATAGATGTAACAAAGCATTCGGAATTAACAAGGTTATCGGTGGGACAAGAAACATTACAAGAGTTATTATTGCCTAAAAACACCAATACTTTAGAATATTTGTTTTATCCAAATTCTCCTCAAATAGCCCATATTAACATTAGTAATTATACCAAATTAAAACTACTTAGTTGTGGTAATAATAAACTAAGCAATATTGATGTTACCATGTTTAAAGAGTTAGAAAGATTGTGGATAGGAGAAAATAATATTAGTTCTATTAATATTTCGCAAAACAAAAAACTTTGGGATTTGTCTTGTGATAGCAACAATTTAACCAATTTAGATGTTTCGCAAAATTTAGATCTTAAATATTTATATTGCAATAATAATCAATTAAGCACCTTAGATGTTTCGCAAAATAAAGAGTTAGAATGCCTATATTGTTCTTACAATCAATTAGCCAATTTAGATATTTCTCAAAACAAAAAAATTTGGGACTTACAATGTGGTGATAATCAATTAACCACCTTAGATGTTTCGCAAAATAAAGAAATTGTGTATTTGTTTTGTCATTACAATCAGCTAACTAGTTTAGATGTTTCGCAAAATAAAAAATTAATGCAACTATATTGTTATATGAATCCCGAACTAAAATGTATTCAAGTAAGCCAAGAACAATTGGATAATATTCCGAAATATTGGAAAAAAGACGATACAGCAAGATATAGTACCAATTGCGGTGAAAACAATGATATAGTATATATTCCCGATGCTAACTTTAAAAAAATATTGATAGAGCAAGGAAAATCAGGAAGCAGCACATCCCACTTTAATCGTGTTTCTCGTAAGTTAAACAAAAACAGGTTAGCCGAAGCAAATGGAAACAAAATGGAAATATTTGAAGCAATGCCTATGGAAGAACCGGAAATTAAAGTAGGTATTATCGACACCAATAACGATGGCGAAATACAGGTAAGCGAAGCCGAAGCATATACTGGGGCAATACGTTTTTATACAACAGAAGATACTCCCGAAGACAAAAAAGTAGCAGACCTAACAGGAATTGAGGCTTTTGTAAATTTAAAAGAATTATGTTGTGGTGCAGACAATTACTGGGATAACGAAAAAAACAAATGGGTTTATCCGGGAATAATAGAAAAATTAGATGTTTCAAAAAACACAAAATTAAAAGAATTATGGTGTTATGGCAATCAGTTAAGTAAATTAGATGTTTCAAAAAATAAAGCATTAAAAAAACTTGCTTGTTTCGAAAATAAAATAGAAAAAATAGATGTAACGCAACATTCTGAATTAACGTTTTTATCGGTAGGTCAAAAATCATTAAAAGAATTTTTGCTACCTAATAAAACCAATACTTTACAAACTTTATATTATTCAAATTCTCCTCAAATAGCTAATATTAATATTTCTGACTATGTTAATCTAAAAGGGCTTAGTTGTGGAAGTAATAACTTAAATAGTATTGATGTTTCGATGTTTAAGGAGTTAGTATATTTAAATTGTTCCAGAAATAATTTGACAAACTTAGATATTTCGCAAAACAAAGGTCTATTAAAGCTTCTTTGTGGTGGAAACCAATTAGTTAACTTAGATATTTCTCAAAATCAAAAATTAGAAGTACTACTGTGCCGTTATAATCAATTAAAGGAATTAAATGTTTCTATAAACACACAATTGAGATATTTAAATTGTTATAGTAACGAATTAAAGCAATTAGATGTAGCAAATAATACAGAATTGGAAACGTTATATTGTGAAAAAAATCAATTAACCAATTTAGATGTTTCTCTAAATACGAAACTAAAAATATTTTGGTGTTTAGAAAATCCGGAATTAAAATGTATTCAGGTAAACGAAAATCAATTCAATAATATTCCGAAAGATTGGCATAAAGAAGATACAGCAAAATATAGTACCAATTGCGGAGAGTAGAAATTAATTTTTATTTATAAGCTTACAACAAGGACACCAGTTTGGTGTCCTTGTTTTTATTTGTTTCCATTTTTTGTTTAAGTTTTTATGTTGTAAATCCTCCAATATTTTTTTACTTTTGTATAAAATTAATACGCCATGAGATATTTAGATCCTAAAAACGATTTGGTTTTTAAAAAGATATTTGGGCAACATCCACATCTTTTAAAAAGTTTTTTAAATGCATTATTGCCTTTAAAGGAAGACGAGTATATCGAAGAATTGGAATATTTACCCCCTGAACAAGTACCCGAAATTCCGGAATTGAAAAACTCCATTGTAGATGTAAAATGTAAGGATAATTACGGAAGGCAATTTGTGGTAGAAATGCAAATGCTTTGGACTGACGGATTTAAATCAAGAGTGTTGTTTAATGCCTCAAAAGCTTATGTTAGACAGTTAGGTAAAAGCCGAAAATATGAAATATTACAACCGGTATATGCCCTTAGTTTAGTGGACGATATTTTTAGTAATGAAAAAGATAAATTTTATCATCATTATGCAATTGTCGATACCGAAGATCCCAAAAGCCGATTAGATGGTTTGGAGTTTGTATTTATAGAATTGCCAAAATTTAAGCCACAGACTCTTACCGATAAAAAAATGATGGCACTTTGGTTGCGTTTTATGACCGAAATTGAAGACCAGCAAGAAGATGGTGTTGATAAAGAATTATTTGAAAATAACAACATTAAAGAAGCTTTAGAAATATTACAAGAATCGGCATTTACGACAGCCGAATTAGAATATTACGACAGAGTTTGGGACGCAATAGGTAAAGAAAGAACCTTGTTGCATGAGAGAACAGCAAAAGCAGAACAATTAGGTTTAGAAAAAGGTTTAGCTAAGGGAATAAAACAAGGAATGAAAGAGGGAATGAAACAAGGAATGAAACAAGGAATGAAACAAGGAATTGAACAAGGAATTGAACAAGGAAAAATAGATAGTAAAATAGAGATCGCTCGAAATTTGTTACGAAATAAGGTACCTATTGAAATTATTAAACAAGCTACGGGATTATTGGAAGATGAAATAAAAAAATTAAAATAAAATTTACGGTTAATCAACAAAACAAGGACACCAGTTTGGTGTCCTTGTTTTGTTTTAAGATAAAATAAATAAATTAAACAAATTTTACTATCGGATTTTATCAACTATTTTCTTACTTTTGCAAGGAAATTTAGGATGTGATGTAATTTATTGATTTTTCGAGAATTACAAATAATGCTAATTTCGATTTGAGTTACAATATACCAAGTGAATATTGGTATAACAACCTTTTATAAATTTATTCTATTGAAACGGTTATAGAAAAACTATTCAATAGTAAAAAGAAATAATAGTATGAAAAGAGCTTTAATCAGTGTTTTCGATAAGACAGGAGTTGTAGATTTTGCAAAAGAATTGCACCAAATGGGGTGGGAAATAATTTCTACCGGAGGAACTTCGGCAGTATTAAAACAGGCAGATATTCCGGTAATGGATATTTCTGATTTAACAAAATTTCCCGAGTGTTTCGACGGAAGAGTAAAAACACTTCACCCAAATGTGGAGGGTGGAATTTTAGCAATTCGAGATAATAAAAAACATCAGGAGCAGATGGAACAGTTGGGAATCGACCCGATTGATATTGTAGTTTGTAACCTATATCCGTTTAAGGAAACTATTCTGAATAAAGCCTCTACACACGAGCAAATTATTGAAAATATTGATATAGGCGGGCCTACAATGTTACGTGCAGCGGCTAAAAATTACAAATTTGTAAATGTAATTACCAATCCTGCCGATTACAATCGAGTAATTGAGGAATTGAAAGCAAACAGCACTACAACATTGGAAACAAAAGAGTATTTGGCAGCTAAAGTATTTGAGCATACGGCTCATTACGATGCTTTAATTTCGGGATATTTCAACGAAAAATTGGGGAATAAATTCCCCGATACATTAACCCTTACATTTGAAAAGAAACAAACGCTTCGTTATGGCGAAAATCCACATCAAGGAGCAAGTTTTTATACGCAAATAAAAGATAATGAGGGGACTTTAACCGTTGCAGAAAAAATTCACGGAAAAGAGTTATCGTATAACAATATTGGTGATACCGACGGTGCTTTGGAAACATTAAAAGAGTTCGATGAGCCTACGGTAGTGGCAGCAAAACATGCTAATCCTTGTGGAATAGGAAGTGCAGCCACCATTTCTGAAGCATTTCAACGAGCTTACGATGCCGATCCTGTTTCTATTTTTGGCGGAATTGTAGCTGCCAATCGTGAAATAGACAAAGCTACTGCTGAAATAATGAGCGGTATCTTTTTAGAAGTAATTGTAGCACCTTCGTTCAGCAACGAGGCATTACAAATATTAACGAAGAAGAAAAACTTACGTCTGTTGCAGTTGCCCGAAATATTAAAATCGGATTATGCCGGATTTAAAGCTCGTACCGTTTTAGGTGGTTTATTGGTGCAAGATTTCGACAATAAATTAATCGATGAAGAACTAAAAGTGGTTACCAAACGTCAGCCAACCGAAAGAGAAATGGAGGATTTGCTGTTTGCTTGGAAAACTGTAAAACATGCTAAATCGAATGGAATAGCCATTGCCAAAGAAAAAACCACCACAGGTGTGGGACCCGGGCAAGTAAGTAGAATTTGGGCATTGGAAAATGCTATCCGTCAGGGAGGAGAGCGAATTGCAGGAAGTGTTTTGGCTTCCGATGCCTTTTTCCCATTTTCCGATTGTGTGGAGGCAGCTCATCAAGCAGGGATAACTGCAATTATTCAACCCGGAGGTTCTATTCGAGATAAAGAATCGATTGAAGCTGCCGATAAATACGGAATTGCAATGGTGTTTACAGGTATGCGACACTTTAAACACTAAAATTTAAAAGCGAAGAGATTAAGATAAAAAAGATATGGGATTATTTTCATTTTTGACACAAGAAATTGCCATTGACTTGGGAACAGCCAATACAATTATTATCTCCAACGATAAAATTGTAGTTGATGAGCCGTCGATTGTGGCATTAGATAGACGTACAGAAAAAATGGTAGCTATTGGCGAGAAAGCTCGTCAAATGCAAGGAAAAACACACGAGGATTTAAGAACCATTCGTCCGTTACGTGATGGTGTTATTGCTGACTTTAACGCAGCAGAACAGATGATTAGGGGCATGATTAAGATGATTAATAAAAAGCCTACGCTGTTTTCTCCATCGTTGCGTATTGTGGTATGTATTCCTTCAGGAAGTACCGAAGTAGAAATGCGTGCAGTTAGAGATTCTGCCGAACATGCAGGAGGTAGAGATGTATATATGATTTATGAACCAATGGCTGCTGCTATT
>PDWI01008997.1_pt1 | contig 11578 bp, 13 predicted proteins | sample 1430891 | NCBI WGS metagenome assembly PDWI01 (sample SAMN01162508, study PRJNA174530) | Oral metagenome, whole genome shotgun sequencing project. | biome: Marine environment; feature: Marine mammal; material: Swab sample of the gingival sulcus; isolation source: swab sample of gingival sulcus...
GCTAAGGTTAAAGAGGTAGCTAAACAACGTAAAACAAATAATATGGAATAAAAGAAAATGATTGATGAATGTTAAAAGACCTCATGGATATTTTTTATCTGTGAGGTCTTTGTAATTAGACAATGTAAGAATTTGACAATTGGTTAATGTGGCAATAGGTAATATTAGTAATGAGTAATATTGTTAATTGCTCATTACTAATTATTAATTGTATTAGCTGGTCGCCAAAGATTGTACAGTCTTGATTTTTTGAGCCTTTTGTATCAAGACAAAAGGGTGAAGCCCGTCTTGGCTAGGACAACGTAATGGTATTTAACGTGAGTTCTTATATCGAACTCACATTGAGTTAGGTATTCCTAATACGACTAATGCTACTGACGGTCATTTTGCTGATTTAAAGAATAAACTTAGGTGTCACAATGGCTTATCTTTAGAAAGAAAAAAGAAGTTTATAGATGGATTTTTAAAGGCATAAAGGCCTCTAAAAATATCAAAAGCCACAAGCAAAATAAATGTGGCTTTTTTGTCGGTTATCCATATTATCCCCGATAGGTTGCTCCCCTGCAGAGCCTATTTCCGTTTATATGGACAACTCTCAAGGCATATAAACTATCTGTTCTGTAAAAATACTTATGATAATTCCAGCCTAAAAAATGTCCATTATATCTATTATTCTAAGTTTTACTAAACAAAAAAATAGCTATCAGAAAACCTGATAGCCATTTTCGAACCATTAATTAAAACTTATTTTATTGTAACTGGAAATTAATAGGTACAGTATAAGTAACCTTAACTTTTTTATCTCTTTGTTTTCCAGGTGTCCAACTAGGTAATGATTTTATTACACGAACTGCTTCTTTATCTAAAGAAGGATCAACTCCTCTTAAAACCTTTACACTTTCAACTTTACCTTTTTTGTTTACCACAAAAGAGATATACACTTTACCAGTAATTCCGTTTTCTTGAGCAACAGCAGGATAATCAATGTGCTTATTAATCCAAGTTTGCAAATCACCACCTGAGAAAACAGGCATGTGCTCTACTTTTACAAACACTACATTATCGCTATCCTCTTCTTCTTCCTCTTCTACATCTTGGATTTCAACTTCTTCATCCTGATCTGCATCAGAGTCTTCAATTTCCAATTCATCTTCAATTTCCTCGTCGTTGTCCACGATATCCAACACGTCAGCTACTTTAGGTGCTGGTGGTGGTGGTGGTGGCGGCTTAACAGGATCCTGTCTGGTGATAGGAACAATCTCGTCATCAGCAACCTGCTCTGTTTGGTCTTCTAATTCTGTAGCTTCAGAAGAATCTACACGCCATTCAAAGGCTGCGAAAACAAACAAAAGAGTCAGTGCCAAACCAATTTCTAAAAAGAGACCTCTTTTATTTTCAAGATCTGCTTTTGGTGATTTTTTAACTTCCATAATTTTGTTTTAATAATCCATAAATTTCTCGACTTGTAAAACAAATGCTTATTTCATTCAAAACATCCATTTCGACGGGATAAAGATAGAAAAATATATGTAACAGGTTTTTTGAATACTCTAAATTTTATAAAGAGCGATAGAATAGTGCTATCAAAAGCAACTAAAGGGTTACAATTAAAGAAATAAAAGTAATTGGGAACAAACAAACTACAGATTTAGTTAATCGCTATTAAGAATAAATATAAATTACACAAAGATTGCATTTACTCTATTTTTTATTTGTTCCTACATTGATTTATGGAATATATATTATATTTGCGACCGTATTAAATGGGGGATTAGCTCAGTTGGCTAGAGCGTTTGACTGGCAGTCAAAAGGTCATCGGTTCGATTCCGATATTCTCCACAAAACAGGAGGACATTCTTAGAAGTCCTCCTTTTTTTGTGCTCACTTATATGATATTGGGATAGTATACTTCTCTTTTATAAGGATAGCCTATTGTTAAGATATTTTACAATAACTATCAAATTATGATATCTTTTAATCGGCAAACAAATATGTTTCTATCTCTTTGATTGATGCACATTGTAGGCAACAATTTTTTTGCAAGAATTGATAGTTGAATTTTAATTTGTTACTTTCGGGGCTGCTAAAAATAGGAGCAGATGCTCCCTGATAATCAGAAAATCACCATAAAATGAAAAGATTTATTTATTTATTGCCTTTATTATTAATTTGGTCTTGTACAGATAAAACCAATATTGAAATCAGTGGAAATATTACTCATGCCAATGATGAAATGTTGTATCTTCAAAAACTTCATGCTGCAAATGTTGAAAAAATAGACTCCATTCAATTGAACAAAAAGGGAGATTTTGAATTTAAAGTGTTCGATACTGTTCCTCAATTTTATCTACTAAATTTTAAATCAGGAAAAGTAATTACGCTATTAGTAGAACCTAAAGAACAAGTTGTGGTGCAAAGCGATGGCACACAGATGAGCAGTACATATACAGTAAAAGGCTCAAAAGGTTCGGCACTGGTAAAAACATTGGTAGATAAATTAAATTCTACTAATCGTGAGTTAAAACAAATAGACACTGCAATTCAGCAGGCCAGAAAAAACAAAGCCAAGCAAAAAGAGTTACAACAACAATATGTTAATATCATTCAAAAGCAACGTAAGTTTAGTGCCGATTTTATCATTAAAAATGCCACCTCTTTGGCAAGCTATATGGCATTATATCAAAAGTTATATAATAATAACTACACACTTAATGAGAATGGAGACATTCAATATGTAAGAATTGTTGCGTCTTCTATGCGAGCGTTACACCCAAAACATGAATACACTAAGGCTGTCTTAGCTAACTACAAAGAATTACAACGTAGATTATCAAATTTAGCTTTGGCTAAATTAGTAGAGACAAAGGGGACTAACTTTCCTGAAATAAAACTTCCCGACACATCAGGAAAGGAAAGAAAATTAACAGCTCTTAAAGGGAAATTTATTTTATTGAGTTTTTGGGCTTCAAAAGATGTAAATTCATTGAAGATGAATAAAACTTTAAGAAAGCTCCATAAAAAATATTATAGAAAAGGATTACGAATTTATCAGGTTGCTGCGGATACTGATGCACAGCACTGGAAAGGGATGGTAAAAATAGAAAAACTAAAATGGACAAATGTATGTGATGCCAAAACTGGTAGTAGCATCGCTTTTTCTACTTTTAATGTCCATGCTGTTCCTGCCAACTATTTAATAGATGAACGAGGCGTTATTGTTGGTAAGAATCTATTCGGATTAAGTCTAGAAGAGAAAATAGCTGAATACCTTCAATAATGATGACAACTAAAAAAAAGATATATTTTGCATCAGATGTGCATTTGGGTGCACCTGTGATGACCAACAATAAAGAACGAGAAAAGTTATTTGTGAAATGGCTTGATACGGTAAAGTCTGATGCCAAAGCAATTTACTTACTTGGTGATATCTTTGATTTTTGGTTTGAATATAAACGAGTAGTTCCTCGTGGCTTTACTCGATTTCTAGGTAAAATAGCAGAAATAACAGATTCTGGTATTCCTGTACATTTCTTTACAGGCAATCATGATATTTGGGTTTTCGATTACTTACCCTCAGAGTTAGGAGTTATATTACATCGTGATATTGTTAAAACAACCATTGATGGTAGAAAGTTTTTTATTGCTCATGGCGATGGATTAGGACCTTTTGACAAAGGCTACAAATTCCTAAAGAAAATATTTACCAATAAATTTTTGCAATGGTGTTTTGCTCGTTTACACCCTAACTTTGGTATTTGGTTAGCAACAAAATGGTCGGGACATAGTCGTCTAAAAAATGGAATGATTGCTGCCGATGCTTTTCGTGGCGACGATAAAGAGTGGCTGGTTTTATATGCCAAAGAAGAACTAAAAAAAGAACATTTCGATTATTTCTTATTTGGTCATCGCCACGTACCCTGCAATATTGACTTGGGAAATAACAGTAGATATATAAACACTGGCGATTGGATTACAAACTTTACTTATGCCACTTTTGATGGCGAAAAGATGGAGTTATGTAAATTCGAAAGCATTTAAAATAATCCATTAGATATGATAGAAACAATTATCTCTATAGTCGCTTTAGCCATAGGATTTGGTATCGCTTATTTTATTGGACAGAAAAAAATATGGCGAATACAAAAGGAAAACTTCTCTCAAAACCGTGACTTAGAAAAAGAATTAGCAATATTAAACGAAAGAATAGAACAACTTACTGATGATAATAGCCGATTAATTTCTGATGTTTCTAATTTTCGTAACGAGAAAATAGGCTTGCTACAACAGCATGCAACCATAAAAGCAGAAAATAAGACGCTATTGGAACGTTTAGAAAATCAGAAATCAGAACTAGAGCAATTGCAGAAGCGTTTTACTCTAGAATTTGAACATATTGCCACCAAAATATTGCGTGAAAATTCAGAAGAAATCAACACTACAAATCAAAAAAGACTAGGCGATTTGCTTACGCCATTGAAAGAAAAGATTTCTGCATTTGAAAAGAAAGTAGAAGAAACCTACGAAAAAGAAACTCGTGATAAAATCAGTTTAAAAGAAGAAGTAAAGCGTTTGTATGAGCTAAACAGTAGAATTAGTGACGAGGCAAATAACTTAACCAAAGCTCTAAGAGGTGATGTAAAAAAACAAGGCAATTGGGGAGAAATCATATTAGAAAGAATATTAGAACGTTCAGGCTTAACAAAGGATAGCGAATACAAGCGAGAAGTGGTATTACAAAACGATGAAGGTGCCAATATTCGTCCTGATGCTATCATTTATTTACCCGAAGAAAAGCATATCATTGTTGATGCTAAAGTATCATTAAATGCCTATGAACGCTATGTTGAAGCCAACGATAACACCGAAAAAGATCGCTTTGCTAAAGAGCATATTCTATCGTTGAAAAATCATGTGAAAGAGTTGGCAAATAAGCACTATTCGAATTTGGCAGGTTTAAACACTCCCGATTTTGTATTGATGTTTGTACCCATTGAATCGTCATTTGCCGTGGCTGTTCAATACGATCAGGAATTGTTTGGATATGCTTGGGACAACAAAATAATTATTGTGAGTCCATCTACTTTATTGGCTACTTTACGAACCATTGCTTCTATTTGGAAACAAGAAAATCAGAATAAGAATGTATTGGAGATTGCCAAAAAGGGTGGTGAACTTTATGACAAGTTTGTTGGCTTTGTAACCGATATGGAAAACATCGGAAAGCAAATTGCTGCTACACAAAAAAACTACGATGCAGCTTTAAATAAATTGCAAACAGGCAAGGGCAACCTTATTCGAAGAACCGAACAGTTAAAAGAGCTAGGAGCAAAAGCTAAAAAGCAATTGCCATCGGTATAGGTTGTAATTCTTTTGATATATTGGGGTTGCACGTCTTACTTTTATAAAGAATATTACTATGGCAACACACAACGATTTGGGAAGGCTAGGAGAAGATTTAGCTGTGAAATATCTTCTAAAAAAGGGATATCAAATTGTTGATCGCAATTGGCGATTTCAGCAAAAAGAACTAGATATCATTGCTCGTTACAACAATTTATTGGTGATTGTTGAGGTTAAATCACGCTCTACTGATTATTTCGAACACCCTACCGATGCCATTACACCTACTAAAATTCGCTTTTTGGTTAGAGCCACCGAAGCCTATATTGAGCAACATGATATTGAAGACGAAGTGCGTTTTGACGTGGTAAGTATCATCAAAAAAGAAGATCAATATCATATCGAGCATATTGAAGATGCTTTTATTGCTCCCCTTGAATAACCGTTGCTTAATTTTGCTTTTATATTTCTTTTGGATAGCACAAATAGTATTTTGTTACCATTTTCGATAACACTTCAATATTCAACATATCTGACACCTCAGCAATATCTCTTAAACTACCATTTTTATGCAGAATATTAATATGCGGTTCGTTAGCACTATATGCATTTTTGCTGATATCTCCTTGCAGCACTAAAAAATCAAGAGCATGATTAGAACAATCAATTTGCTGTCTTATTTTGCTACGAATTGCAGTAATATAATCTAAAGAAAAAGGCTCTTTTTGTATTTCTATTTTAAACAATTTGCGATCTCGAATACATCTACATAGATATGACAAAACAGCATCATTATGATTTGCCCACACTTTTATACTCACCATAATATCATCGTCGTCCAGTTCGGCAAATAGTTCTAATGCACTTTTGTTATCTAATACGGGCTTGCTTGATTCAAAAATAGCAGCATCGATATCAGCATATAAAAAATAATGCAACGCAGGAGTTGCAAATAGCTTCTCTCCTTTTTCGGCTAAATATTTTGCCCGTTTTAAAGCACCAACCAACATCTCTTCTGCTGCCAATACGGTTTTGTGTAGATACACTTGCCAATACATCAACCTTCGGGCAATGAGGAATTTTTCTATAGAGTAGATCCCTTTTTCTTCTACTACCAAATTATCATCACAGACATCTAGCATTTTAATAATTCTTGAAGTCCCAACAGTTCCTTCAGACACACCTGTAAAAAAACTATCACGTTGTAAATAATCTAATCGATCCATATCAATTTGACTTGATACCAATTGGTGTAGAAAATGTTTATGATATTGATTTTTGAATATCCGAATAGCTAAATCGAGCTTGCCATTCATTTCATTGTTTAGCTTCTCCATAAACAATGCAGATATTTTTTCGTGTGTGATATTATTAACAATACTATATTCTAGAGCATGAGAAAAAGGACCGTGTCCTATATCGTGTAAAAGAATTGCAATTTTTGCTGCTTCGGCTTCTGCATCAGTAATAGAATTGCCTTTTGAGCGTAATACTTCAATGGCTAATCCCATTAAATAAGTGGCACCTAATGCGTGTTGAAAGCGATTATGTAATGCCCCTGGATATACCAAGCAAGATAATCCTAGTTGTTTGATGTTACGTAATCTTTGAAAATTAGGATGTGCTATTAAATCAGAGATAATACTTGTTGAAATGTCAATAAATCCATGAACTGGATCGTTTATGATTTTCTTTTTAAAGGAAGAGCTTTGTTTCATATTTACTTTATAATTATACCATTTGTAACCCAATCAAGAAAATTCTATTTTCCTTTTGGGTTTACTTTAAATTACAACTGATATTAATAATACCTAGTATCTGTAATTATTTTGGACTGCAACAAAATTACTGTAAAGTTTATATTTTACAACAAATTGTTGTTTTTGAGTAATATCATCTAATCTTTTATATACTCATAAACGAGGTGTTTTTGTTGCGTAACAGAAATAATGTAATTTGACGTGAGTTCGATTTGTATTGATATCCATCAAAACATGAATTGCTTTAACACAAAAAGTGAAATAAGAATTGTTTAAGTTGTTTAATTATTTATTTTTGTACAAAGTAACTTTTATATTAAAAAGACGTAACGGGTGCAGCAATAAAAATAAAATATCAAATAAATCGAAAAAGTAAGCTATGGGCAGGAATAATGAGTCTTTAACAACAGGCGTAAACTTAATTTGCGAAGGAACCACCATAAAAGGAGATGTTGAGGTTGAAAAGGATTTTCGTATTGATGGTGTTATTATAGGAACATTAAAAACGAAAGGAAAAATTGTAATTGGTGAAACAGGAGATATTCAGGGAGACATTTCGTGTAAAACAATTGATATCTTAGGCAAAGTTGTTGGTAATATAAAAGTTTCAGATTTAGCAAAGATAAAAGAAACTGCAAATATTGAGGGCGATATCTATAGTGGAAAAGTAGCCATAGAACCAGGGGCTAAGATTATAGGAAAGTGTAATATCGGTCAGGTTAATCTAGAAAAAACAATCACTCCAGAAGAGAACAAAAAGGAAAAAAATAAATGAAGAGCTAAACTCCTGTCAAGAAAATAACTATTTATCTATATAATTTATCTATCTTTGATAAATAGTATTTTGTAAGCACAACTAATGGAAGAGAAAAAAGCTCAAAAAGAAGAACAAAAAATACAATCTCAGAAAGAGAAATTCGTAGCAATAGCAAAATATTCGGCACTTGGATTTCAAATGGTGGCGATTATTTTGCTATTTGTTTTTATAGGTTTACAACTTGATGATTATTTCGAAACATCAGTAAAATGGTTTACCTTAATTGGCACCATTCTCGGTTTTTTGCTATCACTATACTATAGCCTAAAAGATTTTTTTAAACTGTAATACCTTACTTATGAATTATAAACTACTTATAATAAAACTAGCTATCCTTTCATTATTGATATTAGGAGCAAGTGCTATTCTTTTTTCTTTAGAACAAGTGCCCTTTAGCATTACCTCGTTCTTTCCCTTTGTAGTGCTCTACTTCTTTTTGTTGAGTGCAGTGCAATATCGAAGAATCGGAAAAATACGCAATGCCGATATTCGCTCTTTTCATACTAAATATACCGCATGGTTTGGTATCAAATTATTCGTCAATATTTTTGTGATAGTATTATTTGTATTGATCAATAAAGCCGAAGCCAAATCATTTTTGATTTACTTTATCGCATTATATATTATATATACCATATTCGATACTTATCACTTATCTAAAATGGTAAGGAAGTAATCTCTACACACACCCAAAAGACTGATAATAGCCCTCCTATTCCTTATTTAAAGGAGTTTTAAATAAAAATAATCACTTTCCTTTAAAAAGTAGAATTAATTTGTACTTTTAGGGGCGATTTAAAAAAACAAAATATCACTATAACTAGATATGAAAAATTTACGACATAAACTACTACTAGCTATCGCTTTTATAGCTTTTTCTTCAGTTGTTTTTGCCACAGGAAATACTCATGATGAAGTAAAAGAGTATGATAAAAAGAGTCATAGTAAGTTTAACCCGGGAGAATTTATAATGGATCATATATCGGATGCCTACGAGTGGCATGTGATAACCATTAATCATCATCACTACTCGGTACCACTTCCAGTTATTCTCTATTCTGAAAAAACAGGCTGGAATATGTTTATGTCTTCACAATTTCATCATCAGCCTACCTACAAAGGTTTCTCTATTGCCAAAGAAGGAAAATACAAAGGCAAAATTGTTGAATCGGTAGGAGGAAAAGAAGTTCGACCTTTTGATATATCTATTACAAAAAACGTGGTAGCTATATTGGTTAGCTTAATGCTCATGCTGTGGATATTTATCAGTGTAGCTAAAAGCTATGCCGCTCGCAAAGGCAAAGCACCTAAAGGACTGCAATCATTAATAGAACCAATTATATTGTTTATTCGTGATGATATTGCAATTCCTGCAATTGGCAAAAAGAAATACCAACGTTATATGCCATTTTTACTTACACTTTTCTTCTTTATTTGGATAAATAACTTAATGGGATTAATTCCTATTCTGCCAGGAGGAGCTAATGTTACAGGTAATATCACAGTAACAATGGTGTTAGGATTGCTAACATTTCTTATTACTACCTTTAGTGGTAATAAAGATTATTGGAAACACATATTTAATACACCAGGAGTACCAATTTGGTTAAAACTGCCAGTGCCACTGATGCCAGTGGTTGAATTATTTGGTGTATTTACCAAACCATTGGTGTTGATGGTTCGACTTTTTGCAAATATTTCGGCAGGACACATGGTAGTATTATCATTTGTCAGCTTAATATTTATATTTGGTGAATTACATGCAGCTGCAGGAGCAAGTGTATCTCTTCTTTCTGTTTCATTTATCATCTTTATGGATTTCTTGGAATTGTTAGTAGCACTTGTTCAAGCCTATGTGTTCACACTGCTATCGGCACTATACTTCGGTATGGCTGTTGAGGAGCATCATTAAAAAAGAATTCTACCCTTCGGGGATTTTATTAATAATTAATCATTAAAAAAAAGAGTTATGATTACATTATCTATTTTACTTCAGGCGGTGGCAAATGTAGCAATCGCAAAAATGGGTGCCGCTTTAGGTGCCGGATTAGCAGCTATTGGTGCCGGTTTAGGAATTGGAAAAATTGGTGGTAGTGCTATGGAGAGTATTGCACGTCAGCCTGAAGCTGCAGGAGATATTCGTTCAAATATGATTGTGTCAGCTGCACTTATTGAGGGTGTTGCTTTCCTTGCAGTTATTGTTTGTTTATTGATTGTTTTCTTGTAAACAAAATTATTTCTAAAGTAGTTTTAGAAATAGAAAAATTGCAACTCTCCAATAAAGAGATTGTCTGAGGAGAGTTGCATTTACTTATTTGAAATATTTATTCTGATCATATAAAAGTAGAGTTATGGGACTAATAACACCCGAAATTGGAACTTTCTTTTGGATGTTGATTCCATTTTTGATTGTTCTATATTTATTAAAGAAATTTGCTTGGAAGCCTATTCTTACTGCATTACAAGAGCGTGAAGATTCTATTGAAGCAGCGTTAAATTCGGCAGAAGAGGCAAAGCAAGAAATGGCAAAATTGCAAGCTGATAACGAGCGAATTTTGCAAGAGGCTCGCATGGAACGTGAAGCAATGCTAAAAGAAGCAAAAGAACTTAGCAGTAAAATTGTAAACGAAGCCAAGCAAAAAGCAATTGAAGAAGCAAACAAACTAATTGCAAATGCCAAGCAAGAAATAGAAAACGATAAGAACAGTGCTATTAATGAGATAAAAGCAGAAATAGCCACCTTATCAGTAGAGGTAGCAGAGAAAGTGTTACGTAAGCAGTTTGCTAACGATAATTTACAAACAGAATATGTTAACGAATTGGTTAACGAAGTAAAATTAAGCTAATCACTTTTTGTATATTAAAATAGATAGCTGCAAGATTACCATAGGGCATCAAAGCCCCTAAAAAGAAACAGAATATGAATACAAGTATAATAGCTGTACGCTATGCAAAAGCTTTTTTCCTATTGGGAAAAGAAAAAAATAAATTGGATGTTTTTGTTCAAGATATTCAGCTTTTAGATACATTAATAGCAGAAAATACTGATTTGTGGTTAATGCTGGAGAGTCCAGTTGTTAAAGCATCACAAAAAAAATCGGTCATCAAGCAGTTATTGGAGAAAACGGTCGATCAGCTTACCATTCAGTTTATCGACATGATAATCGCTAACAAGCGAGAACTATTCTTAAAAGATATTGCACGTGTATTTTTAGCAATGTATCGCAAAGAACAAGGTATTATTGCCACTACACTAACCACTGCATCACCTTTAGATAAAGTATCAAGAGAAAAGATGCAGGAAAAATTATCAAAAGCATTTAACGGAACAATTGAGATTACCGAAAAAGTAGATCAAACGTTGATAGGTGGCTTTGTTATTCGTGTAGAAGATTTGCAGCTAGACGCATCGGTAACCAATCAGCTTAAAACAATAAAACGAGAATTGTTGATGCAGTAATTGCATGAGATTTTCGATTTCAATCTTATAAAAAAATAAATAATACATATAGATATGGCAAATATTAAACCGGCAGAAGTATCGGAAATATTAAAACAGCAGTTAGAAGGGCTTAACACAGCCGCCGAACTAGAAGAGGTAGGAACCGTATTGCAAGTGGGTGATGGTATTGCCCGTATATATGGTTTGTCGAATGTTGAA
>PDWI01008998.1_pt1 | contig 11577 bp, 8 predicted proteins | sample 1430891 | NCBI WGS metagenome assembly PDWI01 (sample SAMN01162508, study PRJNA174530) | Oral metagenome, whole genome shotgun sequencing project. | biome: Marine environment; feature: Marine mammal; material: Swab sample of the gingival sulcus; isolation source: swab sample of gingival sulcus...
CTTTGGCTTAGCGTTCCGCCCTTGGCATAACCCCTTTCCAAATACTCGTAAACTTGTTTAATAATCGGGTACGCCTTAGAGTATAAAGAATATTTGTTCTTTAAAATGTGATTAGAACACCCCTGCTCTATCAGCTTAATATCTTGCTCTGTCAGCTTACTAAAACCCAGCGAATCTTTGCGATAATTTAAGGACGTTAAATAATGATACAACGTTAATCTAACAGGCTCTCCCTTTAAATTCAGTCCCTTTAAATAATCTATATCGCTGTGTTGGTTCCATGCTTTTTCCAACTCCTTAGAACATACATAAATATAAACCAAGTGCCCATTCTCTCTCACTTTAAGCGAGGGACGATGTTGATAAGGATTATGATTGATAGTATGGGTCTCTAAATCGGCGACATGAGGAACTACATCGAAGCGAAAAAAATGCTGATATATCGAAATCGCTTGCCATACCGAAATTACCGAAATCACTAAGATAGAAGCAAAGGCAATGATTTTGTATCGCCTGTTGGTGCTGATAATAGTGAGCCTAAGCAATAAAATAAAAATACTAAGCAGTAAAATAACCAAACCGGAATAAGCCCCCAATAAATATAAGAAAACAACCAACCAAGTCATCGACAAAAAATAAAATGGACGATAACGTAAACCGGACTGTTTGGCATAATGATAAGCAATAAAAATCCCCATAATGGTTAGCAAACTCAAGCGGATGTGTGAGATAAAAATGGAGATGTCGCGATAATTGGTAATCTCTTTGTCCGTCCAACCAAAATAAATGGCTCCCGACACCGCTGTTGAGGCTAAAATGGATGCCAAAAAGAAATGCAAAATAAGTTTGAGTTCTTTGGCATTGAGACGTTCCGTACTGCCGATTATCAAAGGCAAAATAAGGATGGGCAATTTAATCCTTAAATCTTTTAGTCCGTAAGCCATATCTTGAGTACCTATCATCCAAATAAGATGTATCAAATACAAACCGATTAAAGATAAGGCCGGATAATTGTTTTTAAGCCGATACCATTTGGTTTTAAAGTCCAGCTCCAACAGAAAATTTGCCGCTAATAAAAGCTGTGAAAGGCTCATCAAGAATTTGGAAAAAGGGATGGATACTCCCAATAAAATAATTCCAAACAAGTAAATATTTCGGTGTAGTGTTTTCGTTAGCATATGGTATTAACTCAATCTAAATAAAAATATTGCAATAAGATTGTATTATTTATCATTCTTAATTAAGAAACGGCTAAAAGTATTTATTTTTGATGAAAACAACCTTATTTTTATATTTGTAATAATATTTAATCAATACTTTAATAAAATGAAAAAGACTAATATGTTTATTCCGACTAACACTCTAAAAGTATTCTTGTATGTCCTTATATTCGTTGCTTTTACGAATAGATTGTTTGCCCAAGAATGGTTTGAGCACGCAAAATGGGTTTTTAATGAACAAGTAATGTTAGTTGATTACGATGCCCATGGCACCCAAGAATATACTGTTATTAAAGATACCCTTATAGCTAACGAAACAGCCAAGCTCATTCAGAGACAAGTTACTTCTTATCAAGGAACTACATTAAACATTGACACCCTATATGTTTACGAAAAAAACGAAAAAGTATATTATTGGGACGGTACTTCTTTTGTTTTAATGTACGATTTTAGTAAAAATGTGGGCGATACACTTGACATCAATGTGGATTTGGGAGTTTGTGATTCTGTTTCACCGGTTATTCTCGATTCTTTAACCTTGATTAACTTAGATGGTATTGAGCTCAAAAAACAATATTGTTCGTACACAGAATACAAAACAAGTGCAGGCTTTGAAAACGAACTGATTACCTTTGAGGTTACAGAGCTAATTGGTAACGAACAAAACTTTATTTATCAACCTCAATGCGGTGCAGGGGAGCATTTTGTTTATACAGGACTTCGTTGCTTTGAAAATGATAACGTTCAATATGTTAATGACTGGTGGGCTACACATTATCCGAATATTGCCTGCGATTCTCTGATAAATGTGTCTTTAAATACAGTAAATATGCTCAATTCTGATGTGAGCATTTACCCTAATCCAACGCGTGAAACCATTTATGTTTCGTCTAAAAATTTTGAAACTAATATCTACAAATTGGAGGTTTATGATTTGTACGGAAAGAAATTATTAGAAGGCTCTAGAAACACCTCCAATATTAATATTTCTAAATTGAGAGCAGGAATATACTTGCTTAAGATATACACCGACAAAACGAATTTTTGGGTTAAAAAAATCTATAAACAACCGAACAACGAATAAGTTTTCCTTTCGGTTCTATTACAGCATATAAATCTAACATTACCTTACTTTTACGATGAAACTTAAAAACATCATCTTTTTGCTATTAGTAGCTCTTTCCTTTTGCTTAAACGCTCAAAATGCCACTATCAAAGGAGTGGTTACAGATGCTCAAAACAATGAACCTTTACCCTTTGCCAATATTAAAGTAGCAGGTGCCCCTAAAGGGGCGGTTACCGATATGGATGGTAAATTTGTGATAGACAAATTAGACGCCGGTTTTGTGGTTTTGGAAGTTTCCTTTTTGGGGTATATGAGTGAACAAACCAACGAAATTTTATTAACCAACAACAAACCGCAATTTGTCGAAATTGCTTTAGAGCCTCAAACCAATACCCTACAAACCGTAGAAATTCGTCCGGCATCTTTTGTTAAACGAGAGGAGTCGCCCATATCTATGCAAAGCATTGGTTTAAAAGAGATTGAAAGCAACCCAGGGAGTAATAGAGATATTTCTCGGGTAATTCAGTCTTTTCCGGGAGTGGGTTCTACACCGGCATTTAGGAACGATATTATTGTGCGAGGCGGAGGTCCTTCGGAAAACCGATTCTTTTTAGACGATGTCGAAATTCCGGTTTTAAACCACTTTGCTACGCAAGGAGCATCGGGAGGCCCTGTGGGAATTATCAATGCCGATTTTATTCGCAATGTCGATTTTTATTCTTCCTCTTTTCCGGCACACAAGTACAATGCTTTAAGCAGCGTAATGGATTTTAAACAAAAAGACGGAAATCCGGAAAAAACAGCCGTTCAGTTTGCGGTTGGAGCCAGCGAAACATCGCTTACTTTAGATGGTCCTTTGGGTAAGAAGACAACCTACGTTTTTTCGGTGCGTCGTTCTTACCTGCAATTTTTATTCTCTGCCATCGGTTTGCCTTTTTTGCCAACCTTTAACGATTATCAACTTAAAGTTAAAACTAAAATCAATCCTAAAAATCAATTTACACTCATCAGCATCGGCTCCTTAGATTTTATGAAAATTAACAAAGGGCTGAAAGACCCAAGCCCTTCGCAGCAGGCTATTTTAACATCCATTCCAGTCAATAATCAATGGAGTTATACCATCGGGGGCGTTTATAAACATTTCTTGAACAAAGGCTACCATGAGGTGGTGCTCAGCCGCAACAAATTGAATAACGAATTGTATAAGTATCCTGAAAATGATGAAAATAAACCTAAAATGTTCGATTATTTATCGGGCGAAACGGAGAATAAATTTAGATACGAATACCATTCTCGCTACCAAGGTTTTAAATATGTTTTAAGTGCTAATTTGGAGCAGGCAGATTATACCAATGGCGTTAAACAGCAGTTGTTGATTGCCGACCAAGTTTTTAACATAGACAATAGTAGTTCTTTACGCTTATTTAAATATGGTTTTTCGGGGCATATTACTCGTCGTTTTTGGGGTGAGCAACTTTTGGTGTCAGCAGGTTTCCGAATGGATGCGAATAATTACAACACATCTACTTCTAACGTTCTGAATCAATTTTCTCCTCGATTATCTTTGTCTTACAACCTAAATTACAACTTAAAATTAAATGCCGGAGTGGGACGCTACCATCAGCAGGCCGCTTATACCACTTTAGGATTTAGAGACCGCAATGATGCCCTCGTAAACAAAGACCATGCTAAGTTTATCGGCTTAAATCAGTATAATTTAGGATTGGAGCGTTTTTGGGGCGACAAAGTAATGCTTTCGGTAGAAGGTTTTTATAAAGATTATTTCAATTATCCGATAGATATTAATACCGGTTCCAGCTTAGCCAACCAAAGCAGTAGCTACTTTTTGTACGGTGCCAGCGAGGTGAGTTTTGAAGGTAAGGGAGAAGCCCTTGGGGTTGAGTTCCTAAACCGATGGAGTGCCAGAACTTTTTCGGTTTTAGCCTCTTATACTTTCTTTAGAAGTCGGTTTACCAATTTAGATGGCAAATATATTGCCTCAGATTGGGACAGTAAACATCTATTTTCCATTACCGTTAGCAAAAAACTAAAACGACATTGGCAAATTGGAGCAAAATGGCGTTTTGTCGGCGGGTTGCCCTACACCCCTTACGATTTAGAAAAATCTTCTCGTAAAGTTATTTGGGCGGTCAATAATGCTCCCGTTTTGGATTACCAAATGTTAAATTCAGCCAGAAATTCTGCCTTTCATCAATTAGATGTAAGAGTGGATAAAAATATTTTCTTTAAAAAGTGGACATTGATGATTTATTTCGATTTGCAGAATGTGTATAATTCTAAAAACGATGCTCAACAAATTGTTACCAGAAAGAAAAACGCCGATGATTCTTTCGAAACCGATGCAAGCGGAGAACATTACATTTTAGAAACGCACAAAAACACACAAGGCATTGTATTACCCTCTTTAGGAATTATGATTAAGTTTTAATTTAGAAAGGCAATGTGGTCAAAAATAGTTGGTGATATTTAGCTAAAAAAAAGCACCAACACTTTATTTAGTGTAAGTAGCCTTATATTCAATTTCTTCACCATCCCCCATATCTACCCAATAAGACCACTCAATCTGCTTTTTGTTTTTAGATATGGTACCGGAACCTTTAACCGTAACATCATTAATAGTTGTTTGGGTAATCTGAATGTTATCTTGGTCAATCTCGGCAGTAACCTCAAAATCCTGACCTAACTGAAAAAAGTTTTTAATCTGAACGTCCGATTGGTAAACAGCCGATTTAGAAATAGATACAATATAGGCATCATTCATTTGCCTTACAGCGATTGGCAGAGGGTTACCGGCTTCGCTTTCAACCACATTCCAGTTTCCGATTAGTTTATCTCTAGTATCTGTTTCTAAAGATTCTTTTTCGCAAGCAACAAAAGCAAAAAAACTTGTCAATAATACGATAGGGAACAATAATTTAATCTTCATAAAGCGTTTCTTAAGAAATCTGAGACAGCAATTCTGCTGCTTTTTGTAATTCTTCGTCTTCTTTAGCAAAGCAGAAACGCAAAACTTTATTGTCTGTCTTTTCGTGATAAAATACCGAAACAGGAACCGATGCAACTTTCTTTTCCTTGGTCAACCACTCTGCAAACTTCATATCATTTTCCTCAGATATTGCCGAGTAATCTAGTATTTGGAAGTAAGTTCCTTGTGTTGGAATAGCAGTAAAAGGTGTGTCTTTAATCAAATCTAAAAACAAATTTCGTTTTTGTTCCAACAGCTTTGCAATGCTTAAATACCTTTCCGGCACTTTTAAATAGTCAGCAATGGCGTATTGTATAGGCGTATTAACCGTAAAAACCACCCACTGATGATAAGAACGAATAACCTTAGTAATATTTTCGGGAGCTAAAACGTAGCCTATCTTCCAGCCCGTTGCATGTAAACTTTTTCCAAACGAACCGATAATAATACTTCTTTCTACCAATTCCGGAAATAAAGCCAAAGATTGATGTATTTGATTATCAAAAACAATATGCTGATAAACCTCATCGGAAAGGATAAGAATGTTCGTTCCTTTAACAATTTTATTTAGGGCTTCGATATCTTGTTGATTCAAAACAGCCCCCGTAGGATTATGAGGATTGTTAAGAATAATCATCTTAGTTTTGGAGTTGATTCGACTTTTAACATCCTCCCAATTAATCTCGTAGGTAGGGTGCTTTAGCGATATATAAACAGGCTTCCCTCCCGCAGCCTCTATGGCAGGAACATAGCTGTCGTATGCCGGTTCAAAAACGATAACCTCATCATTTTCGCCCACCAAGCTGGAAATACTTGAAAAAAGTGCCTCCGTTGCCCCCGATGTAATGGTAATCTCAGTGTCGGGATGGTATTCATGAGCACCTGCTTCCACAACCATTTTAGAGATTTGCTCTCGCAAAACAGACACACCAATCATAGGTGCATACTGATTAAATCCGGACGTCATATATTGATGAACCAAGTCTATTAAGGTTCTGTCAATCGGAAATCCGGGAAATCCCTGAGAAAGGTTAATGGCTTGATGTTCTTGAGCCATTCTCGACATAACTGCAAAAATACTTTCACCCGATGATGATAACTTAGAGTTTACTTTAATCATAGTGCTGTTAAATTATTCCGCAAAAATAGAACTAATGTTGCATTTGCGAGCAATTGTATTTCACAAATAAATGATATTAGTCCGAATATTTGTTAATAACCAAATTTCGATTGAAAAAAAACAGCTGATTTTATGCCCTCTGATATGGGTCTTTTGGGGTCTTTTGGGCTATTTTTTCTCATATCCAAACTGATAGAAGTCCAACAAATCTAACTGCAATTGCTCTATACAATCGGGATTGTAAATACTATCGTGAATAATTTTGTCATCTTTTTTTAGAATCAAACGCGGGTTTTGTTCCCCTCCGGAATAAAAAGCATCGTAGAATTGAGAGGTATCAATTTGCACATTGTCTAATTGATTAATTCCTGAGTTCTTCAATATTTCCTCTGCATGTTTAAAATCTTCATCGACAAAGATAAAACGCATCGGGTTAGATGTGATGTTAAATAGTACATTTTGATTGTTGGCGATAAAGTTTAAAGTTTGTTGAATACAAGATGTACATCCCGATGCGTCAATTAAAATAACAGAACAGTTGCTGTCTTGAATATTTTGTTGTTCAAGATAATTTTTAATGTCAGATTTTAGGGATTTTCCGTCAGAGATATTGCAACTCACTTTATCATAAACAGATTGAACAGAATCTTTAATTAATTTTAGTTGTTTTTCAGTATGATGATTTTCATCGGTTTGTACAATGTCAAAGAAATCAATTACCAAAGCACCTTCTCTAACATAAGTATGGCAAAGTTCATTATCCCAAACACTTAGGTATTGATTGCATAAAAATTCATCTAAAACTTTTCCATTCGTATCAGCAACTATTAAGGTACGATTGTAACCATATTTTTGAGATAAAATAACAGGTCTAATTATTAAATCTGAAGTATTAAGAAAAATGGGCTGTGAGTATCCCGGGAGCTTCCCTAAATCGTTAAATTCCTTATCAATAGGCTGTTCCGATTGGTAAATACTATCCAAATACAAAGATTTTAAACTGTAAGAACTGTATTCCTTATTCAAAATATCCCATTCTTGAATGTTGGGAGTCATAGACAGACTTAAAGAAAGTGTCCCATTATGAATTTGGATATACGGGTAATAAGCAGGGTTAGGATAATACACGTTATTTGTAGGAATGTTAATTTTATTGTTGAAGTAAAAACTATCTCTAGGAACATCGTAAATACCAACCATAGGAAAAGTTCGAATATCGGGAGTTTTTCCAATATTACTATTATAAAAACCAAGTATTAACTTTTGGTTACAACACATACTTTTCCTATTCCAAAAAGGTTGCAAAAGCGTATCCATTGCCAAATGATAAGGCTTTGTGCCATATTCTAATTTAGAAGCAATAGTTTCATTTATTAAATATGGATGCTTTAAATGAGCTATTTTTTTAAGGGTTCCTTTATCATTGATTAATACCAATTGGCTATCACAGGCAAAAGTTTGTGGCATAGAACCTAAAATCCAAATAGAATCTTTATTGATATAATCGAAAGAAAATATCATATACAGATGCTCGGGAAATGGAAACTCTTTAACTATAGTTTGGCGTTCTGTGTCATATTTAACCAATTTATTATAAGGGTAATAATACACAATTGCATATTTTTTACCTTGTTCTTCAACAATTCGCCAAGTGTGCGCATGACTAATTCTTTTGTTTGGAAGAGGAAGTTTAAGAGTATGTGTTTGTTCTATTTTATAAAATACTGTGTTTTGCTTCTGATTACACGCAAAAAGCAAACCTATAATTAACAGATAACCAATTATTTTTCTCATAACACAATAATAAAAAATCTATTTGTTCCTACTTATATACTCACAAGCAGACTGATAAGTGTGGGATTTCCCTACATCAAACCAAAACCCCTCTTGATGTTCGAAACCCATAATCTTTTCATCTTGGGCAATTCTGATGTACGCAGGGGTAATAGAAAACTTTTTGTTTTTTTCTTGTTCCAAATACTTCCATATTTTGGAAGATAAAATATGCACCCCGCTAAAGGCTAAAGGTGTAAGATTTTCTGAATCAGTATGTAAAATACGTTCTTGGGTATTTCGGTTCTCCCAGCCTACCATTCTGTGCTGTCGGTCAAACAGAAGGTAACGAGAAGTGGCTCTTTGCCTTACGGCTAAGGTAGCAATCGGCGAGTGTTTAAGATGAAATGCCATCATTTCTTTCAAATCTAAGTCTGTCAAAACATCCACATTTAAAGCCACAAAATTATCCTCTCCATCAAAAAAAGATTGTGCTTTAAGCAAGCCGCCACCGGTATCTAAAAGCAAGTCTCTTTCGTCGGAAATAGAAACCAGAGATGCATATTTTGAGCCACGAATGTAAGCCTCTAACATATCTGCCTGATGATGCACATTGACAATCATCGATTCTATTCCAAACTTTAGCAAATATTCTATGGCGTATTCAATTAAGGGCTTTTGATGGATACTGACCAATGCTTTGGGCTTACCCTTACTAATACTCTGAATTCTGGTTCCTAAGCCGGCAGAAAAAATAATGGCTTTCATTTAACTCCTTCTGTTTTGTGGTTATTTACTCCAAACAAAATTAAGTACCTTTGTGCTTTATCACAAATAAAAGATGGACATTCCTATTCGCTACAAAAGAAACAAAAGGGCTAAATATCTGCGTATCAAAATTCTTAAAAACCAAACAGTTGAAGTGGTTGTTCCGCCTTTTACCCGATTACAAGAAGCTGAAAAATTTGTGCAAGATAACCTCAAGTTTATCAAACAGAAGATTGCCGAACAGCCCAATATCGTTTTCAACAAAGGCTTGTATCAAACTAAATACCATCGCATTAGCATTTCTAAAAATAGGTATGAGAAAAGCGAAACAGAGCTTAACGGTTCTTATATCGACATTAAAACAAACCCTGCTTTAGGGATAGAACATTCTCAAAACCAAGAATATATACAATATGTTTTTACGGAAACTTTACGGTTTGAGGCCAAAAAATATATTCCTAAACGCGTATTGGAATTATCTAAAAAACACGGACTTTCGTTTCAAAATATTAAAATTAATTCTGCCAAAACGCGTTGGGGCTCATGCAGTTCGTCCGACAATCTAAATTTTTCTTGTTTTTTGATGATGCTCCCTTATCATCTTATAGACTATGTCATTTTACATGAATTATCTCACACCATACACAAAAATCACAGTCGCGATTTTTACACACTTTTAAACCGCCTGTCAGAAGGAAATCATGATGCTTTTAATCAAGAACTTAAACAATATACTGTTACCTTGTATCCAAAGTATTTTCAGCTTAGTAAATAGTTTTATTTTGTCAAGACACTGACGTTCAGTGTCTTTATAGTGCAAAAACATGCTACGAGACAAAGATACAATAACCGTTTCAGAAATAAAAGACTTTTTTCTTTATCCGACAAAGCCCAACTTTATTTCAATTTGCAATTGCGTCTTTGTAGGTCTTTTAGATTGGTAAATTCAACTATGCTCAGTGACCAGGTAGCGAAGACCCAGCGACCCCGTTGAAGTCCGGTGGCTGAGCGTAGTCGAAGCCTGGTGGCTGAGCAAGGTCGAAGCCATACTGCCTCTTAATAAAACTTCTGCCCTGTCTTTAGGGCAAATCCGCTTCGACTTCGCTTAGTGACCACAGCGTCCACACTTCGACTTCGCTCAGTGACCAGATAGCGAAGACTTTGGTAAATTCACTTCGACTACGCTCACTTCGACAAAGCTATTAGCCTTTTGCCCTTAGCTTCTTTAAATCTAGTCAATTTAAAGCTTTTAAGTTTAATGAATCTCTTAAATACAAATAAGACACCTTTCGATGATAAGGTTCTAAAAACCAAAAGCTAACAGCCAAAAGCCACGAATTCTATATTCAAAACAAAGTCGTTTTTTATAAACTTTCAGATACTAATGGTTTATTTTACCTAATAACTTAACAAAAGGATTAATAAGGTTCTTGATAAATGTTCGGTACTCTTTATCCTGCCCTTGTCCCAAGCCGAAAGTTAGTTTCTGAACCTCTTGCGAACGAACCAAAGTTCCAAACACCCAATCCCATATTGCTAAACGAGAACCCATGTTTTTATTCCAATGTTTGGGGTTTCTGCTATGATGAATTTGATGTTGTAAAGGACTGATAAACAAATATTCTAGAAAATTTAAGTATCGAAATCTGACGTGAGAATGTCGAAGATTTGCCCCTGCTATAAAAAAGACAAAGCTAAAAATATTAGCACCTAAGAACGTCCACTTACTTACGTACCCCGCAGCTAAATAAGTAAATACTCCGGTAACTGTCCCAAACACCAATATCCCTATTACATTATTGATAATTAACTCAATAGGGTGTATCCTGTATTGCGTGATAGGGTTTAAAGATGTTGCTGAATGATGGATTTTATGAAATTCCCATAAAAAAGGAATTTTGTGCATTAGGTAATGGACTGCAAACACAAAAAAATCGGTTACAAGGGTTAAAGCAAAGGTGTATAAAACAACCGCTGTTGTTGGGGATAGCGGCTCTTGCACATAGTCGTAATGAGCTATAAACCATTCACTAACATAAAACGATAAATAAAAACCCAAATAAACATAAGGGGCTAACAAGAATAGTTTGATGGCTCCATTAAACAAAAACAATTTGTAATCTATCCATGCTGAACGCCCCAACCAAACACTCCTTTTAAAAATGTATCGAAAAAAAGAGGTTTGAGGCTTGGTTTTGACAAACACATAATAAGCCAACAACAAGGCAGAAGCAAGATACAAGACATAAACCCGCTTGGTTGGATTGAAAAAATATCCCAAAGACTTATCAATAAAATCTTGCAATATATTTACCCAAACGTCCATCTACAAACTTACCGCAAGTGTTAAAATCCAATTGAATGGTGGCGATGGAATAATTCCCGGACCCGGATAACCGGTGGCTCGTTGGGTAAAATAGGCTTGATTGGTTAAGTTCTGAACCGTACCCTCCAGCTTTAAATACTTGTTGAATTTATAAGATGCTGAAACATCCAAAACATAATAAGAAGGAATCTTCCCGAAGATGCCATACATATTTTCGGTATCCGGCGTATCTTGGTTGGTCGCTTCGGCAAACTGACTGCTGACGTAAGTAAACTGCGTATTAAACACAAAATTGCGATACCCGAATTCAATGCCCGA
>PDWI01008999.1_pt1 | contig 11575 bp, 7 predicted proteins | sample 1430891 | NCBI WGS metagenome assembly PDWI01 (sample SAMN01162508, study PRJNA174530) | Oral metagenome, whole genome shotgun sequencing project. | biome: Marine environment; feature: Marine mammal; material: Swab sample of the gingival sulcus; isolation source: swab sample of gingival sulcus...
CTGACGGTGAGAAAATACTTTTGTTTACAATATATAATGGAACAATGAAATTTTCCGTGACTAATTATGGTTGTTGTATAACGAGCATACTTCTGCCTGCAAAGCATGGCGGTTTTGATGATGTTGTGTTGGGATACTCCAGTTTTCTAGGCTATATCAATAACTATCCACATTTTGGCTCGCTGATAGGTCGTTATGCAGGCAGAATCAGTAATGCAGAATTCACAATGGGCAATCAACAGTATAGATTAACACCGAATGATAATTCTAAACATTGTTTGCATAGTGGTTATCCATCCTATAGCAAGGTTTTATATGACGCATCAACATTTAAGTCTGAACATGAAGCCGGTGTAAAGTTCACCAGACTTTCTTATGATGGAGAACAAGGCTTTCCGGGCAATTTAAAAATAGAAATTTCTTATGCTTTAACTCCCGATAATGAAATTATATTGCGATACAAGGCAGTCAGCGATAAAACTACGCCTATAAATTTTACAAATCACAGTTATTTCAATCTAAATCCTGCAGGAATGCAAGCTAATGGCTCCTACGTTTCAGTTCAGAATCATGAAATTCAGATTTTTGCGGACCAGTATTTAGAAATCAACAAAGAGTTGCTACCAACGGGACGCCTTTTGAACGTAGAAAATACCCCTTATGACTTTAGAGATCCAACTTTGCTTAGTAAAAAAACTGCAGAACTTGGTGGAGGCTTTGATAATACTTGGGTTATACAGAAAACGCTTGATGAGCAAAAAGCCCTAGCGGCGGTTGTTCGTGAACCTGTAACAAAGCGGACTTTACGCATTTATTCTAATCAGCCGGCTTTAAAAATGTACACAGGTGATTTTCTCAAAGATGAATTGGGAAAGCATGGTGACATTTATAACAAGTTTTCAGGAGTATGCTTTGAAAGTCAAGCTTTTCCTGATTCTATTCATCATCCTGAGTTCCCCAACACCATTATCAGACCTGATGAGGTTTACGAGCGCGAAACTCTTTGGCATTTTTCAGTTTAAATAAGGCTTAATTAAAGAACTTTCGGAAAAGGGGTCTGGAAAAAATGGGTAAAATATAGTATAATTTTAGTAACTGTAGTTTAATTATTGCAGATAAGGAGAACTAAAATATGAAAATCTTTTGCCCTTGTGATAAAGGCTTTACTGTGGAGCATAATCCACTAATAAATTTAGATAAAAAACCAGAAACTTTAAAAGAAATAGAAGCCGGCAGTTTTTTAACATTCACTTGCCCCCAGTGTGGCAGACCTGTTAGAACAGAGCTTAAAACCAGAATCGAATGGCCTTCTAAAAACGTAGTTTTGTTGTTTGTTCCTGAGGCTAAAAGAATAGCTTGCTTGGATGCTTGTGCCACTAAGCCAAGAAAGCAAGACAAAAAGGCTTTTTCTATTAAGAAAGATGAAACTCCTGTTATTGGTTTCGCTGAATTAGCTGAACGTTTGGCTGTTATTAAAGACGGCTTGGATGCTCATACTCTTGAAGTTCTTAAGTTTTTCATACTTGATAGTGGTAAAGAAATTAAGGGTAAAAAAATTAAGATATTCTACCATTCAAAAACAAATGAAAAATTTGAATTCTTTGTTCATGGTCTAAAAGATAACGAACTTGCAATTATGAATGTGCCTGTCAGTCTTTACGAGTCAATTTCAAATGACATGAAGAAAAGGAAGAATCAAGAAGTTGTGAAAGGTGTTGTTTTGGGAAACTATCTTTCATATCAAAATATTTTCACAGAAGGACAGGTTGATTAATTTTATGAAAAATTCTTTGCGACTTAAAACTCAAATTAAAAAGCTTTTATTTTTTATATTTGCTATGTTTATTTTAAGCTATGGTTTTTCTCAAGATTCTGAGGAAGAAAAAAACACAGAAAATCAAACTAAAATTGAGCAAGAACAAATTCAGCAAAATAAAGAAGCTGGGCAAAATAAAGAAGAGTTTGAGTCTGATGACAAAACAGAAGAAGAGTCCAAAGAAGAAGATCTTAAGTCGCAGGACAAAACAGAAAAGTCTTCACAAGAAGAAGATCTAGACGAAAGCGATAAGAATTCTAAAGAAAATAAAGATAAAGAAAATAAAAGCGAAGAAAATTCGGAAGAAGAAAAGCAAAACGGCGAAGCTGAAGAAGCACAAAGTCAAGAAGAAAATGCAGAGCCACAAGAAGAAACTATAGAAGAAAAACTAAGCGCTGCTGTAGCAAATTCAATAAAGGGTTTAAGATATGCCGGAGATCAAAAACTTGCGAATTTTCTAGAAACGCATAAAAAGAATAAAAATAAATCAGGCAAGCGTTCAACAAAGGTTGTTCACAAATTCAGAGGTGGAGTTACACAGATTGTAAATGCAGGTTATAAACCTTTATTTTTTGTTGCAGGAAATGACGGCTTTGTAAGCAGATATTCTTATCCTAAGCTTACTGCTGACTCATGGCAATTTTCTTCCATGCCTATAAAAAATATAGCAGTTCATCCACAGGGACGCTTAATTGCAATATATGAAAGTGACGGTTTTGGAATACATCAGGTTTCACTTTGGGATTGGGAATTGAAGAAGAATATTTTTTCAAAGCGTCTTTCAGATTCAGTTGTGTCACTTTCATGGTCTGCTAATGGCTCTTATCTTTTTATTGGAAATCGTTCAGTAGATGGAATTAGTGTGCTGGATAAAAAGGGTAGGGTTCAAAAGATTTACAAGCAAGCTCCCGGTATAGTTTTCTTGGCTGCAACAGCTTCTTCCGAAAAAAGCATAGTGACTTATGGTGAATCAGGTCGTCTGGTTTACACCGGCATTAAGCAAAAGAAAAAACTTAAAGAGTTTGAAACAGAAAGCTTTTTAAACAGCCCTAACGTAATAGACAAGTTTAAAAAACTTATTGGCTATAAAAACAGAAAAGTCTTTGTTATAAGTGCCTTAAGTGGAAAAGTCCTAAAGGAATATCCTGCGCGAGAAGCTATTTTTGCTGCAAAGTTGCAAGACAAAAAACCTATTTGGATACAGAGAACAAACAGACGTAGTCAGTGGTGCATTCGTCAAGGTGATGCTTCCTCTCAAGGTTTTTACATTCCTGACAATTCTAAAATTACTGCAGCTCGACATATTAAAAACCATATGATAATTGGAACTGAAGATGGTTCTATTTATATGTTAAGCTTGAACGTTGACTCAACTGTAAAGCTTGAAGCTCCACTAAAATATTCATTTACGGACATTGACGATCTTACAACAGATGGTAATGAACTCTTTGCTCTAAAAAATGGTGACATTTATCATTTAAAATCACATAAAGATAAGCATGAAATAATTGCAAATGCTTTTAGAACTAATCATTTTGTTTATTACAAGGATGGGTTCATTCTTTGGTCAGATCATATACGACGCTTGCCTATTTATTATTATTCATTAAAAACTGAAAAGCTAAGTCGTATTGCATATCCTAAATCTACAATTATTTCACTTTCTACTTATAAGGATTCAATATTGTTTGTTGAGTCTTTTCATGGTGTTTCGGTAATTGATTTTAAAAGCGGAAAGCTGAAATTTTCTTATAATGCACCGGGAATTCAAAACGCAGTTCAGATTGATAACAAAAATATTATTATAGCGAAAAGTTCAATTAACAAAAGTCAGAGTCCTGTATTCATAATAAACATGAAGACACAAGAAACTCTTCCTATTTCAATTCAGGGTAAGTTGGCGTTTTCATTAAAACAGAATACTTCAAGCTCAAATAAGCTAAACTGTTTCTTGCTAAACACAAAGAAAGGTATAGAAAGCACAGAACTTTTGCGCATACATTTAAACAGAAAAGATTTAAGTAAGAGTAAGTTTAAAGCAATTCTTTCGTACAAGGATGAAGACATGGATGCTTTCTTGCTTGCTGATAAATATGATATTCTTACAAATTTAGGCAAGGGATCCATTGTATATTATAATGTTTTATCAAAGCAAACTAAGCGTCTGAGACGTTCCTATAGTTTATCAAGAAAAGCCATTATACTTAAAGACTATTTTGTTAGTTTAAACTATGGCGGAACTATTTCTTGGTATAGTAGAAAAAGCAAAGAATTGTTGCGAACTCATGGCATAGAAAACAAAACCGAAGAAAAATAAGAATAATTAAAGAGAGCTATATGAACAGATTTTTTAACACAAAGCTTCACGGCAAAGACAAAATTTTAATTATAATTTTATTGACAAGTGCAGTTTTTTTCTCTTGTAGTAGAACTGAAGAAGAGAAAATTGCAACTATATGGACTGATAGAATTGACTTTGTTTCTTATTGTGAAGTCTTTAATAATTTAGATAGTGAATACAAGGTTGTTGTTCAATATATGGAGAACCCTGCTGAAGCAATAATAAATGCAAAAAAACAACCTGACATTGTTATTAGTTCTTGGCTTAAGGGTAAAACTGCTCGTGCAAAATTTCAAGATATTAGCCATTTACTTTCTGATGATAGAATTAAAAGAAATGCTTTTTATCCTGAATTATTAAATTTGGGTAATATTGAGGAAGAACAATACTTTTTGCCTGTTAGCTTTAATCTTCCAATGATTATTTTTTCTGCCAATAACAAGGACTTAATAAAAAATGATTTTACTTTATCCTTGGATGAGATAAAAGATATCTGCATTTCGTTTAATAAATTTAGAAAAGATTCTTATTCAAGAATGGGTTTTTCTCCACTTTGGTCTGATGACTTTTTGTATATGACGGCTAAGGGTTTTAAAACTTCTTTTGTAGAAGACAAAGACTTTTTTTCTTGGAGAGAGAAGCAACTCCTTGAGGCTATCGACTACGTTAGGAATTGGAGTGTTGAAGTTAACAAGTCGCCAAAGTATGAAGAAGATTTTAAGTTTAAATACTTATATGACTTGCCACATATTTTTATAAAAAATTCTCGCTGTTTGTTTTATTATGTTTCAAGCGAAGACTTATTTTCAATATCGCAGGAAAAATTAGCAGACATAGATTTTAGATGGCTTGCGTTTAATGGGAAGACTCCGCTTAAGGATGATATTCTGTATGCGGGAATCTGTAATGAGGCAGAAAACCAGAAAGCCGCAGAAGCTTTCTTTGAATGGATTTTTAACGAAGAAGTTCAAAAGCAACTTCTTAAGCGAGCAAATAAAATGGATTTAATGGTTAGTTCTTTTGGCTTTGCCGGTGGTTTCTCAGCTTTGCGAGATGTAACCGAAAAGCTTTTGCCTAAGTATTATCCGCTATTGCTTGCCCATCTTCCACAAACACAAAAAGTAGATATTCCAAAAATATTGCCCAGTAATTGGCCAAAATTGAAAAATGAATTACTAATGCCGTATTTAAAATCTGCTTGTAATGTTGAAGAACATCCCAATAAAGTTCCGTCTTTGAGTAAGCGGATAACTGAATGGTATAAAAATAAATAAAATTTGCAACCTTTTTTTTAGTCTATGGTCTATACACGTATGACTAAAGTTATATTAATAAATTTATTAAGTTAAGGAGCCTTTATGCAAACCATAAAAAATTTGAAAGAATACACTTTCCAGGCTTTACTAGATAATAGTGTAAAACTATTTAAAAATCGACCTGCTTTGTCTTTTGTGTCGGGTGAGCCTATAACATACCAAGAATTTTACGATAAGATACAGTCAACAAAGGCGCTATTAAAATCATTGGGAATAAATGCTCATGATAAGGTCGCAATTTTAGCTCCAAGTTCACCTTATTGGGCAATTTCTTATTTTTCAGTTGTTACCATGGGTGCGGTCACTGTTCCTCTACTGCCGGACCTAAACGCAGAAGAGGCTTGCACTTGTCTTCGTCATTCTGAAGCGAAAGCTGTCTTTGTTTATTCTAAATTTGCAGATAAAGTAAAAAATGCAGAGAATGTAAAGCTAGTAATAAATATTGCTGACTTATCAATTATAAAAAACGAAATGCCTGCTGTACAAAATGACGATGAAAAATCCATTGATGAATCTGATATAAATAAAGAAGATTCTATTGCTTCAATAATTTACACCTCAGGAACTACAGGTAAACCTAAAGGGGTTGTGCTAACAAATAAGAATTTAATTTTTACTGCTATTGGTGGACAAAATTGCCAGAGAATTAACAAATATGATAAAGCTCTCTCAATGTTGCCAATGTCGCATGTTTATGAATTTTCTATTGGCTTCTTGATGTTTATATTGAATGGAGCTTGTATTTATTATCTTGAACAACCTCCTATTCCTAGATTCTTGCTTCCTGCCTTGCAGAAAGTAAAGCCGAACTTTATGCTTGCTGTACCTCTTATAATCGAAAAGATTTACAAGCAAAAAATCCTGCCTGCATTTAGCAAGGACGATTTTACCAAAAAACTTTATGCAAACAAATTTGGGAAAAAAATCTTACAAAGAATTGCCGGTAGAAAGTTGAAAAAGACTTTTGGTGGCAGAATTAAATTCTTTGGTTTAGGTGGTGCAAAAACCGATCCTGAAATTGAAAAATTTATGAAGGCGGCAAAGTTCCCTTATGCAATAGGATATGGACTTACTGAAACTTCACCACTTATTGCTTACTCTAGTGTTAATAAAACTATACCCGGCGTTTTGGGAGTACAAGTTCCCGGTGTAGATGTTAAAATTGATAACCCTGATCCTAATACCGGTGTTGGTGAATTACTGGTAAAAGGTCCCAATGTTATGAAAGAATATTACAAGGCTCCTGAGCTAACAAAAGATGTTTTTACGGAAGACGGATGGTTTAAAACAGGAGATATGTGCTGTATTGATGAAAAGGGTTTGATTTCGTTAAAGGGTAGGTCTAAAAATCTAATTTTAAGTCCTGCGGGTGAAAACATATATCCTGAAGATATAGAATTTATTTTGAATCAGCATCCACTTGTTTCTGAAGCTTTAGTAGTTGAAGGTGAAAATACTTCCATAGTTGCCTACGTAAAATTGAATGAAACTGTATCAAATATTTCCAATGCAATTATGCAAAAGAAAGAAGAATTGCTAAACGAAATTAAATTTTATACTAATTCAAAAGTTAATAAGTTCTCTAAGATTGATAAGGTTGAAGTTGTTGATGAGTTTGAAAAAACTGCAAGTCAAAAAATAAAGAGATATCTTTACTTCTTAAAGAAATAAAAAATTAAAGAACTGCAGAATTAAAGCAAAGTAAAAAGCCCTTACAAAAAAGTTTGTAAGGGCTTTTTACTTTGCTACTTGCTAATAAATGCTTATAACCTTTGGTGTTTTCCAATCGGACTTATAGCTTATTTCTCCTGCAAATTCTTCCCAGCTATTACTAAAAGCGTAGCTCCTGTCTTTTGTTGTGCTCTTACTGTTAGAAGTCATAGCAGTATTTATCTTTTCGCCATAAGAGAACGCCACTCTGAAAGGATCAAGATTACCGAAATAGTATCTTTCTTTTTGTGAAATTCCAATATCAAAGGGGATGCCTTTTGCCATTCCAATATCTACAGGAACCCATCCAAAGCCTTCAATATAAAACTGTGCCCACCAATGTAAAAAGCTTTTTTGTTCAGAATCAATAACTATACCGGCTATCGGTTCAGCAGGTATTCCACAAGCTCGTGCTAAGGTTGCAAATAAAATTGCTGCATCATAAGTATCAGCCTTCTTTTTAGAAAGAGCTTCTACAGGTGAGCTTCCTGAATTTAAAGGCGATGATGGAATAATTTCCATTTCATCTAAGAAGTATTTATAAATTCTTCTAGCCTTGTTGTATGGGTTTCTTTCTCTTCTAATAATTCTTGCGACAGTTTCTTTTATGACTGGGTCGTCAGCAGGCAAAAAAGAATTTGCTTTTGTGTAGTTTGCATAAAGTTTTCTATTTTGTCGTGAATTAATTCTAATATTTATTGGGTTAATTTTACTGGTTAATTCGTAAGTATCTACACTAAATTCTTGTCTGATTATTATCTTACTATTTGACTTCATGTTTTCATATCTATGAATAGTTGAGTCATGATAATTTTGAACAAATGGTGTTGGCACTATCGAAACAATCTCTAAATCTTTCTGTGAGAAACTTTCAATAGGAAGGGGCAATTTTAAGAAGAATGAGTTTTGTCCCTTTGTTTTAATATCAGAAACGGAAACTTCAGACGCTAGAAGAATATTTTTTCTGTTGGAATTTGTCTTTGTGCCAATTCTATTTCTAAGTCTGAATTGTATTGGCTCACTTATTCCACTATCAGTTTTCACAACTATCATTCCTGAGTTAGCGCCATCAGGAACTCTTACTTGTAATTCGTCATCTGTCCATAGAATAAAGTCAAAGTCGTGCTCAGAGCAATATGCTGTTTCAATATCACCGTCTGTTTCAAGCTGAGGTATAAGAACTTCACTTGATTTGGGTACAAAGAAGACTTGAGAATTTCCCCTTGTGTTTCCAAAATTTTCACCTGAAATTTTAATTACTGAACCTACTGGTGCGACATTTCTACTAAGTGATTTGATGACCGGCCTTAATCTTGCAATAGATTTTTCAATTTTAACAGGTATTGCTTCTCTTGTTGCTAAGAATGCTGAATTGGAATAATTATGTTGTACAACAACACGTACCAAAGCCTCGCTTTGATATTCAGGATATTTGAATACAATTTTGTTATTTGTCCAAATTTTACAAGTTTCGGATTGAATTATAGATTCCCCAATCTGTAGCCATGATGACGCATATTTGTCGCCAAAATTTTCACCTTTAATGACTATTAAATCGTCAGTTTGAGCTATTTTGGGTTCTATTGATTTTATTACAGGCATGTTCTTTGTAAACAAGCTTAAGTAAAGAATCAACGATGAAACGATTGCTAAGATGATTATGAATAGTAAAAATCTAAATGCAAAAGATTTTTTTAGTAAGTATAAAAACTTATTTCCCATTGTTATCGTAATTTACACTGAGTGCTTGCAAGTTATCTTGAAAGAAATCTGAATTGTCAAGGAATTGGTTGATAACTAATAGGTCTGTTTCAGTATTTTTTCTTGGTAGATAAAAATTGATAACCCTACTAAAGTTGATCTTCCTTTTATTTTCTTTTTCTATATCATTAATTATGTTTAGTCCTAATGCGTTTAGTTCATTAAAATTAATGTCTTTAATTTCTTTTTCTTCCAATTCTGAGCTAACAGGCATTATAGGTTTGAAGTTAGATACAATTATTTGAGGCTTTTGATTTGCCCTCTGTGTAGTGTTTACAAATATAGGAGTGAAAACCAATAAGAAAACCGCAGCAGCTGCAACAGCAGGAATAGGAATTTTTACAGTTCTATTAAACCAGTTCGGTCGTTCTTCGCTTTCTTCTTTTCTTATTTCCTGTGACAATTTTCGCTTTTCAAGTCTTGCGAAAGCTTCGTTTAAATCCAGCTTAGGAACTTTTGTCTCTTGAACTTTTTGCTTTAAACTTCTATAAGAAGCGACTATCTTCTGACATTTAAGACAAATTTCCAAATGAGCATCCAGCTTTTCTTTCCATGGAGATGGAACTTCACCATCAACATAGGCGGAATATAAATCTTTTTTAGGGCATGTAGACATCATCTTCTCCTATATATTTTGCTAATTGTTCACGAGCTCTAAACACTCGCACTTTAACATTTCCTTCAGTTATTCCCAATATACTGCCAATTTCTTTATAGTTTAAACTGCCGTATTCTTTTAATTGCAGAACAGCTCTTAATTTTTCCGGCAATTTTTCTAAGGCTTCTTGTACACAGTCTATAGCTTCTTGTTTCAATACAATTTCTTCGCCTGTATCGGCTTTTCTTGTATCTTCCCTAAAAGCTTTAGAGTAAGCCTTTCTCTCTCGACCCTTTCGCTTTACATGATTCAAAGAAGCGTTTCTAACAACTCTAATTAGCCAATATTTGGCATCATCAATAGAAGGAAACTCCATCTTCTTCTCTGTCATTTTTATAAAAGAATCATGGCATATATCTTCAGCAACTTCATCTTCCTTAACGATATTGTAAGAAACCTTGTATACGACAGGCATTAATTCTTGATACATCTTTTTAAAGTCATTATCTGAAGTAGCTTTTAACATCTCTTTCTTGTTAAACACAGTAGTCCTCAAATTGTTACAGTAAATCCGGTTAAAGCTTTTTCCAGATCGTTTTATCTGCTTTGTCTTCTAATATAATGCCCATTTCTTTGAGCTTATCCCTAATTTCATCGGCAATTTTGTAGTTTTTTTCAAGCTTTGCCTTGGCTCTCTCTTCTATCATTTTATTGATTTCAGCCTCATCTACGCCCTCAATTCCGTCTAAATTATTTGTAGAATCTGAATTTTCTTTCTCTGCGAGAATTTTTTCGGCTTCTTCAAGCAGTTTTATCCCCAAAACTGAATCTGCTGAAACTATGGCAGTTAAAGCCTCAAAAGCCGGAATGTTTTTGTCTTTCACCAAAGACTGAATGTGCGAAATAGCTCGTGGTGTGGCTAGATCGTCTTCCATTTCAGCTATGAATTTTTCAAAGTAGGGAAGTGCCTTGCTGTTTTTTAGGAGTTCTAAAGCATCTTCCTTTTTTAGGTTTGCATATTCTGCAAGTTTTTGCCTTTCTTCATCGTTTATTTGCTCTAAAAGTTTTGAAATACGATTGTTTAGGTTTTTGCGACCGTTTTTGGCACTTTCCATAGCCTCCCACGAGAATGTGAGCTGACTGCGATAATGTCCGCCTAAAAGCAAGAAGCGATAATCCAGAGCATCAAAGCCTTCCTTGATTATATCTTCCAAAACGATGAAGTTTCCTGCTGACTTGGACATTTTGCCCTTAGCCATAATGAGGAATTCGTTGTGTAGCCAGTAATTTACCCACTTTTTTCCAGTTGCACCCTCGGATTGAGCAATTTCGTTTGTGTGATGTACTCGGATATGGTCAATTCCGCCCTTGTGAATGTCAAATTGTTCGCCCAAGTACTTCATGCTCATGGCAGAACATTCAAGGTGCCAGCCCGGATAGCCTCGTCCCCAAGGTGAATCCCAGTTTAGCGCATGGTTTTCAAATTTGCTTTTTGTAAACCAAAGCACGAAGTCGTGTGGGTTTTTCTTGTTTTTGTCAATTTCAATTCTGGCACCGGCTTTTAGGTCATCGAGATTGATGTTTGCAAGCTCGCCGTATTTTGGGAATGTGGAAATATCGTAGTAAAGATTTCCGCCCGAAAAGTAAGTGTGCCCGTTTTCTTCAAGTCTTTTAATCAGAGCTATCATATCGTCGATATGCTCGGTTGCCTTGCAAGTTATGGTAGGGCGTTTTACATTCAGCCTGTCTACATCCTTGAAAAAAGCCTTTGTGTAAAATTCTGCAATTTCCAAAACTGAGGCGTTTCTTTCCTTTGCTGTTTTCAGCATTTTGTCCTCGCCGTCATCGCCATCGTCTGTAAGATGCCCAACATCGGTTATGTTCATAACGTGCTTAACATTGTAATTTAGAAACTCCAGAAATTTCACAAGAACGTCTTCAAAAACATAGGTTCGCAAGTTTCCAATATGAGCATAGTTATATACAGTAGGTCCACAACCGTAAAGTCCGACTTCGTCTTTTTTTATGGGTAT
>PDWI01008835.1_pt1 | contig 11574 bp, 11 predicted proteins | sample 1430891 | NCBI WGS metagenome assembly PDWI01 (sample SAMN01162508, study PRJNA174530) | Oral metagenome, whole genome shotgun sequencing project. | biome: Marine environment; feature: Marine mammal; material: Swab sample of the gingival sulcus; isolation source: swab sample of gingival sulcus...
CCTAATCCTAGAAATGTTCCAATAACACTTCCTATATTCGCTAAAGCCATAACAAGTAGTATCCTTGTAACCCGATTAGTCCACACCCCTTTAAGAGTTGATATTTCTTCTCCAATATTTTCTAAGTCACTAACTCTTGGCTTATTAACTAACGCCTCAACTAAACCACATACCCAGCCAGCAGCAATTGTTGGATTTAGAGAAGTAATAGGGGCAACTAAAAAAGCAGTTAGAATTGTTAAAGGATGAGCTAAGGCAATTAATGCACCTAAAGCAGAAGATATACCGTTTGCTAACCACCAAATTATTGCCATATCCTTAAAAGTCTCTAAACCAAGACTATTAAAACCATACGCTATGATTGCTATAACGATAAGGGGAATAAACCAAGTTAAGAACTTAAAAAACATCCTAGGTTTAGGAATTTTTTCTAATTCTTCAATATCTACAGGATTTCCTATATGTTCCAAAATTCCCGGAACATGACCAGCACCTACTACCGCAACAATTCTATCTCCTTTAGAGCTTTCAATTTTTTTAGATAGATACTTATCTCTTTCATCTACCAAGGCAACTTTCGCTTCAGGTAAATGTCCAGATAATTCAGACATTACTGCTGTAAGAGCATCATTTTCTTTTAGCTTTTCTATGTCCTTTTCTTCTAACTTTTCTCTAGAAAACATGGATGCAATTAAAGAAGAAAATATTTTTATTAAAGACCATAAACTAGATGATCTCCAAGCTCTTTTAAGAGTTATTTTTATAGCTCTATCAACTGGAACTAATTGAGCATCTACTTCTTCAGCCATTTTAATAGCTGTATACATCTCTTCCCCAGGCCTAATATCTAATTCATTAGCTAAACGTTTTTGATAAGAGGCTAGGGCTAATTGAGCCATTAAGACGTATGCTTTACCTTCTTTAATTATCTTAAAAATATTAGTATCTTGCCATCTAGCAGGATTTTTTAAAGAAGAAAGCCTTGAGCTACAAAGCTCAACACATACCGTATCTGGCCTCACTAAGTGAATAATTCTTTTAACCATATTAGCACTTTTTGCACTAATATGAGCTGTTCCCAGTATGTAAAAAATCCGCCCATCAAGCTCAACAACATGAACATTTGGCTCACTTTCTTCTATATTTTTGACTTTATAACCCATAAATCTCCTATATCATCGCACAAATTTTTTGTCGAAAAATTTCGCCAAATGTTGAAATATCTTAGTAGAGAGAAATCTTCAACTTAACAAGAAAAAAATTTTTAATCCCTCATTAGGGACAAGGGAACCCATATATTAACTGATAAGGTTCCTAATCGAGTTTTAACTTATCAGTCCTTTATCGAGGTGGGTAAACTGCTCACGCTTATAACGTTCTAGTGATTGGGTTAAGAAGACAACGATCTGTTCATTTCTAGATCTTCTTTCTTTTGTTGCGGCTACTGTTAATTCCTTTGCAAGTTTATTCGGTAGACGCAACGAAAAAGTTGTACATCCAACTTTGTCCCAATCTTTTCTAATTTCCTTACTCATACCGCAACTATACCATTTTGGTGAAGGCATGTCAAGAGAAAAATACATTTAGAGAGATATTTTTTATGTTACTTCATAGATTAAACTTAAGTGGAGAGAAGATTCAATCTTTAGAGGCCCAAAAATATAGGAACCTTTTAGTTGCTCTTCTTAAAAGAAGTTTCCATGATTTGGATTCTCCATTCCCACTTATCCAAAGGGATGCAATTAATTGGTTTGAGAATAAAGGGGTCTTTAGAGAAGCCGTTTTTTCATGCCCACGAGTTTGCGACTTCCTAGGTCTCGATTACTATCAAATTCTCTCTATAAGTCGTAATAAAGAACGAATAAGAAAAATTAAAAATTCTCAAATTCCGCCAGTCCCCAGGCACACGAAAGAAGAGAGGTGTTGCCCTCCGTTTATTTCGGCTTGATACTTTAACCAAACTCATACGCGTAAAAAAAAATTAAAAAGATAAAAAAAAGAAGGAGGAGCTCTCTTATGCGATTATTACTTAGTTTTTTGTTTTTATGTTTTATCTATTCAAATGCTTATGCATTTGTGTTTTTTCAAAAAATTTTGATTAAAGGGACGGTCTCTCAAAATACTGAAAGCTACGCTGTTATTTTAAATAGTCCATGTGCCTCAGATGCCATTATTCTTTACGATATTAGCTTAAATGGAACTTTTTCAAATCAGTCTATCATTATAAGTCTAGAACACTCACCCGATGGGACTACTTGGTTACCCTTAAAAGACGTTGAAGGGAATGAGATAAGGCATACAGTTTCAGATGGGAATCCTTTTATAGGACAGCAAAGATTAGGGCATTCTGGGGTTCTTCCATATATTCGAGCAACGGCAGATGTTGAAGGGACAAACCCAAATTTCACGGTTAAGGTCTCTTTCCATTCGATAGAAGGATAATGAGTCAAATGAGTAAAGACTCTCTCCCACGACCCTTTACGTCGGTTTTGTTGCTTACTCTTTCAGCTTTTTTAGGAGTAGTAAGTACTAGTTTTTATCGAGAAGTGGGGCAGTTAGAAGACCGAATTGAAGGGAATCAGAGGCGGATTGAAATTCTCTCGAGTGAGAGCATAAATCAAGCAAAAACTTTAGCTCGAATAGAGACATGCGTGGAGAAGATTCAAGTCGCCGTAGACCATCAAAGCAGGCAGACTGGGGAATTAATTAAGTTTATGTACAGCTACAACAACCAAGGAGGGAAGAGACGGTGAGTGTAAAACCTAGAACATATGTTAGACAAATTGACTATTACATAAAAAGATATCGTAGGGGGATTAATCGAGGAGAGAAAGTCTATTTAGATGAGTTTAACGTTATTTGGAACGGGGTAGGAAGTGACGTTACTTTCTTAAAGATTTTTAACATTCCTAAAAAATGGCAAGAGAAATTCCGCGAGCCAAGCGTCTTCCATGACTTTGCTTGTTGTGTGGGAGGGACAAGTGAGCATGCAAAAATAGCAGACACTGAATTTTATATGCGTTGTATGAGAGAAGCCTACCTGAACCCTATAGGGAGGCTCTGGGCTTTCCTTAGTTACAAAGGAGTTCGATTGGGGAGTCGATTAACCTTTGAAAAGAGAGAAGTCCCGTTTAGCTTTGAAGAACTTAGAGCATGGGCACAAAAAAAATTAGAGGAGAAGAAAAAGAGAGAGAATGTTTAGGGCATTTTTAAGTTTTATAACGTTTATAGTAGTTATTTCTTATAACGCTAAGGGGCAAATAGTAAATGTGTGCGGAGATGGGATAGCATTCGGAGGGAGTGACTTAGATGTTAGCTGTCCTTACGATGATAGCGATTTAGATGGATATGTAGATACTTTAGATTGTGCCGTCGATGCTGATGACCTTGGATATATTGGAGATAGGAATGAAAATGGTCATGTAAAAACCGTTTATCCAGGAAGAGCTGTCCAAGATGGGAATTTGGGGATAAAAGTCTGTCAAACAGATGGAACGTGGTCAACATCTACATCTTATCCAAATGGTTACCAAGAAGAGGGAAGAACGGGGAGACATATTTATATTTCGGCTGGTCTTGGGAGCGATGAAACAGGGGATGGAAGTTTCTTAAACCCTTACAGGACATGTGCACCCATAAGTGAGCAATATAACAGGGCAAGCCCCCCCCTGAACTCTCAACATCAAGAGCTACAAAATGGGGATACAGTTTATCTTATGAGCGGAGATTATAACGAACCTGTTACTTATCAGAATAATTCTTATCCCTCTTCTATTTGTTATATTCGAGGGGCTAGTGACATAAAAATAATGGCATACCCTGGGCATTATCCGGTGATAAACGGGCTTAAAAACGGAGTAAAAACAGATTATGGAATAAGAATCCTTCAAGGGACGAATGTGATGATTGAAGGACTTGAGTTTAAAAATGCGAAGATTCTCTTAACCGTTCGAGAAAATGGAGGATTAGCTAAAATTTGGGCTAATAAGTTTGAGGGAGCGATTGAAATGACCGATGGGAACAACATTGGAGCATTTGTCGCAGACCAAGGAACGAGTTGGGATGTCCGTGGAAATATCGCAATAGATATATGGGATAGCTCTCATAATACTAGCGAGAACCAAGGAGTTTTTACCAGAATGACGGGGTGTGATAATCTAGCTTATCCTTGTCGGATTATTGGGAATACTATTTCTTATACGAGCGTTCAAGATAGAATCACTCAAGGTATCAAAGTTAAACATCATGGGCAAAATAAGCCTACTTATGAAGAGATTTCCAAAAATGTCGTATGGGGCGGAAGCATGGGGACTCTAAGAATAGCCGCAGGAAGTCAGATTCACCATAATCTATTATTCCCTCAAAATGGATATGCGTTATGGTTTGGAGAGGTTGGGGGGAGCAATCATCCACATAATATTCGATTTACATATAATACAATTGTTGGAGGTATGGGATTATGGTGGGAGGGAGATAGCAACTTAAATACGGAAAACTTTGGGAATTTTGTTGGTCAGAATAACATATTTGACTTAAAATATGCACCTTCTGGGACAAATGGATATGTTAGAGGGTGTTATTACTGTGTAAAAGCAATTTACGACATGGCTGAGATGACATTAACTAATAATATTATTTATAACCAAGAAGCTAATTCTACCCCTCCACACTCTATCCGCTTTTGGGCTTGGAATAATGTTCAAGGGCTAGGCGTAACTGCAAATACTTTTGAAGAGATTCAGGGAGCTGGATGGGAGAGCAATTCTTATAATGAGGATCCTCAGTTATCTCAAATGACTTTTATACCGACGAATGAACACGCTAAAGGGAAGGGGATTTGGGGAGATTTTGTTCAAGGGCCACCTACACCACCTCCAACAAACATTAATAAAAAAACCTACATTCCTTCACGGTGTAGATGCTCATGCAGAAAAAGAAGAAGATAAAGAGATATGGTAAGAGAGAAAGAAGGATACTCCTTGAAGCGGTTAATAGAAGGATAGTTGAGGGGGAGTGCCTTAATTCTATCTTAAAAGATGAGAAGATGCCTTCTAAGTTCACTTTTTTTTGTTGGATAAAGGAGGATAAGGAAGCGAAAGAGGAATATCAACTGGCACAGCGAATGAGGGCAACATTTGCAATAGATGAGATAATAGAAATTGCGGATAATAAGGGACATGACTACATCTCAGAAAAAGTTGTGGGAAAGAAGGGGGAAGTCTTAGAAGTTAAGCGTTATAATTATGTCCGCTATAAACAGAGACGTCTTCAAATAGATACTAGGAAATGGGAAGCCTGTAAGTTACTTAATATCTATAGAGATAAGATTGAGCATACAGGGGAGGTGAATACATCACTCGAAGTAAAAAAAGTTATAGACGTTCCCCCTCAGGAGACGAGAGAGGAGTGGGAGAGCAGGATTCAAAAACAAAGAGGGGAAAAGTAATGGTTTGGTCTCCTCAGATAGGGCCTCAAGCAGATGCGATTAGTGCAACATGGGCAAATGAGCTTTTATACGGAGGAGCTCGAGGTGGAGGTAAGTCTGATTTCCTTCTAGGTGATTTTTTGCAAGATGTTCAAAAGTATGGGGACACTTGGCGGGGTATTTTATTTAGAAGGACTTATAAGCAACTAGATGAGATTATTCAAAGGTCTAAACAACTCTATCCATCAACAGGTGCTAGATTTTTAGAATCGAAGGATAAATATTATTGGATTTGGGAGAATGGAGCGAGGCTTGTTTTTAGACATTTAGAAAGTTCTAAAGACACAGATGAATATCAAGGTCATCAGTATACGTGGATTGGGTTCGACGAGTTGACTCATTGGGCAGATGATATTGGTTACAGGAAACTGTTAGCTTGTAATAGATCTGCTCATGATGTCCCGACGAAAAGGGTTAGAGCGACAGCCAACCCTACTGGAGTAGGTCATTCTTGGGTTAAGGAGAGGTTTGTGGATCCAGCTCCTCTAGGTTACAAAGCAATTGAGCAAGAATTTGGGGGTATAAAAACATACAAGCTTTTTATTCCGGCTAAACTTCAAGATAACAAAATCTTAATGGAAAATGACCCAAGTTATATCGCTAACCTTCATCAGGTAGGCTCAAAAGAGCTTGTTAGAGCATGGTTAGACGGGGATTGGGACGTTCAGTTAGGTTCTTTTTTCTCCTCCTTAACAAGAAAAGTTCACGGAGTTCCACCGTTTCCTATCCCAAAACATTGGTTAAAATTTAGGAGCATGGACTGGGGCTACTCTAAGCCTTTTTCAGTCGGCTGGTGGACAGTCTCTGATGGAGAGATAGTGAAACTTATAGATGAGAGAGGGAACAAGGTTAAAAGGTCTTTTCCTGTAGGTGCACTTATTCGTTATCGAGAATGGTACGGAGCAAGCGGAGCGAATAAAGGCTTAAGACTTGAGAATAAAGAAATAGCTAGAGGCATTTTAAAAAGAGAACTTCAGGATGAAGAAATTACCTACGGGCACGCTGGAACGGATATGTTTGATAGGTCAAAGAATAACGGAATATCTATAGCTGAAGAGATGGCAGAAGAGGGCGTCATCTGGGAGCCAGCAAAAACTGATAGGATAAGTGGTTGGCAACAAGTTAGAAGCAGGCTTAAAGGCGTAGAAATAGAAAAAGGACACTATTTACCCATGCTCTATGCGTTTAATACTTGTGATGCTTGGTTTAGGCTTATGAGCATGCAACAGCATGATGAAAGACGAGCTGAAGATTTAGACACAAACGGAGAAGATCATATAGCAGATGAGACTCGCTATGGGTGTATGAGCCGGCCTTGGGTAAGTTCTAAGCCTCAAGTAGCCTCGATAGAAGATTTTAAAAGGGAAAATGTAGTTAGAGATAGCTGGAAGCCTAATACAAGGGGAGTAGAAGATGAGTCTAGATATTGAAGGGTCAATAGAGACAGTTAAAGAAGATATAGGGTTATCATCAGCCGATAAGGTAAAAAGATGGGTTAAGGAGATAGATCTATTTGAGAAGAACTCTAATGTAAGAGAATGGAAAAAACTAAGTAAAGACATTATTAGAAAACTTAGATGTGAAGTAGCAGGAGATTCTTCTTATCATAAGCAAGGATTTAACCTTCTTTGGGCAAATGTAGAGACAGAAAGAGCCGCTCTTTTTGCAAAACGTCCAAATCCAATCGTAAGTAGACGTCAAAAAGATTCTAATCCGATAACGAGACTTGCAACAGAGCTTTTAGAAAAAAATGTAGAGTGTCAAATAGATAGTGATGACAATTATTTTGATTCAGAGTTGCAAGATGCGATTACGGACTGGCAAGCAACGGGTTGGGGGTGGCTTTGGGTTAGTTATAAACCTCAGATGAAAGAGAGAGAAGTCTCTATTTTATATGATAGAGAAAATGATATTTTTAAAGATGTTACAGGAACAAAAGTCGAAAAATCTTCTATTATAAGAGGGGATAATGGAACATTTTTCTTAAAAGAAGAAGTATTAGATTACGATGAAGTTAAATTAGAGTATGTGCCTTGGGATGAGGTAGGTCTTACGTTAACAAAGCGTTGGAAAGATGTTCGAGCAGTTTGGAGGAAACATAAACTAACAAAAGAACAGTGTATCGAGAAATTCGGAGAAGAAATCGGAGGGGAAATCCCCTTAAACTTAAGTGAAATAACAAGTGAGATAGACGAGGTTAGTCTAGGTGGTGTAGCTGATCTCTTTAAGAGGGTTGAAGTCTACGAGATATACGACAAACTAGAAAGAAAGATAGTCTGGGTATGTAAGGACTATTATCATTCATTATTACTAGAAGAAGAGGACAAATTAAAGCTAAAAAATTTCTTTCCATGCCCAAAACCACTAACCTTAGAAGCTACCACAAGTAGTTTAATCCCAGTTCCTCAAGCAATGCATTATTGGGGTTTGTTAAAAGAGTTAGATAAAGTAAATGCAAGAATTACCAATTTAATCCCGACTATAAAAGTTGGTGGAGTAACAAGTAAAAGATTCGCTGAAGAACTAAATAAGATGTTTAGCCTTCCAGATGGGCAATATCTCCCCTTAAATAATTTTAGTGAGTTTATGTCGAATCATAGGGGGCTTCAAGGAGTCTTAGCTGAAATCCCTATAGATAAGACTATTCAAGCTGTATCTACGTTAATCGATTATAGGGCTAGACTACTAAGCCAAATCTACGAAGTAAGGGGAATATCCGATTTAATGCGAGGATATTCTAATCCCCAAGAAACGGCTACGGCACAAAGACTTAAAACTCAATACGGACAACTTAGAATTAACCCCCGACAAAGAGAAGTACAAAGATTTTGTAGAGATGCTATTTCGTTAGTTGCTGAAACGGTTTGCAATACCTTTAGTAAAGAGACTCTGCTTGAAGTGGCTGGAGAAGAACTCTTAAAGCCCTTTATCTCTCAGGCAGATGGGCTCCCCTCGTTTAAAATAGTAGATAAAGCAATAGAGCTTTTACAAAACGATGATATTCGGAATTTTAGAATAGAGATTGAAATAGACTCAACGTTAGTGGCTAATGAAATTGAAGAGAAAAAAGAAATGGTTGAAGCATTCCAGACTATTAACGAGGGAGTCCAAGCGGCTCTCCCTGCGATGCAGACGGCTCCCGAGCTCGCTAAATTAGAATCAGAATTACTAAAAATGGTTGTTAGGACTTTTAGGGGTTCTCGGCAGGTTGAAGGGATTGCGGAAAAAGCCTTTGAAGATTTAAAAGAGAGAGTAAAAACTTCTGTAAGTAGCGGACGAATAAAGGAGGAAGGTCAACAGAAGTTAGTGGAGAATATGCAGAAGATGCAGGCAGAATCCACTAAAGAACGTCAAAGGATGGAGCTAGAGCTTGCGAAACTAAGGCAAGAGGCAGAAATCGCAAGGGCAGATTTCGCTCTTAAACAACAAGAACTTTCTGAAAGGCATGAAAGAGAGATTGCAAAACTAAGAACGAATATAATGATGAAACGTGAAGAAAGGATAAGTAAAGAACAAATAGAAAGAGAAAGGTTAATTCAAAAAGAGAAGGAGGCAAAAAATGTTCAAGAACTGGACTTGACCTCCATTTAAAACGGCTTGAAAATCCAGTCTATGAGCAGAGTTAAATACATTTGTCGAATGCTTCCAGATGGGAACGTTGATTTTGTTAAGGTCTCAAGGGATTACAAAAATAGAAGGCATCGAGACGCTGGAGGAGGTGTTGTCATCCACGAGGATACGATGTCTGACACCTGGAATCCCGTTGATGGGGGAATATATAACTCTAAATCTACTATGGTAAAAAATAACAGAGCTAGAGGCTGTTACGAGCTCGGGAATGATTACGTAACACCAGAAAAGCAAGAAAGAGATAGATTAAGAAGGTTTAATTGTAGCTCTTTAGAGAAAAAAGAAAGTTTTAAAAGAGCTTTTCAAAGAGCATATAAGGAGGGGACAGGGAAAACATGGGTATAGATGAAGCCTTTAGCGAGGCGATGGAGGACATGGACATTGTGGACGAGGATTTAGCCCCCACGTTAGAGATTAACACCCCTCTTCAGTCCGAAAAAGAAGAAGATTTAAAAGAAGAGAAGTTAGAGGGAGAAAAGGAGAAGGAATCGAAGGAGCCTTTAAGAGAAGAAGAGAAAGAGCCTAAGATAAAGCCTCACGGCTCCCTTTCTGATGAAGAGAAACAGTTATTCACTGAGTTACCTAGATCCATGCAAGAGTTTGTAAATCGAAGAGCTCAAGAAGCGGCTAAGGGAGTAACCCAAAGCCAACAAGAACTAGCAAAAATCCGAAAAGAGTACGATGCCGTTAAAAATGCGGTTGAGCCTTTTAGAGGGAGTTTGCAAGAAGGTATGACAGAGGCTGAGATAGTAAAACTTGCCTTAGCTGATTATAGTGCTTTAGCGAATCCTCAAACTAGGATGGCTAAGCTCTATCAGATAGCGTTAGGGAATGGAGTTACTCCATCCGAGCTGATAGAATACCTACAACGCCAACCCCAAGTAGATCCAGTCCATTTACGGAGTCATCAGCAAATTGAAGCATTAGCGATGCAAAATCAGAGCTTGAGAGCGGAACAAGCTAAACAGACGCAAGGAGCTATCAATCAACTAATCGATTCTGTGAAAACTGAGACGACAGCAGACGGAACACCCTTAAGGGTCCATTTTGAGGCTGTAGAGGACGACGTTGCCAATATTATAGCAAAAGAGATTGAAGCGGATTCTAGCATCTTATCTAATCCTTTTCTCTTGAGGCAGAAGATCGCAAATGCTTACGATAGGGTTATAGCTGACCCCGATCGGTATAATAGTGCCTGGGCGGATCCTTCCCTGAGAGAAAAGTTATTGGAGAAAAAACGGCAAAGCCTACTAGAAGCCGAAAATCTCAAAGAACAACGAGCTAAAACAGCTAGAGCTAAAAGTCGATCTACTGTGGTTGGGGGAATTGGGACTCTCGCTAATAGTTCAGTCCAACGAGGGGGATTGGATGGGGCGATAGAGGCCGCTTTTGCCCAACTAGAAGCATAATCTTTTTTGTTCTATATTGCTTTAGCTCCTTTTTTTTAGGGAGACAACAACAAAAATGGGAATAAATATTGGGCAATTAGCGTCTTTAGTTATTAGGAACTATTCTAGCGAAATTGCCGACAATGTAACTGATAATATTGCATTATTAACTCGATTAAAATCAAAAGATAGAATAAAAATAGCAGAAGGTGGCTCTGAAATAGCGGAAACCTTAGCTTATTCGGAAAACACCAACTACGTGCGTTATTCAGGAAGCGAAACTTGGACAATCAATGACCAGGAAGAGTTCGATTCAGCTACCTACGATTGGCGTCAAGTGGGAATGGCTATCCCTTTTAATGGGTTAGAAACAGATGTTCAGCATGTAGGGAAACCTGCTATTTTTAACTTAATAAAAGAACGTATAGCGAATGCGGAAAGGTCTTTATTTAATCAATTCTCGAGTGATTTGTATTCAGATGGGACAGCAACTAACCAGATTAACGGGCTTAGGGCACTAGTAGCAGATACCGGACAAGGAACAGTTGGGGGCATTAATTCTGTAACTAATGCGTTCTGGCGTAATTACGTTTTAGATGCGTCAGATGCAGGAGGTCCTGTTAATAAGGATAACGTTACAAGTTATTTTAATAAAATATTTGTAAACGTAAGCAGGGGCAAAGATACCCCAGATTTAATTGTTTGCGATAATAATTACTACTTGGCATTTTTAGAGAGTTTGCAGGCTAACCAACGCTTTACAGGTGATCAGAAGATGGCTAAAGCGGGATATCAAGTCCTTAAGTATTTAAATGCAGATGTGATTTGTGACGGAGGAGTTGGTGGGTCTGCCCCGACTAATCATGCTTATTTTTTAAACACTAACTACTTAAAATTGGTTACTGCTAAGAGGCGGAACTTCGCTCCGTTAGACCCAGACAGGTATGCAAATAATCAAGATTCTTTTGTAAAGTTAATGGCATGGGCGGGGAATCTAACTTGTTCTAACCGTTCTCTCCAAGGTGTTTTAATCGCTTAAAGTCAAATTTTAAGGAAATGGGGGGGGGGGGG
>PDWI01009000.1_pt1 | contig 11574 bp, 6 predicted proteins | sample 1430891 | NCBI WGS metagenome assembly PDWI01 (sample SAMN01162508, study PRJNA174530) | Oral metagenome, whole genome shotgun sequencing project. | biome: Marine environment; feature: Marine mammal; material: Swab sample of the gingival sulcus; isolation source: swab sample of gingival sulcus...
ATAACCCCTCTGGCTCTCTCCTTGAACGCCTGGTGGCCGCTTTCCGGGAACTTGCCAAAACCGATGAAAAAGTGGCTGATATACTAAGAACCTTTTCTCTGCTCTAACAAAATATCATTTTAAAATATCCCCAACCCCTGGTTCGTGACCATACCGATCGCACCCACCAAGACCGCACAACACCCGAGGGGCCTGGTCTTGATATCGACAACATAAATTACTGAACCAATAAGTGAGAAGTATGAAAAAATCACACGGGGAAAGTGGATTTTCTCTAATTGTTGATGGTTCTAAAAAAGGGATGTTGGCACCCGAACCTCCAGTAAACCGCCACCCATCGCAATATAAAGATCAACACAATTACAGAGAACCATCTGTCGCATTGCCAGTACACCCTGTCGGCTGGTAAAACTCTGCCGCTCGGCATCAAGCAAGGCAAGACCGTCAACAACTCCTTCATGGAGCTGCATCTGGATAAGACGCAGGCGTTCGGCGATGGCGGCATCGCTCTTCTTTATAGCAGTAAACTGACGTTCAAGAGTGCTGCGTGCAATAAGGGCATTATTAATATCAACAAAGGCATTCTGCACCGCGTTGGCATATTTTTCTACCGCTATCTTCTGCCGAATCTCCATCGCTTTTACATTCGCCTTCCTTCTGCCATAGTCAAAAATGGGCAGATCAATACGGGGGGAAAAACTCCACAACCAATTGCCGCTGCCAAACAAGTTTCCCAACTCCCTGCTGCCATAGCCCATGCTGCTGGTCAGGGTGATACTGGGGAAAAAGGCCGCTCTTGCCACACCAATATTGGCATTTTCCGCTTTTAACGCATATTCTGCCTGGCGGATATCCGGGCGATAGAGCAGTACTTCCGCAGGCAGCGAGGCAAAAAGCTCTTGCCTGGGAAATTGCTCCGCAAAATCGGCAGGTTCTTCCAGTTCAATATCAGAGAGCGGCCTGCCCACCAGAAGACTCAAGGTATTACGACTTTGCAGCCAACTGCGGCTGCGCTCTTCATAGTCGGCTTTGGCCAGTTCAATCGCTGAAAGTATACCCTGCAGGGTGGCTTCGGTAACGGTGCCAGCCTCAACCTGCAATTTTGTAAGTTCGTAGCTCTTTTTACGCACCTCCTCCACATTTTTGGCCAGCTCCATCAGCTCCCTGCTGGTACGCATCAGATAATAGGTCTTGGCAACGGCTGAAATAATGGAGAGCTGGGCAGCATCCCGTGCTTCAATGGTTTGCAGATAGCTATTAAGCATTGCCTTGCCCTGGTTTTTTACCTTGCCAAAAAAATCCAGCTCAAAGGCAGCAATCCCCAAGCCCACATTATAGACACTTCCCGTTTCCGCCTTGCCTGTATAACTCAAATCCTCCGCCGTACCGGAACGTGTAGCAGCGCCGCTGGCAGTAAATACCGGCAACACAGCACTATGGGTGATACGATATTGCGCCTGCGCCAGCTCCACATTAAGGGCGGCAATACGCAGGTCATGATTATGCTCCAGTGCTTCGCCAATAAACTGCTGCAACTGTCTATCGCGAAAATAGTCGCGCCAGCCAATTTCATGGGCGAGATAGCTGTTATGCTGCTGCGCATCAAGGGCAACCCCTACCCATGACTCCTCCAGCGACACATCCGGCCTTATAAAAGAAGGCGCAAATGAACAGGAGATAAGGGCAGGTACCAGCAAAAGGGCAAGAACCGTGCTGCGATGTCTCTTTTTCCTTATACAAAATTTCATATATTCTCCTCCTTGCCACTCGCACCCGCTGTCTCTGGAAGCAGTTTCTGTGCTGATAAAGACTCTTTATCACCAAAGATACGCCGGACAAATATATAGAAGACAGGCACAAACATTACCGAAAGCAGGGTGGCAGCAGTCATGCCGGAAAGCACTGCCGTGCCAATTGCCCGCTGGCTGGCAGAGCTTGCACCAGTGGCAAAAAACAGCGGTAATACCCCAACGATAAAGGCAAGAGATGTCATAATAATCGGGCGATAGCGCAGTTGGGCGGCCATCAATACCGCAGGGATCAGCCGCCTGCCTTCTGCCTGCAAGTCCTTGGCAAACTCGACAATAAGGATTGCATTTTTGGCAGAAAGGCCGATTACAGTAATCATCCCCACCTGAAAATAGACATCATTTGCCATGCCGCGCAACATTGTTCCAATAACAATACCGAAAAAGCCCAAAGGCACCACCAGCATAACAGAGAGAGGAATTGTCCAGCTTTCATACAGGGCGGCCAGACAGAGGAAAACAGAGAGAATCGCAAATCCGTAAAGATAGAGCGACATGGAACCCGCCCGTACCTCTTCAAGAGACTGCCCGGTCCACTCTATCGCAAAACCCCTGGGCAGTTTTTGCAAAATTTCCTTCATAACCGCCATCGCCTGCCCGGAACTATGACCGGGAGAGGCAGCTCCCTGAATTGCCACTGCAGGAAATCCATTATAATTACGAGCCTGCATCGGCCCCATCTTCCAGCTCAGGCTGATAAGCTCCGACAAAGGCACTTCCTTGCCGTCCGTCGTATAGGCGGTAAACCCGTTCAAGACCTCCGGCTGCATTCGAAATGCGGCCTCAGCCATCATCATAATCCGTTGCATCCGCCCGTTATTCGGAAAATCGCCAAGGTAGGAAGGAGCCAGCATACCGGAAAGACTATCCTTGATACTGGTAACAGGAACACCTTTTGCGTAAGCCGTATCCCGATTGATAGAGAGGGAGAGTTGCGGTGCATCTTCCACCCCGGAGGGGCGAACTCCGGCAAGAACAGGGTTTTGCGCCGCAAGCCCCAGCATCATATTGCGGGCATTTATCAAAGCGTTATGGCCGCTGCCGCTACGGTCTTCCAGACGCATATCAAAACCGGCGGCATTACCAAGCTCGGCGATAGGAGGCGGGTTGACCGCAAAAAGGAAACCGTCACGAATCGGAAACAGCAGCCCCATCAGCCGCCGGGCAAAAGACGATGCGTCCTGCCCCGGAGCGGTGCGTTGATCCCAGGGTTTAAGCGGCACAAAGACAAGCCCCATATTCGGCCCCTGGCCACTGAATGAAAAACCGATAATAGAGACAACATTGGCCGTTTCCGGCTGCTGCAAGGTGATTTGCTCCATCTGCTCCATCACCTTTATCGTTCGTTCCTGACTTGCCCCCGGCGGCAGTTGCACATTTACGATAATATAGCCCTGATCTTCCTGAGGAAGAAATGAGGTGGGAATCTTCATATAGAGCCAGCCTGATATAGCAACGATAAGCAGGAAAACAAGCATCATAATATAACTTCTGCGCACAACCACCCGCAATGCAGTTCTGTATTTGCCTGTTACCCAGTCGAACACATTGTTAAACCAGCGATAAAACCAGTTTTTCTGCTTCCTCTTTTTCACCGGCCTAAGCAGGGTGGCACATAACGATGGCGTAAGGGAGAGCGCAAGAAAGGCAGAGAAAAAGATCGCGCCCATCATCACCAGTGAAAACTGGCGATAGATATTTCCTGTTGCTCCAGGGAAAAATGCCAACGGCACAAATACCGAAACCAGGACAACCGTAATACCAACCACTGCACCGCTTATCTGCTGCATCCCCTTATAGGCGGCCTCCCTGGGGGAAAGGTGTTCCTCAGCCATCAGCCGCTCCACATTTTCCACCACTACAATGGCATCATCAACAACAATACCAATAACCAGCACCATCGCAAACATGGTCAGCACGTTAAAAGAGAGCCCGAAAATTGCCATTACGGAAACCGCACCCAGAAGCGAGATCGGCACAACCAGGGTCGGGATAATGGTATAGCGGACATTCTGCAAAAAGAGCAGCATAACCAGCACAACAAGAAGAATCGCCTCTCCCAGGGTTCGTACAACTTCTTCAATGGAGAGTCGAACAAAGGTAGAGGAGTCGTAGGGAATTCGCCACTCCATCCCCTCGGGGAAATATTTGGCGAGTTCTTCCATTGTTGCATAGGTATCACGGGCAACGGCAACCGCATTGCCGGAAGTGGAAAGCTGAATACCAATCCCCACCATAGGCTTGCCGTTAAGACGGGAGGAAACAGCAAAGCTCTCGAAACCAAGGCCAACCCGGGCAATATCTTTCAGGCGAACAGTTGCCCCGGAAGTATTGCTTTTAACAATAATATTTTCAAACTTCTGAACAGTCTCCAACTGGCCGGGAGCACTGATGGAAGCTGTAATCATCTGCCCCGGTAATACCGGTTCATCGCCAATGGTTCCCGCAGAGATCTCAATATTCTGCGCCTGGACTGCCATCGTAACCTGATTTACAGAGAGACCGTAACTACGCATTTTTACAGGGTCAAGCCAAATACGCATTCCCGGCTCGGCAGAAAATACCTCCACATTCCCCATCCCGTTGATACGCTGAAGAGGCGGACGCACATTACGCATCACATAATTAGCAACATCCAGTTGACTTACAAATTCAGAAGTTGAATAGACACTGACAAAAAGCAAATAGTTTGACCTGCTCTTTGCAACATTGATTCCCAGGGCACGGACAATAGGCGGCAGGCGAGGCTCGGCTTTTTTCAGCAGATTCTGCACATTCACCTGCGCCATATCCTCATCAACATCACTGAAAAAGGTAAGAGTAAGCCCTCCGGAACCATTGGCATTGGCAATACTTTCAATATAGTCAAGTCCGTCTACAGTATTGACCTCGCGCTCAATAATAGAAAGCACTTTCCGATGCATGGTTTCAGCACTGGCTCCAGGATAACTTACCCGAATACTGATTGCAGGCGCAGCCACCGGCGGATATTGGGCGATGGGCCGAAAAAATGCAGTAACCAGCCCGGAGAGGATAATAAAGATCGCAACAACCCAGGCAAAAATTGGTCTGTCAATAAAAAATTTCGCCATAACGCCCCCTCTATTCTCCGCTGGCTGCGGGTGCAGCCTGCCCCTGCCGGATGTTGCCGGAAGCCTGCTCTCGCAGTTTTTGCAAGGGAACGGGAGTGACCTTATCGGAGTGCATGATATATACCTTCAGCATACCATCAACAATAACCTTGTCTCCTGCCTGCAACCCACCAGTGACGATCCAGTTATTTTTCCAGGAACGGGCAATCTGCACCGATCTCGGCGTAAAGCTGTTATCTTCATTTAACACGAAAAGGATATTGCCCTGATCATTACGAGTGATAGCTTCCTGAGGGACAAGAAATACGTCATCAAGGGTAATAAGCGGCATCTCCACCCGCACATACAGGCCGGGCATCAGGAATTGATCGGGATTGGGCACCGATGCCCGCACCATCGCCTCACCAGTGGCAGCATTCACCGCCACATCGGTAAAAATAAGTGTGCCGGGATATTTATAGGGGGAGCCATCATCGAGGAAGATTTTTACCGGCATTTCTGCATTATCCTGCTTTTTCTGCTTCTGCATCATCTCCTTGAGCTTTAGGATATTTGCCGCCGACTGCTGCACATTTACATAGAGAGGATCAATCTGGCGAATCTGCGCCATCCGGGTTGCACTGGCAGCAGAAACAAGGGCACCCTCGGTAACATCCTGCTGACCAATAAAACCGGAGATAGGAGCGACTACGGTAGCATAATCAAGATCAATCTGTGCCTTGACTACCGCAGCTCTGGCAATTTCAACATCGGCGGCAGAACTGGCCAGAGTTGCCTCCGCCTGATCAAGTGCCTGCCGGGAGACAGCCTTTGATTCGATCAGCTTGCGATAGCGCTCCACGGTGGACTTATTAAGTTTTTTCTGGGCTATAGCCTTGGCAAGAGTTCCTTTTGCCGATTGTAGGGCAGCCTTGAATATGCGGTCATCAATCTGGAAAAGGGCATCGCCTTGATTAACGAAGGAGCCTTCCCTAAACAGACGTTCCTCCACAATACCAGTAACCCGTGCCCGAACCACAGCATCACGGGAAGATTCCAGCCTGCCGGGAAGGTTATCGGTAAGGGTGAGGTGCTGCGGCTGGACTTCGATAAAGCCGACGAGAGGTGGCGGGGGGGATTGAGCGGCAGAAAGAGAAGATACAGTCAACTCCATCAATAAAGCAAGTGCGGCAACACTTTGTATTTTCCAGTTTCTGCACATTTCAACCATAGTCTTCTCCTGCTTGTTTTTTATAAAAAACTAGTGCCCTGTCAATTCTCTACTGTCGGCAACAGCGTGTTCTTCTGGCTTCCTGTTCCTTACCCGATTTTCCGCATTTATCCCACACCAGCAACATATAAAACAGAACTGGGAAATAGAACATATCGGCCTTTTTTACACAACAACAAATAAGGAATACCTCTTCATATAAACCAGGATATTGTCAGGAATAAAAAAAATTCTCCTTGCTGATACGAAAAGAACCCTTTATCCTCCTATGATACTGTAAATTATCCAGTTACCATAACATATCAAGAGTCATAGACTTTTCTCAATAACAATCAGTCTGGGAAAACAATGCATATTTTTCTTGTCGCCGGGGCTCGACCCAACTTTATGAAAATCGCTCCTCTCGCACGAGAGATGGACAAACGCCCCGATCTCTCATATTCCATTATCCATACCGGGCAACATTATGATCAAAATATGAGCGATATCTTCTTTCAGGAGCTGGGTATCCGTCAACCCGACTACCACCTGGGCATAGGTGGCGGAGGGCATGCCAGGCAGACGGCAAGAATCATGATTGCATTTGAAGGAATATGCAAAGAACAGCGTCCCGATATGGTTGTAGTTGTTGGCGATGTGGATTCTACTCTGGCCTGTTCTATTGTTGCCAAAAAGCTGCAAATCCCCGTTGCCCATGTAGAGGCAGGATTACGCAGTTTTGATACTACCATGCCGGAAGAGATTAACCGCATGGTGACAGATGCCATCTCCGATCTTTTTTTCGTGACCGAGCGTAAAGGAGAGAACAATCTACTCGCAGAAGGGAAGAACAAAAAATCAATATATTTTGTCGGCCATGTTATGATCGACAATCTCTTTTTTCAACTCTCACAGTTAAAAAAGATAACAACAGAGTTTCCGACAAGCTCTTTTAAAAAAGCACACAAACAGTACGGTGTCGTTACCCTGCACCGCCCCTCTAATGTGGACAATAAAGAAAAGTTTGTTGATATTCTTCAGGCACTCAACACTATCAGCACGCAGATACCTCTAATTTTCCCTATCCACCCTCGTACCCATGCCAATATGAAACGCTTTAAGCTGGTACCAGACAAAGGAATCACCTTAACCAAGCCTCTTGCCTATATGGAATTCCTCAATCTCTGGAAGGATGCGGCCCTGGTACTCTCTGATTCCGGTGGCTTACAGGAAGAGACAACTGCACTGGGAATACCCTGTCTTACTATTCGAGAAAATACAGAAAGACCAATTACCATTGAAGAAGGAACCAACGAATTGACGGGTTGCAAGTCCGAAGCAATTATCAATGCTGCACAACGGGCAATAGCCGGATCATGGAAGAGTGGGACAACACCTAAATTCTGGGATGGTAAGGCAGCAGAACGAATTTGTGACTACCTGCAACAGTGGCAATAAAAAGGACTGTTCAATAAACTTGAGAAAAATTCGATGAAAATATGCTTCTGGCTCTCTTTTGGGTTTATTGCTTATACCTATCTTCTCTACCCTGTCATACTCTGGATCATAACTCTATTCACAAAAACCAGAAGGCCAGTAAAAGGCTCTCAAATACCATATTCTCTCTCTGTTGTTATTGCCGCCTGTAATGAAGCAGACAATATCAAAAAACGACTGCACAACATTATTGACCAGGACTATCCACCAGAGCAGCTTGAAATTCTTATTGCCTCCGATGGTTCAAAAGATAATACAGCAGGGCTGGTACAGGAGTTCATTGCCCAAAGAAAAGATGGAGACCCGGCAATATATCTCTATTCCTGGGACGAACAACAGGGAAAGCCTTATGCGGTGAATCTGCTGGTTTCCAAAGCGCAAAATGATATTATCATTTTTACCGATAGCCGACAAAGCTTTACTCCTGCAACGTTGCAGGAGTTGGCAAAATGTTTCACAGATCCGGTTATTGGCTGTGTCAGTGGTGAACTTTTTTTTCGTAAAGATGAGAAAAGCGATATTGCTGCAGAAATGGGGCTTTATTGGCAATATGAAAAAAAGATCAGGAAGCTGGAAAGTGCAACAGGCGCACTTATCGGCGTAACAGGTGCAATCTATGCCATCCGGCGAAGCCTGTACCGCCCCATTCCTCCAGAGACAATTCTGGATGATGTCTTGACCCCAATGCGGGTGTTGATGCAAGGATATCGAGTAATATTTTGTGAAGAAGCAACTGCTTTTGACTCTCTTTCGCAAAACACAAAAGAAGAATGGTATCGAAAACTACGCACTCTGGCAGGAAACTGGCAACTATTTTCTTGTGGAAAAGAGATATTCAGCCTTAAAAAACCATTTATTCTCTGGCGGCTGTTATCACACAAGATATTCCGCCTACTTGTCCCTTATGCTCTTATACTTCTCCTGTTTTCCAGCTTCTTTTGCACCGGGCAATTCTATCTCCTGTTTGTTACACTACAACTGCTTTTTTATGGAACAGCCTTGGCCGGATACCGCTTTGCTACGCTCCAGCAATACAGGATATTTAATCTCCCCTATTTTTTCTCGATGCTCAATATTGCTGCGGGTTCCAGTCTTTTTTATATCCTTAGAGGCAACAGCAGGAATTTATGGAAAAGACGACAATCTCAGACAACAGAGATAGAGTGAAAAAATGAAACGACCTTCTATAGACACACCCTTCTTTATTGTTGGAGCACCACGCTCGGGAACGACAATGCTCTCGGTAATGCTTGATCGCCATTCACATATTACCATCCCGCCAGAAACTAATTTTTTTTCTGAATATCTGCCAAACCTCCCCAAAGACAGGAAGCCAATGGCAGAGCAGCAACTAGAGACCCTGTTGGCATTTCACCGTATAGCAGATCTTAAAATAACCAAAGACGAAATAAAGGCACAACTGCAAAAGAAAGAATTTGATAACCGATTAATATTCCAGGCTCTTTTATCTGCATGGGCAGAAAAAAAGAACAAGATCAGAGTAGGGGAGAAATCTCCAAAACACCTTTTTCACCTCCAACAAATTCGCGATTTTTTCCCGGAAGCAAAGATAATCTGCATTGTACGGGATGGTCGTGACGTTGTACGTTCTCTTCTCAATGTCCCCTGGGCAGAACCGGAAAATCCACGAAGATTCTGGCTGTTCTGCCACGAATGGAATGAAAGCGTACGAGCTTATGAAAAGGAAACATCAACGCAAAATGCCCATCTGCTCCATCTTACCTTTTATGAGAATCTTGTTCTAAATCCAGAACAGGAGTTGCGGAAAATCTGTTGTTTTCTTGGTGAAGAATATGAAACCAGCCTCTTGCAAACAGAACAACAATCAGCAACAGTTCCCAAATGGGAGGAAAAGTGGAAAGGCAAAGCACAAAAAAAACCAGATCCACAACGTATCCACGCCTGGAAGAATAAGGCGCCTGCAGAACAGGTAAGAAAGATGAACTTTCTGATGGGAAACAACTTGCGCAAGATGTACTATGAGGATACGGAAGTAAAAGGAGGTTCTCTTTATGAAAAAGTAGAACTCCTTATAATTCGTATCTGTTTCCATCCAGCAGTTCGCCCCATGGTTCTGTTATGCCTGAAAATTGCCAGATGCATTCCACTACACTCAAAAAACAGGCACAAAGATGATCAAGCTACTACTCCCTGAAAAAAGACTGCTTCTATCAGTATTCCTGTTTTTTCTCCCTTACACAGCTTTTGCCGTTCAGATTGATTTCACAGTAAAGGAACGGAGCGGAATTACCCGCCAGCAAGGGCATGTTCTGGCATCAATCCCTTTTTCCAGAAAAGCGGCAATTTATGATACAAATACCCTGCAAATAGAGGGAAAAAAAGCAGAATTCACTGTCCTTTCCCGTTATGATGGAGCACCAAACGATACAACAAAGCCCATACGGGTTGTACTGGCAGATTTCCAGGATAATTTTGCGGCAAAACAGAAACGCCAATACCAACTATCAACAACAGAAAAAAAAACAGCCCCCGGCAAGAATCTGGCCATAGAATACTCTGACTTCATAGAGGTAGACACCGGGGCCGCCTTATTCCGAATTTCGAAAGAAAGAGGGAATTTATTTGATCTGGTCAAAATCAACAATAAAATTATTACCGAAAAACCGCAGAACAGTGGAATGAGTGTAATCGTGAATAAAAGACGTTACTCCTCTGCATTCTCTGCACCAGATAGCTGCATAATATTTCGCAATGGCCACCTTTCAACAGTGATAGTTGTTCAAGGAACATTTAAAGATGTCAATCAAAACATCCTCAGACCCCAGCGCCCCAAAAAGGGTAATGCCCCTGCACCTGATTCGGCTGTTGCTTATGCGCTCTACTACACCTTTTTTCGCGATAAAAGTTTTGTCTTCGTTGAACAGACCTTAAAAAACAATGGTCGGGGCTGGAGCCGTTATCCCACCACACCAGTTGAACACCTCTATCTTGATACATGGGAGACAAATCTGGAAATAACATCTATGCCAGCGATGCGTAATATTTCTGCCAAAGGATATAAGGACAAGGATTCTTCTGCCAGCTATCTCCTTAAACAAGAAGAAAAAAATGATCATGGTTTCGAGGTGAAAGGCTATGACTTTACTGCTACTCTTAAAAAAAATAAAAGTAAAGTAAAAAAATGGCGCCGCTATAACAGCTATATTGCGATGGATAATGGGAACAGGGGAGTAATGACTGCCGAAAAATGGTTTTGGCAAAATTATCCCAATGCGTGGCAAATTACGCAAAAGAATCTGACATCACTGTTTCTTCCGCCAAGGGCAAAAGACCATAGAGGTTTCACTCCCCCACCAGAAATATCTGCTCCTGACTTACCAAATCGCTATCTTGATGCAAATCATCAATACCGAATACCAGGAGGAATGTGGAAAACACACCGAACTCTGTACTATTTTTACAATACCAAAAAACCAGCATTTAGCGAAGCAGTTGCAGCACTACAAGCACCTCTGCAGATACAATTTTCTCCGTTATATTGGGGTAATACAAACTTTTTTGGCACCTTGTTTGATGCCAACTTTACAACCAACTATACGTTTCCCGCAGGTGAAAAACTCGATAAGGCAATTTCTCGATGGCGGCGTTATGCAAGAAGTATCTGGGATCAAAAATATGACAACAGATTTGGCCTGGCTTTTTCCTCCCTGCGCAAAAAACGAGAAATACCTCTTTGGCAATGGCGGGATAAAGCAGGGAACAAAAAATACACCTATCCTTCATGGTATGGCTGGCTGCGCTTTGGTGGCAGCCCCAGGTCATTAAATTTTGGTTTTAATAATCAACATTACGATTTTTCATGGCAAGCCTATCTTGTTGCCATGCGAGACCAGTACTACCCTGCCTACGAACTTTATGAAGAGTTGGTAGAACATCTGGCAGATGTTCTGACTTTGCATGACCCATTGGCCGCACCGTCATCGAGTCTTTCCGATGATATTTTGCT
>PDWI01009001.1_pt1 | contig 11574 bp, 8 predicted proteins | sample 1430891 | NCBI WGS metagenome assembly PDWI01 (sample SAMN01162508, study PRJNA174530) | Oral metagenome, whole genome shotgun sequencing project. | biome: Marine environment; feature: Marine mammal; material: Swab sample of the gingival sulcus; isolation source: swab sample of gingival sulcus...
CATAAAATTAACAGAAGACCTAGGAAGAACTTAGGGTTTAGAAAACCAAAGGAGATGTTTTTCAATGCTGTCGCATTTGATACTTGAATCTACGTTCTTCTTTTTTTATCACAAGCATCTGAAAATTTTATTATAAATAATTATCTTTGCAGATTATGAAAAAGGATAAGATATTAGATTATAATGATTCGTTTAAGCAGGCTGAATTACAAAAAGCAGTAAGTAGCAATATTCAATATATATATTTAAAAGGATTAATAGGCTCATATAAATCAATAATATCGGCAAATTTAATAGATTTAACATCTCAGGTAATAGTATTAAACGATAAAGAGGAGGCTGCATATTTTTATAATGATTTAGTTCAGATATTAGGAGATAAAAAGATATTTTTTTTACCGTCGACTTATAATCGTTCTCCCGAATACGGAAATATATCTACTTCGAATGTAATATTAAGAACCGAAGCATTAAATCATCTTTCAAAAACACGTTCAAAATCAATTATAGTAACTTATCCTTTAGCGTTATTTGAGAAAGTTCCTAAAAAGAACAATCTGAAAAGTTTGTCATTAAATTTAAACGAGGGAGACAGTTTAGGCAGAGATTTTATTGTTGAAAAACTTGTTGAGCATAATTTCGAAAGAGTTGATTTTGTTTATGAACCGGGGCAGTTTTCGGTGCGTGGGAGTATTATAGATATATATTCGTTTTCGAATGAAGACCCGTATCGTATCGACTTGTTTGGTGAGGAAATTGACAGTATAAGGATTTTTGATTTGGAAACTCAATTATCGAAAGGTAAATTAACCGAAATATCTATTATCCCGAATATTAATAACGATGAAGAAAATAAATATATATCATTTTTAGATTTTATTTCAAGTAAAACATATTTGTTGTTTTCTGATATTCAATACACCATTGATAAAATAAATGATATATATGGTAAAATACAATTAAAATATAGTCAAAATAGTGAAGAGGGGAGTATTCCTTCCGAAAACAAATTTATAAATGGTAATAGTATTAAAAAATCACTTGGAAAAGCTCAAATTATAGAGTTTGGCAGTAAAGCTTTTATTAAAGAATCGTTAATAATAGAATTTAACTCTAGTCCGCAACCTGTTTTCAAAAAGAATTTTAATTTACTGGAGCAAGATTTAAAACAAAAGCAAGAAGAAGCCTATCAGTGTTATATTTTATCGGATAATAAAAAACAATTAGAGCGTTTGAAAATGATATTTGAAGATAAAGGTTCAGATGTTGTTTATTCTGAAATAAATAAAACACTGCATGAGGGTTTTATTAATCACGATAGCAAGGTGTGTTTTTATACTGACCATCAGATTTTTGACCGTTATCATAAATTTATATTACGAACCGACAAAGCAAGAATAGCTAAACAAGCCTTGTCGATAAAAGAATTAAGTAAATTAACTCCGGGTGATTATGTAGTTCATACCGACCATGGAATAGCTAAGTTTGGAGGTTTGGTTATTGCTAATAATGATGGGAAGCAACAAGAAACAATTAAGCTTATATTTCGTGACAATGATGTATTGTTGGTAAATATACATTCGCTGCATAGAATTAGTAAGTATAAAGGAAAAGACGGAACTCAACCTAAGATAAATAAATTAGGAACACCTACTTGGCAAAAGAAAAAAGATAAAACAAAATCGAAAGTTAAAGATATTGCACGTGAACTAATTAAACTTTACGCCGAACGTAAAAATCAACCCGGTTTTGCTTTTTCTCCCGATACTTTTATGCAAACCGAACTTGAAGCTTCATTTATATATGAAGATACTCCCGATCAGGAAAAATCTACTAAAATGGTTAAAGAAGCAATGGAGCGTAGCATGCCAATGGATATGCTTGTTTGCGGTGATGTGGGATTTGGTAAAACAGAAATAGCTATTCGTGCTGCCTTTAAAGCTGTTTCGGATAATAAACAGGTTGCTGTGCTTGTTCCTACAACAATTTTGGCAATGCAGCATTATAATACATTTACCGAGCGATTAAAAGATTTTCCGTGTAATGTTGATTATATTAGCCGTCTTAGAGGAACAAAAAAAACAAAAGAGGCAATTAAAAACCTAAAGGAAGGTAAGGTGGATATTTTGATTGGAACTCACAGATTAGTGAGTAAAGATGTTCAATTTAAGGATATGGGATTGCTAATTGTTGACGAAGAACAACGATTTGGTGTTAGTATGAAAGAAAAACTTAAAAAGTTAAAAGTAAATGTTGATACTCTAACATTGAGTGCTACGCCAATACCCCGAACATTACAATTCTCGCTTATGGGAGCTCGTGATTTATCAATATTACGAACACCACCACCTAATCGTCATCCCATACTTACCGAAGTGCATACTTTGAATGATGATATAATTAAAGAGGCTATTCAATACGAAATAGATAGAAACGGACAGGTGTTCTTTATTCATAATCGAATACAAAATATATATGAGGTGCAAGCTATGATTAACCGTTTATTGCCTCATGTGAAAACCATAGTGGCTCATGGTCAAATGGAAGGGCGAAAATTAGAGCAAATAATGTTCGATTTTATTAATGGTGATTATGATGTGCTGATAGCCACAACAATAATTGAGTCGGGGTTAGATATTCCTAATGCAAATACAATTATTATAAACCAAGCAAATAATTATGGTTTAAGTGAACTTCATCAGTTGCGAGGAAGGGTGGGGAGAGCCAATAAAAAAGCTTTTTGTTATCTTATTGCTCCGCCTCTTAGTACTTTAAAAAGCGATTCGCAACGTAGATTGAAAATAATAGAAGAGTTTTCTGATTTAGGAAGTGGTTTTAATATTGCAATGCAGGATTTAGATATAAGAGGAGCAGGAAACTTATTAGGAGGCGAGCAGAGTGGTTTTATTTCCGATATAGGTTTTGAAACTTATCAGAGAATATTAAATGAGGCTATCTTGGAGTTAAAAGAAGATGAATTTAAAAACTTGTACCAAGAAGAGCAAATAAGTAATAAAGATATGAAATTTGTTACCGATTGTACTATCGAAACCGACCATAAATTAATAATTCCAAGTGATTATGTAGAGAATGTTTCTGAAAGAATGGTGCTTTACCGAAGACTTGACGAAATACAAGACGATGATAATCTTGATAAATTTAAAGATGAACTTATTGATAGATTTGGTGAAATTCCTGAAGTAACCAAACAGTTGATGCTTATAACTCAAATAAGACGTGAAGCAATGAGCTTAGGATTCGAAAAAATAATTTATAAAAATAATACACTATATATTTCATTTATAAGTAATCAAAACTCACCTTATTTCCAAACCGATATATTTGTAAATATACTTAAGTTTTTTCAAGAAAATAAAGAATGGAAGGCTAATATAAAAGAGAAAAATAGTAAACTTAAAATAATTATCAGAAACATAAAAAATGTATATGATATTAAACATTTGTTCGATAATATTAAAATAAAATGTTAAAAACTATATAGGTTGTCTTTTGTGATATATAAAATAATTATAAATAACTTATCTGTTATAGATTTTTAAACAAGAGTTGTTTTTGGTATCAGGTTAATAAATAGATATTTATATAAAAATAAATTCTTTTTATAACAAAAATATTGTTAATTATATATTTCAGGAAAAAATAATAACTGCATTTAATATGAACAAACTTTCGTATTATTTGTTATGCAAACGTATATGTAAACATTACAAAAATATAAAGAAAATAACATTTTTTAATTTAGACTTAATATAAATTATTTGCTTTTTTACATTAACATTTTTAAAAGTAATAAAAAAAAAGTAAAATTGTATTTCGTTCTTTTATTGTTGTTTTTATAAATAGAATTAGATGAAAAAGGTTTTGGATTTTTATTTAAATGGTTTTAGGAATTTACCGGGGTGGGCTCGTTCTATCTGGTTCATCGTATTGATAAAACTGTTTATTATGTTTTTTATCTTAAAGATTTTTTTCTTTCCTAATTTTTTGAAGTCTAAACACGATAACGACAAAGAAAGAGCTGATTATGTAATTGAACAAATAACAACACAATAATTTTATTAATAATTAAAATTTTTAATTTTTATGTTTGAATCTATAGACTTTACGCTGGTTAATTGGTCGAGAGCGCAGTTTGCTCTAACAGCTATGTATCATTGGATTTTTGTTCCGTTAACTCTAGGTTTAAGTTTTATTGTTGCCTTTATGGAAACATTATATGTGAAAACCGGAAATGAGGAATGGAAACGAATTACGAAATTCTGGATGAAATTATTCGGAATTAATTTTGCAATAGGTGTCGCAACCGGAATAATCTTGGAATTTGAATTTGGAACCAACTGGAGTAATTACTCTTGGTTTGTTGGTGACATTTTTGGTGCCCCTCTTGCTATTGAAGGTATAATGGCATTCTTTATGGAAAGTACATTTATTGCTGTTATGTTCTTTGGTTGGAATAAAGTGAGTAAAGGTTTTCACCTTACTTCAACATGGTTAACTGCAATAGGATCTAACCTCTCGGCTGTATGGATTCTGGTAGCTAATGCCTGGATGCAAAACCCTAGAGGAATGAGTTTTAACCCCGATACTGCACGTAACGAAATGATTAACTTTTGGGATGTGTTTCTTTCAACTTCAGCTTCAAATAAATTTATTCATACTATAACTTCAAGTTATGTTGTTGGTGCTATTTTTGTGGTGGGAGTAAGTGCTTGGTTTTTAATTAAAAAGCGTCATATAATATTTGCTAAACGAAGTATTATTGTTGCTTCTGTATTTGGTTTAATATCATCTTTATTATTGATTTATTCCGGTGACGGTACTGCTTATGATGTTGCAAAAACTCAACCGATGAAGTTTGCAGCAATGGAAAGTCTTGTTAAAGGACAAACATCGGCACCTTTAATTGCTATTGGAATATTACATAATACAGATGAAGTTATTAAAAGTAAAGATGAACATGAAAATTTAATTTTTAAAATTCCAATTCCCGGAATGTTATCTATTTTGGCAGAACATGATGTTAATGCATTTGTTCCGGGAATAAAAGATTTGGTTTTGGGGAATGAAGAACAAAATATTTTACCATATGCCGAAAAAATTAAAAGAGGTTATATTGCTCAGCAAACATTAATAAAATATAAACAGGCTAAAAAAGAAAATAGTCCTGAAGCAGCAGAATTAAGAGCTAAATTTGAAGATAAGCAATGGCTTAAAGATTATTTTCAGTATTTTGGTTTTGGAACTTATTATTCAAACGATCCTGCTAAATTAAAAGAAAATGTTTATGAAATGATTCCTCATGTTCCTATTACCTTTTATGCTTTTCATATTATGGTATTATTAGGAGGATGGTTCTTGTTATTATTTGGATTATTACTTTGGTTTACAATGAAAGGTAAATTAGAGAATAAGAAGTTTTGGTTGTGGGTTACTGTTTGGACAATACCTCTTGTGTATATAGCATCACAATCAGGATGGGTTGTTGCCGAAGTTGGTCGTCAACCATGGATAATTCAAAATTTAATGTCAACGGCACAAGCTGTTACTAAAATAGATTCTAGTGCTGTTATAATTACATTTTTGTTATTCTTTATAACTTTTACTACTCTTCTGATTGCAGAAATTAGAATATTGACAAAACAAATTAAAATAGGACCAAAAAATAATGGAGGAAAATAATTATGTTTGAAAACTTATCGTTATTAGCATTACAACAATATTGGTGGTTTTTAGTATCACTACTTGGAGCATTACTTGTTTTTTTAATGTTTGTTCAGGGAGGACAAACCTTGTTTAATACATTAGGAAAAAATGAAATAGAGAAAAAAATTCTTGTTAATGCCATGGGTCGTAAATGGGAGTTTACATTTACTACTTTAGTAACTTTTGGAGGAGCTTTTTTTGCATCGTTTCCCTTATTTTATAGTACCAGCTTTGGGGGAGCTTATTGGGTATGGATGATAATTTTATTTGCATTTATAGTTCAAGCGGTTTCTTATGAGTTCCGTAGTAAGCCGGGAAATACTTATGGCAGTAAGACTTATGAGGCATTCTTATTTGTTAACGGATTAATTGCTACTATATTTATTGGAACAGCAGTAGCTACATTCTTTACAGGTTCTTCATTTACAGTAAACGAATTAAATCAAAGTACTTGGGATAATTCATTGCATGGAATAGAGGCTGCATTTAACATGCAAAATTTATCATTAGGTTTAGCGGTATTCTTTTTATCAAGAGTTTTAGCTATACTATATTATATCAATAGTGTTGATAATGAGCCTATAATTAAAAGAGCTCATAAGCAATTGATAGTTAACTCTGTACCTTTTGTTGTGTTTTTCTTAGTATTTGTAATATGGACTCTTCTAAGTCAAGGATTTGCTGTAAATCCAACTACAAAAGAGGTGTTTATGGAACCTTACAAATATTTTACTAACTTAATGGAAATGCCTGTGATTGCTGTATTATTCTTATTAGGAGTAGTGTTAGTATTGGCAGGAATAGTAATGAGCATTATTAAACCTAATGCCAAAAGTATATGGGTTAGTGGAATAGGAACTGTTGTTACTGTGCTTATGATGTTATTATTGGTTGGATATAATAATACATCTTTTTATCCTTCGGTTTCAAGTTTGCAAAGTTCACTGACAATTGAAAATGCAAGCTCAAGTAAATTTACACTTGTAGCAATGAGTTATGTGTCGCTTATGATTCCTTTCGTATTAGCATATATTATTTATGCTTGGCGTTCTATTAATAAAAAAGATATTACAGCAGAAGAAATGAGTTCAAAAGATTCTCATGCTTATTAATTATTAAAAATAAAAATTATGAGTTATTTACCGGAAATATTACAATATCTACAATGGCCAGTTTTAATAATTGTTAGCTATTATGCTATAAAATGGGCTATTAATAAATTTGAGAAAAATAATAATGTAAACGAAGAATAATACATTATATAATATATTTTAAATTAAAAGCTGTCTGATTGTTTAGGCAGCTTTTTTTATTATATCTAAATATGTTTTGATAAATAAATGAAAGAAATAATATTTGGTGTAGACAATGTAGGAATAAAGATTTTTTTTAACCGCAAAGAACGCAAAGGTTCTCGCAAAAAACGCAAAGGTTTTGGGTTTTTATCTCTGCTAGCTAGAGCCTCCTACTTGTGATACTTGCTAGAAATGAAGACAAAAGATTGATAAATGTAGATTTGCGATTGACGAATTAAAGAATTACACATTACTAAAAAGGAGTAGTTTTATACACAAGTTTCTCCCCCGACCTTAGCTTTTAAGCTAAAAAACCAATACGCTGTTATTGCGAGTCAAGCCTGAAATGACTATCGCTTCTGATGTTTTATTTTTATTTACAAAGGTTTTTGTTTGTAGGAATAAGGCACGCTTTTATTTAATAAACAACATTCGGCATAATCAATGAAAGAATGAATATTTTTTTTTTTTAACCGCAAAGTGCGCAAAGGTTCTCGCAAAAAACGCAATGTTTTTAAAAACTTTTTAAACACCCTAATATAAATTATAGTTCCCAAAGACATTTATCACTCATCACCCATCACCCATCACTCATCACTCATCACCCATCACTCATCACTTATCACTCATAGTTCATAGATGATGGTTTTTAAAATAGATTAAAAGCAAGTTATATAATATAATAATGTATGATTTTTATATTTATAAAAAAGTTTTTAAATTTGAAATCAAAAGATAATAATTTAAATATTTTATAAAAAACATATTAATATGCCGAGGTTATTATTTACAAAAGAAAAAACAAATAAAAGTATAGGTTTTATTGGAGGAAATGTTAATTTAAATGAAATATTATATCCTAAAATTCCAGAAACTAATATTTATCAAACACATTTATTTACATTATTGCCGAGCTTTTTTAAGCATACTTGTTTGTTAAAAGAAAATCAGCGAATATCTGTTTTTATATCTCTTGAACATCATAAATTAGGAGGAGTTAAGGAATCTGTAACATCAAAATATACTGTAAATCAAAAATCTGATTTAGGTGTATTGGATAATAATTACAGTAAGGCTGTTTTGTATGATTTTGATGAATCGGCAAATGAAATTATATCTAATATTGTTTTACCGAAGAAATATTTTGAAGTAATTGATAATGATGATGATTTTTTAGAAAAAGAGCATTTGTTTTTTGAAGAAAATGGTATGGGGTTAGATATTTCAAAAAAACAGGGAATTCCTTTTTACGAACAAGATATAATACGTTTGAGTCCTAAATATCAGTTTTATTTGCAATTATTAGGAGAGGATATCGAAAAAGAATTTAATATCTTTCAAAACGGGATAGGCTATTTTTATCTTGATAAGAATATTAAAAAATTAAAATCGGGAAACGATGTAGGCTTATTTTTTATTCAAAATACCTGAAAATATCATATAATACCAATATCAACTTAATGATTTAATTGATATTATAGAAAAACAAATGATAAATTTCTTATAAAAAACATGAAATTATTATGACCGATAAAGAATTTATAGAATTTAAAGAATTGCTAAAAAAAGGATTGAATGAGAGTTTTAATTCAGTTGTTAAAGCTAATAAAATATATGGGTTTGGATTATGTACATCTGAATTTACAGACTCTATAATATGTGTTGTAAATACTTTAGAACATTTTGATAGTCAAAAAATAAAATATAAGGACAAAAAAGCATCTTTGGGTTGTAAATTTCTTGTTGCAGAGTGGGATTATAGTATCAATACAGGAAATTCATATTTTGACAAACTTAATGAAATGTTGTTTAATGAGATTTTTGTTGAAAAAAGTAAAGAAGAACACTTACTATTTGAACACAAAATTTATGATATTTGTATTGAGAGTTTAAAAGAATTAAAAAATGAAGCTTGTTTTGTGCAAAATTCAGAGGATGAAATATTTTTAACTTTTGATTCGGGAGATAATAGTTTTAATATTAAAGAATTAATAAATAATATTCAGTATCTAAACAATAATAATTATGTGGATGAATATATTTATTGGCTTAATATTTAGAATAAAGCGGTGAATTTAAATCAAAGTTTTATTACGGTCATTTTAAATGATATTAAAATTTAATCTGTAAATAAAATTATGGAACAATTTGATGTTATAAAGTTTCAGGAAAAACTTAAATCTACTTTGTTAGATTTATTTAATAGATATAGAAATGACATTTGTGGGTTTGCATTATCTTCTGATGAAGATGCAAGAAGCGTTGTAGTTTCAATAAATACAAAAAGTCATTTAGTTAATTGTTGGAATCGGGATAAGGATGAGGATAAAGAATATTATAAATGGTATCCTGCCGAATGGAAATATGAAGCAATTGACAATAGCTGTATTAATGAATTAAGCTTAAAATTATTTAATTTAAAAAGAACTTTAAATGAAGATAATGATAAGAAAATAATATATGATTTATTGGTAGATACGCTTAAGGAACTAAAAAAAGAAGGAGTTTTTTCATCGATAAATAATGATTTTGTTTTGGTTTTTAATATTACTGATAGTGATGATTTAGAAAGTGATTTAAGATGGATAAGGGAACTTAATGATGAGAAATTATTTTTCGAATATAATAATTGGGTGAAATCATGGAAGTGAAAAAGCTGAAAACTAATCGCCAAAAACCTAGTAAATCATTTATAATCAAAAAGCTAAACCTAATGATATTATGGAATTTAAAAAAGAACCTTTTAAATATTTTAAGTTGTATGGTTTTGTATAATTAGAATATAAAAGGATGTATAATTCATTATTATTTTTTAATGGTTTTGCACAGCGAACAGATACAGAATAATTAATTCTTGATGCAGTTAAAAATTCTTTTTCCTGATATAATAAATTATTAAGGTAGTCGGGAGGAGTAGAGCTTCCCGAACTTTGTATGTATTTTCCGTCGATAGGTTCACCACCACTACCAAAAGTATAACCCGTTAATAATTTTACGGTAATGTATTTTTTGTTTAAGTTGAAAAATTTGGATATGCTTATATTTGCATTTTGACAAGATATATTTTGTTTACGATAATCAGGAAAATATGATGTTATTTTTTTTATTTTCTTTTGTTTATATTCAATAGCTAAGTTCCAAGGAGCATTTCTGAAATTATTTCCCCATAGTAAGTTATATTTTAAATAAATATTTTCGTTTATTTTGTCTAATAGTTCCACTTTACCATAATATTTTATTAAGTTTAAACCACTTTTAGTATTTTCTTCCGTATATAAATTTTGATAGTTTGTTAACTCTTTTTTATTATAAGTGGCAGATAGTATATGGGTGTTATTGTTTGCTTTGTAGCTTATAGTAGAATGTATTTGATAATAATCCGAGTTGTGTTTCATGTATATAATAGAGTTGTCGTTTTCGTTACCAAAATGCCCTTTTGACGATTCTTTACAAGCAGATATGTACCAATTGAAAATATTATTATTGAAACTGTATTGTAATCCAAATTTATCGGCAATATCTACCCATGGTTTATTTATTCTGTCATCGGTAATACCATGAGAACCGTATTTCTCAATAATTCCCATGAAAGCACCTCTGTTGATAAGAGCAAAATAATCTTTATCTTGTTCGCCATATTTATCTATTCTTAGGTTTTCTATATATCTGCTGTATTTATATGCAAAGCCAATAGTATTGAATTTAAAGAATTTATAACTAATACCTAAATTTAATTTGAAATCAAGAATTTGATTTATATTTCTCATATCTTTCATCTTTGCAAAGTTGCAGGCAGTATAGTCGGCTTTTGAACCAATCGATAAATTTTTAAATATATATTGACTTATTGCTGCACGCAGTTGATATTTTTCTATTCTGTTGTTGCCTTTGTTTTCTTTTTTTGTTTGAGTAAGGTTAAAAGGTATTTTGTATGGATTAAGAAAAGAAGTATGACCCGTATTTTCTCCTTTATTGTAGTTGTAATTAACAAAACCATACACTGTTGTTGTTTTGCTAATTTTATAGTATGATTCTGATTTTATACTGCTTTTGTAGTATTTGTTTGGGGTGTAATAATTTGTAAAATCGCCTTTACCATAATTAAATGTAGCATTTGTATTTAACAGCAAACTGTCTTTTATATTATGTAGCATTGACGGATTTATACTATTTAGCCAAGGATTTATAAGTTTTTCTCTGTTGAATTTAGTGAGATTATCTTGGGCAAAAATAGTTAAACTCCATGCCATTAGGCATGGAGTTAATATTAATAAAATTTTATGTTTTATATTTAACATACAAAAAACTATTTACGTAAAGATGATTTTTTTCTCATGTGGAAATCATTTCCTGAGTTATTGGTATCTTTATAAATGATTATAGCACCATTAGCTATTGAAGCTTCTGCATCAATTCCTGATGGGTCGGTAGTTCCGTGTTTAGTTTCTAAATCTGTTGTACCCATATTATAATTGTAAACAAGTTTAGCTTTATTACCTTCGATAGCTTCGGTAGCTTCTTTATCTACATTTCGGTATATAGTATAACCTTTTTT
>PDWI01033250.1_pt1 | contig 11574 bp, 8 predicted proteins | sample 1430891 | NCBI WGS metagenome assembly PDWI01 (sample SAMN01162508, study PRJNA174530) | Oral metagenome, whole genome shotgun sequencing project. | biome: Marine environment; feature: Marine mammal; material: Swab sample of the gingival sulcus; isolation source: swab sample of gingival sulcus...
GCTTTTGCGGTTTAATATTAAAACAACTCAATTAATAAAACTCCTACTTGTAAATTATATTATTTTAAAACTGTTAATGTTATTCTAATAAATGTTAAACCTTAATTATTGCTAATTTTTTTGATTCCGTAGCACTGCTATGCAATGAAGAGGTTTAAACCACTTCTATAAGAAAATACTACGGAAACCCAAGCCACCGATAAAAAGAACTCAACCGTCCTATTGCCCGGTTTCAAACAGCTTTTCATCGCAACCCTACGTTGCTTCCTTGATTTTCAATATTTTTTTGGATAGGCCAAACGCACCCCCTAAATAATAAAAATCTTGTCCATACCACTAAAATAGACAGATTACGACAACTTTGTAGAAAATAACCAGAATGGGATTAGTTTTTAGTTTTCAAAAAATTAGAGTTATTAACAAAAAGGGGGATTTATCGTACCCCTCTATTTATTCTTTGGTACCTTCTTTAAAAAGTTTTTTATCTGCCTGAACGGATAAAGGCAGTTTTGTTGTAAGTTGAGTAATGAGGTTTTGGGCAAATTTGTAATCTACTTTCCGACTACGGTGTACATTTCATTTTTTTTGAGTTTACCCAGACGATACCAACGACGTTTATCATCTATACAAACTACAATCTCACCAATTGAAAAATCACTTTTCATGGTTATTCACAGATATAAAATAGTGTTATTTATAAAATCTTATTACTTTTCCTCCTCAAACTCGCAATATAACTATTATTATCTAATTTTCAAAAAAAAGCCCGAAGAATTTTCAAAAATTCTTCGGGCTAAATAATAGATTTAATTTTAAACTTAATTTAATATGAAAATATCTGATTTTTTTAATTGTGCTAATACCGGCTCCAACTCTGGAGTGTTATGTTTAGATTCAACAGGCATCTCCTGAATCATCTGAGAAAGTACATCATCGGCAAAATTATAGTCCACTTTTCTAAATCTGTTGGCTGCATAAGCATGATATCCACTACTTGGGCTTTTTACCTCTTCTAAAATGAGGCCTCCATCATAAGGATTAAAACCTTTTATTGTGTACATTTCTCCCTTTTTTAATCCACCTAATTTATACCATCTTTTTTTCGCATCTACACATACTACAATTTCTCCTTTCTTAAACATAACATTTAACTTATTTAATTAAACTTCTTACATTATTGAAACAAGATAGAGGATATTTTTCCTACTTGTAATTCAAAATTCTATATAAAAATCAGGCTAAAATGTTAATAATCAGAAAGGATAAATTTTGTTAAATATCCATTTTGAAAGTATTAAGCAGATAGTTACTTAGCGATGATTTATAGAAAGAGAACGAAAGAATTTAAAAAAAATTATGTCTTTTAGTCAAATTTCTTGAAACCCTTTAAAGGTTACGGAAAAATTAAAATTTTCTATTCGGATTAAACGGCGTTAAATCCATGGATAATTTCTTGCCGGTTATTATTTCGGTTACCAATTTTCCCGTTGCCGGACCCAAACTCCAACCCATCATAGCATGTCCGGTAGCCAAGGTAACATTCTCAAACCCATTTAATCTCCCAATATAGGGCAAACCATCCGGAGACACAGGACGTAATCCGCATTTGACATTGGCAACAGCCTCTTCGGAGATTTTTAAGTTTTGGTAGTAACTTTCGGCTGCGGCCTTTATGGTAAAGACCCTTTCTTTTCTTATGGTATGATTTATTCCGGAAAATTCCATAGTACCGGCAAATCTGGTAAAGCCCTGCATAGGTGTAACTGCTACTTTTGATTCCATTAAAATGGCCGGGTAATTTATCTCTAACGGTTTATAAACATTCAAACTATAGCCTTTTCCGGCTTCAAGAGGTATTTTTATGCCCAAATACTTTGTGAGATACTTACTCCACGCACCGGAAGCTATAATGATTTCATCTGCGGCATAATTTTTCTTTTCAGTTTCTACCGTGGCAACTTTGTTACCATTGGTTTTAAAGCTCTTTACACTACTATTGGGTATTATCTTTACATCATTTTTAACTAAATAATCTTGTAAATTTTTCATAATAACATTAGGCGTAGTATGAGAATCACATTCATAATGTATGGCACCTTTTATATCATCACTCAAATTAGGCTCCAACTGGACTAATTCTTTAACAGTAAGATTTTTTACAGATAAACCCATCTCCTTTACTTTTGCCGCCACTTTGCGTTCAGCTTCTCCCACAGCCTCATTCTTATACAACATTAATAAGCCTATGTGTTCCAATTGAAAATCTCCCAAATCACCTGATGATTTTAAACCATCATACAATTCTTTACTCATCACATTGATGTCTTTAATAATCGGAATAGCACGCTCTACTTTTTGAGCCGTAGCTGATTTTTTAAAATACCATGCCCATCGTAAAAAATCTAAATCTAATCTCGGCTTTATATAGAAAGGGCTGCGGCTGTTAAACATCCATTTTAACCCTTTGGCAATCATTCCGGGTGCTGCCAAAGAAATAATGTGGCTGGGGGTTAAATAACCGGCATTTACATAAGAGGCACCACCATGGCTTACGGCCATATCAGTTTGATCTAAAACAGTTACTTTACAACCTTCTTTTTGTAGATAATAAGCAGTACATAAGCCAATTATGCCTCTGCCGATGACGATACAAGATTTCAAATTGTTATTGAATTTGGGTAATTAATTGCAGAAAAACAAATTTTGCCACAAAAACTATTAGACAAAGTCAAAAAAATATAAAAAACTTTTTACAGTTTTTTCTTTACTTCTACTTTTTGGTAGGCTTCTATTACGTCTTCTATCTGTATATCGTTGTAATTTTTAATTTGAATACCACAGTCATATCCTTTTGCCACTTCCTTAACACTTCCCTAATAATTCTAACTTTGGAATTTCTAAAAATCTTTCCATCTGTAACCATACAGCCGGCAATAGTCCCTACTTTAGAAATTTTATAAGTTTCTCTAATTTCCGCAGTACCGGTAACCTCTTCTTTTATTTCAGGAGAGAGCATACCTTCCATGGCATCGGTAATATCGTTTATAACATCATAGATAATGGAATAGGTTCTAATATCAATTTCCTCTTGCTCTGCAATATTTCTGGCATTAGCAGAAGGCCTTACATTAAAGCCAATAACAATAGCATCTGAAGCTGATGCCAATAATATATCCGATTCTGTTATGGCTCCTACCCCTTTGTGAATGATATTCACCTGAATTTCTTCGGTAGAGAGTTTCTGTAACGAATCCGTTAAAGCTTCCACGGAACCGTCCACATCGCCTTTTAGAATAATATTTAGTTCCTTAAATTCTCCTAATGCAATTCGTCTGCCTATTTCGTCTAAGGTAATATGTTTTTGTGTTCGTACGGATTGTTCCCGTTGAAGTTGGTCGCGTTTGGCTGCAATTTGTTTAGCTTCCCGTTCGTCTTCAAACACCCAGAATTTATCTCCGGCCTGAGGAGCTCCGTCTAAGCCGAGGATAGATAAAGGAGTAGCCGGGCCTGCCGTTTTTAAAGAAGCTCCACGCTCATTGTGCATGGCTTTTACCTTACCACTATGTCTTCCGGCAAGGATATAATCTCCAATTTTTAATGTGCCGGATTCTACCAATACAGTAGCTACATATCCTTTACCCTTGTCCAAAAGAGCCTCTACCACGGTTCCTAAAGCGTTTTTATCAGGATTGGCTTTTAACTCTAATAATTCAGCTTCTAACAGCACTTTTTCCAATAGCTCATCTATACCTTGGCCGGTTTTGGCTGAAACATCGTGAGATTGGATTTTTCCACCCCAATCCTCTACCAGTAAGTTCATTCCTGCTAATTCCTCTTTTACTTTATCAGGATTAGCATCCGGTTTATCTATTTTATTAATGGCAAAAACAATGGGTACACCAGCGGCCTGAGCATGGCTGATAGCCTCTCTGGTTTGCGGCATAATGGAATCATCTGCAGCAATAACAATAATAACGATATCGGTTACCTGAGCTCCTCTGGCACGCATTGCGGTAAAGGCTTCATGGCCGGGAGTATCTAAAAAGGTGATTTTCTGGCCGTCTTTTAATTCTACCCCATAAGCACCAATATGCTGTGTAATTCCACCGGATTCACCGGCAATAACATTTGCTTCCCTGATATAATCTAGCAATGATGTTTTACCATGATCTACATGGCCCATTACCGTAACTATCGGGGCCCTTGGTTTTAAATCTTCCGGATTGTCTTTTTCCTCCTCAATGGCTTCTTCTACTTCCGCACTTACAAATTCTACCTGAAAACCAAATTCTTCCGCCACTATAGTTAACGTTTCAGCATCTAACCGCTGGTTCATGGTTACCATCATTCCCAAAGCCATACAAGCTGAAATAATTTCTGTAACTGAAACATTCATCATGGTTGCCAATTCACTGGCGGTAACAAATTCTGTAACTTTTAATTTTTTGCTTTCCTGTTCCTGTTGTTCTATATCTTTCTCAGTCTGTTGCCTATGAAGTTCTCTTTTCTCTTTTCTGTATTTTGCTCCCTTTTTCTTCTTAGATTTGCCTTGTAGTTTCTCTAAGGTTTCCCTAATCTGTTTTTGTACTTCTTCTTCAGTAGGCTCCTCTTTAACAATTTTCTTTCTGCCTTTTCCGGCACCACTCTTTTTGTTTCTAAAGGCATCTACAGATTTGTTTATTCTTTTTCGTTTACGCTTTCCTCTGGCAGCACTATCGTCTTCCTTTTTATCTTTTTTCTTCTTGGGCTTTTTAAACTGTTCTAAGTCTATTTTCTCTCCTACTTGTTTAGGGCCGGCAAGTTTTTGATAATTGGTCTTTATTTTCTCCGGCTCTTGTTTTTCCTCAACTTTAGGTTTTTTAGGTTTTTCTACAACTTTTTCTTTGGCTGTATCTTTTTTAGCAACCGGTTTGGGTTCTTCTTTTACCTCCTCTTTTTTGGTATCAGAATCCTTTTTCTTGTCTAAGTCTATTTTTCCAACCTGTTTTATTCCGGCTAACTTTTCAAATTCCGGTTTAAATATCTTTTCTTTTCTGGACTCTTCCAGACGTTTTTTCTCTAATTCTTTTTCCTGAGCTAAACGCAAGGCTTCTTTTTCCTTTCTTTTTTCTTCACTTACCTCTTTAGAGGCAACTTTCTCACTTTTATCCGTCTGAAACTCTTCCAATAGCACGTTATACACCTCATCGGTAATTTTAGTAGTAGGCCTGGCTTCTATCTCTATGCCTTCATTGCTCAAATGCTCTACTGCCCTGTCCAACGAAATGTTTAATTCTCTTAAAACTTTATTTAGCCTTAACGTTTTAGCCATATAATCTTTTTGTTTACTTTTATTTTTTTGTGAATGGACTTAAATTGGTTATTCAAATTCTGCCTTTAGAATTTTTTGAACTTCTAAAACTGTCTCTTCTTCTAAGTCGGTTCTTTTTACCAATTCTTCTACCTCTAAGTCCAATACACTTTTTGCGGTATCTAAACCAATATTTTTAAATTCCTCTATTACCCATTCTTCTATTTCATCGGAAAATTCTGATAATTCTACGTCTTCATCCAGCAAACCTTCTCTTTGTACATCAATCTCGTAACCGGTTAGTTGGCTGGCCAATCTAATATTTACCCCGCCTTTTCCAATGGCCTTAGAAACCTGATCAGGTTGCAAAAATACATCAACTCTGGGTTTTTCACCCTCCTCTGTAGCCGGTTTTATTTCCATTGAGGTAACCTTAGCCGGGCTGAGTGCTCTGGCAATAAAGATCTGATCGTTTTTTGTAAAATTAATTACATCTATATTTTCGTTGCCCAATTCCCGCACAATACCGTGAATTCTACTACCTTTCATACCTACACAGGCTCCTACCGGATCTATTCTGTCATCGTAAGAATCAACGGCTACCTTAGCTTTTTCACCGGGGATTCTGGCTACCCTTTCTATGGTAATAAGGCCATCAAAAACTTCAGGAATTTCCTGTTCAAACAACTTAACTAAAAATTTTGGGTCTGTTCTGGACATAATTATAGCAGGCTTGTTACCTCTAAGCTCTACCATTTTAATTATTCCTCTTACAGATTCTCCTTTTCTAAAATAGTCTGAGCGAATTTGTTCACTTTTGGGCAAAATAATTTCATTGCCTTCATCGTCCAATAAGATTATGGCATTATGCCTTATATGATGAACTTCGGCAGTATAAATTTCGCCTTCCAAATCTTTAAATTGCTTAAATACATTTGTATTATCGTGTTCGTGTATCTTGGCAATTAGGTTCTGGCGAAGTGCTAAAATAGCCCTACGGCCTAAGTGTTCTAATTTTACCTCCTCAGAAACATCTTCACCTACTTCAAAATCAGGTTCTATTTTTTGAGCATCACTCAATGATATTTCTTCATTGGGCAATTCTACCTCACCATCATTTACTACTATACGGTTTCGCCAAATCTCCAAATCACCTTTATCAGGGTTTATGATAATATCAAAATTATCATCTGACCCGAATTTTCTTTTAAGAGCCGATCTAAAAACTTCTTCCAGAATGGCCATTAAGGTAACTCTGTCTATACTTTTTTCGTCTTTAAATTCTGAAAAAGACTCTATTAAAGCAATATTTTCCATGCACTTTTCTAATTAAAATTTAATTTTCACTTTCGCTTTTTTTATATCGTCTAAGGCAATTTTTGCCTTTTTTGTTACGGTTACTTTGCCTTTGCCAATGGGCTTTGGTTCTCTTACTTTCCAAGTAAGCACTATATTATTATCAACTATTTCTTCCAGGGTTCCTTCAAATTTTTCTTCACCGGTAGAAATTTTAACAGTTCTGCCTATATTTTTTTTATACTGCCTGATATTCTGCAAAGGAGCGTCAATACCCGGAGAGGTTACCTTTAGAGAATAATCATAAGTATCTCTATCCAGATTTTGTTCTATATAACGGTTTATATCAATACAATTATCTATAGTTACTCCTTGGTCACCGTCTATCGTTACTACAATATCCTTATTATCAGAAATATTTAAATCAACTAAAAATAATTTTTCGTCATTTTTTAAAGCCTCCTGCACCAGATGTTCTAACGTTTCCCTCACTACAATACAATCAGTTTTTCTGTATAAAAAGAGGGGACTTGATGTCCCCTCCATTTTTTTAATCTTAAATTCAGTGCAAATATACAAACTTAAGGCGAAACATTCAAGTATTTTTAAAACGAATATAAAATACCTTTATTTTAGCAATAGTATCCTAACCTGAGTTCGATTAATATTGTGACCACAGCTTTCTTTATTTTTGATTAGAAATTTTATGAAATTTTCGAGTAATATCGAGATATTACGAGGAGATAGAAAGTCTTAACAAGAAACGTATATAACACCTCATCTTTGTATTTAAAAACCTTTGAAATATCTTGATATTTCTTCATGCTTTTAATACCATTTCCACCTCAAAATTACTCGATAAAATGTGCCTTTTTATGCTATATTTCGTTGTAAAAATAAACTATAACTACTGCTATACTTAATTTTTACGCCTTATCTATCACAAAAATTCATCATTTTATTTTTTGAGTATTTTTAAAGCAGAACTGGTATAAGTACAAATCTAAAGTATTCTATACGTTCTGTGAAAACAAGATTAACCGAACTCAGGTTCCTAAATAAATTTGTTCATTTTTTTATTGAACTCATTCTGAATTTTTATCCTTAACCGAAGATGAGATAGGGTTTATTAATGATAAGATAATTTTTGAAAGTCATAATCGTAGCTATGCATAAAAAAGTGATGAAATACGAACAAATCTGAACTATTTTTCAGAAAACAGAAAAAGTCAAAATGATTTCTATGATAAGAATCATGGTTTTTTAACGTTATATTAGTGTAAATTTACCAAATCCTTAAACCATAATATTATGAAAACTATATTAGTACCCATCGATTTTTCTGATGAAGCCAAATATGCCGCTAAGGTGGCAGCCGCGATAGCTAAAAAGCACAATAGCGAGATTATACTCCTTCACATGCTGGATATTCCGTCCGGTGCGATAGATTTTATAACCGGAAATGAAAATCACGGCGGCCCACAAGCCATTTTATTTATGAAAGGTATTCATAAACGCTTTGAAAAATTTAAAAAACGACCCTTTTTTAAAGATGTAAAACTGCATGAAGATGTAATTTTTCACAAAGCGTTTGAGGGCGTTATTGAAGAGAGCAAAAAGCACAATGTAGATCTTATAGTTATGGGTTCACAAGGAGCTACCGGCCTTAAAGAAATGCTGGTAGGATCTAATACCGAAAAGGTAGTACGGCAATCTGATATTCCTGTTTTGGTAATTAAAAAAGAAGTAAAAGATTTTACCCTTAATAACATGATATTTGCCTCCAATTTTGGCAAAGACAGCAAGAAAAAATTTCAAAATGTCCTGGATTTTGCTAAAAAATTTAATGCAAAGTTGCATTTACTTTTTATCAATACCATTAAGAACTTTGAACCTACCAGAGTAACCAAAGAAAAGTTGGCAAGTTTTGTTTCGGACTTTGATATGCCGGAACATACCATCAATATTTACAATGACATTACCATAGAAGAAGGTATCTTAAACTTTGGACAAGAAATAAATGCCGATATTATTGCTATAAATACGCACGGCAGAAGCGGTTTATCCCAATTGTTTACGGAAAGCATAAGCAAAGATTTGGCTAACCATGCCTTGCGACCAGTAATTACATTTAAAATTTAAGCCTACTGCTTGCCTCCGTTTTGAGAAAACAGGACAGGTTTTCCCAATCAATCCTGCATCAAAATTTAGAATTGTAAAAACGGAGTGGGAAATTGGCTTACAATGTAATTATTTGGGCAATAATTAGTTATAACATAATAAAATTATAACAATGGATAACTTCTATCAGGCCTTCTCCCAGAGAGGGGAAATTTAAATTTAGAGTTATTCACTAAGCGGACAAACTCCAAAGGTTTTTCTTTGTACTCCGAAATCTCTTACTAAGCAGTAAAAATCTTTGGGATTTTTCTATATCTATTCATCAATAAAAATCATTCTGAATTTTTTGAGATATTTATGAGTATCATTCTTATACCAAGTCTAATATATAATGCTATGTTGGATTTGGTATTAGATAAACAAGAACCTATCCTTAAATTATGCCTCAATTAAAAAATATTCACTAATTTAGAGCTATAAAACTTACTAAACATTCCCAAAACCATGAAGAAAATACTTGTACCGATAGACTTTTCTGACGAAGCAAAAAAAGCCTGCAAAGTAGCAGCATCATTAGCAAAAAAAACCGATAGCGAAATAATTTTACTACATATGTTGGATATTCCCGGCACAACGGTTGACCCAATGGATAGCGGAAATACCAGTGGCGGAGCACAAACTATTTTCTTTATGAAAGCCATAAAGAAAAAAATTTCGGATTTTAAAAAGTTTGATTTTTTTAACGGCATAAAAATTAGCGATACCGTATTATTTAAAAAAGCTTTTGAAGGGGTAATAGAAGAAAGTATCAACCAGCATGTAGATCTTATTGTGATGGGTTCGCAAGGTGCTACCGGCCTTCGGGAAATGTTGGTAGGTTCTAACACGGAAAAAGTAGTAAGGCATTCCCGCATTCCAGTATTGGTCATTAAACAGGATATTGACAATTATGACATTAAGAACCTGGTATTTGCTTCTGATTTTAAAGAAGAGAGTAAAGGATCTTTTGTCAATGTAATTGATTTTGCAAAAATCTTTGATGCCCACATTCACTTGTTGTACATCAATACCATTAGTAACTTTGAACCTACTGTAAAATCTCAAATGCGATTGGATAGTTTTGTAGCAGATTTTAATTTTGACAATTATTCCAAGCACATTTATAATGACACCACCATAGAAGAAGGCATTTTAAGTTATGGAAGAAAAATTAATGCAGATGCCATTGCCATTAACACCCATGGAAGAAGCGGTTTATCTCAGCTGTTTAATGAAAGTATTAGCAAAGAATTAGCCAATCATGCCTTATTGCCGGTGATAACATTTAAGATTTAGGCCAATCTCTCCAGCGACTATCCGGAGGAAGCCGGACAAACTTTCTCAATCATATAATCGCTTATTCTATGGCATATTAAACCTTTACAACCAAAATTATGAAAAAATAATGCCAAACAAAAATTAAATAGAAATCGTCTTAACCTTTTGTTTTTAACCGAAATCAAAGATTCACGAACTCCTTACTAAAAGATAAAAGAGTTGTGAGATAAAATTTTTTCAGATAGGGCACTTTTTAAAAGTCATAACCTTGACTACGAGTAAAAAAAGTAACCAAACATGAACAAATTTGAACCGTTTTCTAGAAAATAGAAAAAGTTAAGATAAGTTCTTATAAAAGCTAACTGCTATTTTAACTGCGTAGCCTTTATACTTTACCAATATAAAACATTAGCATCAAGGAGGCCGGAGTAAGAGATAAATTCTAACTAAAAAAGGATACATTTTATTTTATTAGCTTTGCAATGCACCAAAAAAGGCGGTAAAAACAATGTACATATTCCAACAAACTTATGAGTAATCAGGTAACTTTAAAACAACTGGCTAAAGAACTCAACTTATCCATCTCCACGGTGAGTAAAGCTCTAAAAAACAGCTATGAAATCAATGAAAATACCATAGCCAAAGTACAGGCTCTTGCCAAAAAATACAATTACCGCCCCAATAGGATGGCCCTAAGCTTAAAAAGCAATCAAACCAAAACAATAGGTGTAATTATTCCGAATATTCTTAACTATTTTTTCTCTAAGGTGCTCATGGGCATAGAGAACGAAGCTAGCAAAAACGGCTATCAAATCATCATTTACTTATCCAACAACAAACTTAGCAAAGAAGTAGAAGGCTTGGAAATGCTAAGCGATGGCAGCGTGGATGGTTTTATTCTTTCCATAGCAAAAGAGACTCAGGCTATGGCAGAAAATGAGCATTTTAAAGCAATTATTAAAGAAGGCTACCCCATGGTAATGTTTGACCGGGTAGCTCCGGAAATAGCCTGTGACAAAGTAATCATAGACGATGAAAAAGCTGCCTATGATGCCACCAATTATCTGTTAAACCACCGTAGGAAAAAGATAATATATATAAGTTCTCTGTCTGCGTTGGACATTGGCAAAAATCGGGAAACCGGATATGCAAACGCCCTAAAACAATACAAAAATTATAAACACAAACCCGTAGCTATCCATATTAAAAACAAAACGGAATATAAACCAGCTATTACCCGGCTTCTGGAACAACACCCTGATATTGATGCTGTGCTTACTACTGATAACGTAGCTGCCATGCATCTGCTACAGGGAATTCATAAAAAAGGCCTGAAAATTCCGAAAGATATTGCCATTATAGGGTTTTCGGATGATAATTTATCCAGACTGGCCTACCCCGCACTTAGTGTAATAGACCAAAATGCTTTGGAAATAGGAAAGAACGCCGCAGCCATGCTAATAGAACGCTTAAAATCTAAAAACAGTAAAGATTTTAAAACTAAAGTGGTAGCGACTAAATTGGTGGTACGGGAGACGAGTTAGTGTAGA
>PDWI01009002.1_pt1 | contig 11573 bp, 11 predicted proteins | sample 1430891 | NCBI WGS metagenome assembly PDWI01 (sample SAMN01162508, study PRJNA174530) | Oral metagenome, whole genome shotgun sequencing project. | biome: Marine environment; feature: Marine mammal; material: Swab sample of the gingival sulcus; isolation source: swab sample of gingival sulcus...
CTTGACAATATGAATAACTATTCTCTGCGCGCTTTGCCTTGTCTGATAACCGCCTACCTATCGCAAAAAATAACATCTCGTGACTACACTACCTAGGGCATTCTTGCATTGTGGACAAGCAAAGGGAGCGGGCTTAAGTGACCACTTCATTTTCGCAAGTTCTCCGTATTTTGGGAAAGCCAAATCAGTGCAGCAATCACGGCAATGGTAAAGAGCAATAAAATCAGCCGTTGCCGCCACGATAAGGCTTTTATATCCTTAATCAGATTATTTTCGGGAAATGCCGGAAGCGGTGTTAATTGCTTGATTTCCATTTTGGGAAGCTCAACCAAACTGCTGCTTTGTATTCGACCTATTAAAGGCATACAAAAAACTGCTGTCAAATAGACAATGAAAAAAATTAAAATACAGTAACTAGCTATAATTAAGGATAAATTTTGAATATTATACTCCATGCCCAACTGTTGAAAAACGGGTTTACTGACAAGTATTTCAGCAACGGTTTTTGTAACGAATTGCAGCAGCAAGACAAACGGGACGATTACAAGCAACAATACCAATATATGTCTTATCACGGCGCGATTAGGCATATAAAAATAAGAACGACAAGGTAAACATTGGTAATAGATGCTGTTATTTCGCAAAGGGTTTTTACTCCGCAGTTTATAGCGCTGCCGTTGTAACGGATGTCCGCATTTGGGACACGTTAATGGCGGTGCTTTTAATTGCCAATGGGGTTTCACTGTTTTCCTGCCTTGATAGTTGTAATAACTCTGTTACCAAAGTACATCAAATTAACCTGCTTTTCCGTCGGCTCGCGGACGTACAAGAATCGGGGTATAAATCACTAAAAACAACAGAACGGATAAGATCCAAAACGTTGCCGAGGTCATTATCCAAAGGTGGTATAAATCGGGGAGCAGTATTGGCATTAGTACCCGTATCACCGCTGCCAGTATCATGAAGATAAACAATATCGGCAAACCGCGCGGCGGCTGAAAAACACTGCGTCCCGTGTGGCCTAAACCGACCCTTGCCATCATGCCCACCGTCATCACACCTATGCCGCCCAAAGCAAAAGCGTGGACAGCTAAATACGGGTTTACCCAGCCCCAGCCGGCCAAAGCCTTTAAGAAAAAACCGCTGTATAAAATGGCACTGGCCAGCCATAAAACCCAAATGAGCGGATGTTGGAACAGTTGTTTTTGATACCAGTTAAATAAGCGCACGGCATAGAGACAAAATAACGCCAAACTCAGCCCTGCCAAAATCGGTTGGTAGCGGTAGGGGAAAAAAGTATCCCACACGGCAAAAACGCTAAACAGCACCAAGCTGCTGTTATCCAACCAGCGCGGATTGCTGATGTCCTGAGACAGTCGTAGAGCGCGCTGGGTAAAAAACGGAATAACACGGCGGCCCATCACCATGACAATGGCAAGCACCAAATACAGTCCCAAATAGACACCATAGTGTAAGCCGTTATCTATATCACCGAAAAGTCCGGCGTAAAATAATGCGTTGGCGACAAACAATGCAATCAGTTTGCCGACAAAGCCCCACTGGCGTTGATTTTTCCCGATGATAACGGGACGGGTAAATTCAACCACAAACCAAATACTTAACAGGCTGTCAGCGACAGCTGCAATGAAAAAAGCACTGCCACCGAATAAAAAGGCTATACGGGCGATACCCCAAGTTAGTACCATGAGTATCAATGGTTTGCGAATCAGTGTTTTTTGCCCTGTCCAATTGGTTACGGCCGTCAGTAAAAAGCCGATAATTACTGCATAGCTGTAACCAAAAATCATTTCATGTGCATGCCATAAAAAAGGGGTGACAGCACCTGTTCCAATGCTTAAACCAGGGGTGATTTTACCCAACCATACCAAAATCCACAAAGGCAGGTGAACAATGGAAAAAAATCCCGCCAATAGGAAAAACGGACGAAAAGCAAACTCGAACAGGGAAAACGGCGGTAAAGGCTTCGGGTTTATATTTAATTCCTGGATATTGACAAAGGAGGCTTTTCCTGAAGGCGGTGGTTTTGCTGATGTCATCGCTATGTTAATATGCTGTCTCTGGTAAATATTGATGTATTCTAAATCTATCTTTGCTGTGTAGCAATAACTAATTTACCGCCTTTAACCAGGCTGGCCCGTTTTTATGGTAGAATTCAATTTAACTTTAAGGGAGTTTGTATGCCGTTGATTGCCGCTATTCAATTAAACAGTCAAGATAATATCGACGATAATTTTCACTCGATTGAAACACAGCTTGCCGCTGTCCGGCGGCGTGGGGTGAAGTTGGCGTTGTTGCCGGAAAACTGTGCCTATATGGGCGCGAAGCAGGGCAGTAGTGTTGATATTGCCGAACCGTTAACAGGGGGTAAGGTGATGGCCCGTTTTGCCGGGTTGGCAAAACAATATGGTCTGTGGTTAATGGTTGGGGCTTTCCCTGTCTTGGATAAACACAAGGTTTATCAAACCCTGTTGGTTTATGATGACAGCGGTGAATTGGTAGATTATTACCATAAACGCCACTTATTTAATGTGACTTTACCTGATAAGCGGGAATCGTATCGGGAGTCCGATGCCTTTAACCACGGTCAAGACATTAAAGTTGTTAACACCCCTTGGGGCAAGGTTGGGTTAGCCATTTGTTATGATTTACGTTTTCCCGAACATTTTCGTGCCTTGGTGGATTTAGGTGCGACCCTGTTGGTTCTGCCCGCCGCTTTTACCTATACGACGGGTAAAGCCCATTGGGAAGCCTTGTTACGCGCCCGAGCCATTGAAAATCAATGCTATGTTTTGGCGGCGGGGCAAAGCGGCAATCATCCCGGCGGACGACAAACTTGGGGGCATAGTATGGTCATTGATTCCTGGGGCTCGATTTTAGACTGTCTTGCGACAGGAGAGGGAATAGTCGTTGCCCGGTGGGATAATACCATGTTGACACATCAACGCCGGGTTTTTCCTGTCTTGCAACACCGCCGAGATAAGCCCTGACAGTAACGAATAAAATAACTTTTCAGGGTAGGTAAATGTCAAATCGGGTGGCACCGCGTTTATTGGCGGAAGAGCTAAAGGTGGGGGCAATACCACCTAACGGTTTGGCATGGCTTGGGCGTTTAACAACAAGCCGTGTATGCTGTTGTCTGGCAATATCAAACAGTCTGTCGGCATCGTCATCTGCGCCGACAAGACGATGCAGGATTTGCATCTCTTTTTTCACTTGAGCGGATTTTCTTCTTGGTGGATACATCGGATCAAGGTAGATAATTTCGGCCTGAAAATCGGCCAGTAAATCTTTGGCATCGCCAAAATAATAACGAATATTGGTGTTGACGTGGGTTAAGGCCCGTTTAATCATTACATACAGCAAGGGATGGCGTTCGATAGCAATCACTCGAATGCCGCGGCCGGCTAACATTAAGCTGTCTTTTAATACGCCCGGGGTGGCATCAATCACTGTTTTAGGGAGTTTTTGCCGAATTTTAACCGCTTTTAACAACGGTTCTTTGGCGGGATATTGTTGACGATGGCGATAATGACTCTGTCTAAAATCCGGCCTAAGCGATAATTGTGTGGTTTTTTCCGTTAAACAATAAATATCGGCTTCACTAAGTCTTAGTTGCCAATTCGATTGCTTATCAACGGTGTAAAATTGACTCAAAAAATGACGATCGCTAACGGGCATCACTTCCGGTAAAGCAATTCGACAAAGCCCGCCTGTCTGTTGTATAATTTCGTGCATTGCCGTATTGTAACAATACGGGGAGAAAAAGGGTAAGTGAAAATAAGGACAGACAGATACCGTCGTTGACAGGCTGGCGGCAGTCCAGCGGAGATAAAACCTGATCAGGTTGGTTTTCGGGTGCTTGCATTTTTAGTAATTTTTACTATGATGATGCCATATTCTGACAAAAATATTGGCGAGATGCCCGTTGACTAACAAAAAGATAATCAATAGCAGTAAGCAAATACCGTCGATACTCATAGCACGTGTGATGTTTTGGCGGTATTGTTTGAAAGTACTATCGGAGTAATTTTATGAATTTATTAAGCAACAGCCGTGCGGGGTTAACCATTGTTTCCGACCCGGTATCGGCAGCCAGCCACCGCATTCGTTTAATTGTGGCTGAAAAAGTGGTCGAAGCTGAAATGGTTTCAGTACCTTTTAACGATATTCTATCGGAAGATTTACTGGAGCTTAATCCAAGCGGCCGTATCCCGACCTTATTAGACCGCGATTTGGTACTTTACGATGAACGCGTCATCTCCGAATATTTAGACGAGCGTTTCCCGCATCCGGTGTTAATGCCGATTGATCCGATGAGCCGCGCTAAAATACGCTTATTGGTTTATCGTATCGAATCGGAATGGTACACACGTATCCACGATTTGGAATCTGATGACGTTTCTGCCAATCGCAAAAAAATTGCCACCAGAGAGCTAAAGGAAAGTATTGCTATGTTTTCCCCGTTATTTAAACAGGCGGAATTTTTAATGTCGGACGCTTTAAGTTTATTAGATTGTGCGGTATTACCGATTCTATGGCGTTTGCAGCACTTTAATATTTGCTTACCGGAGCAAGCGGCAAAAAATATTCGTGATTATGCTTTGCGTATGTTTGCTCGTGAAGGTTTTAAAAACTCGCTGTCTGATTACGAGAAAGAGTTGAGGAAATAAAATGACCGACAGCAAGCCTTACCTGATTCGGGCGATATACGAATGGATTTGTGATAACACACAAACGCCTTATGTCTATGTAGATACGCGGGTGCAGGGCTTGCTGTTACCGGAAAATTTGTACGCCGATAACCCGCTTATCCTCAATATTTCCCCGGCAGCTTGTCAACATTTGCAATTGGCTAACGAAGCAATCACCTTTCAGGCCCGTTTCGGCGGCCGCGTCTTTGATATCTATTTGCCTGTTGATGCGGTGATGGCAATTGTTGCCAGAGAAAACGGGCAGGGCATGACTTTTGAAGTTGCCTTGCCGGATGAAAGTGGCGGCGACAGTCAAAGCAATAACAACGACAAGGACAAAACACCTGAAAAACGCGGGTTAAAAGTGGTTAAATAACTCGGCTAAGGCACCCCGTTTAGCAGGCAACGGGTATTTGTTGCTGTGCTGCTGTGCTCTGCGTTTTTTTAACAAAAGACTTGCCAAAAAAGAATATATCAGTATGATATGCACTCCAACTCAGTGGGTCGTTAGCTCAGTTGGTAGAGCAGTTGGCTTTTAACCAATTGGTCATAGGTTCGAATCCTATACGACCCACCAACCTTATTTTCGCACAGGGCTTTTCATCAGAACAGCCCTGTTTTTTAATGCAGCGCCGAGTCCTCTTGTCTTACCCTCGCGGATGATGCTGACGATAAACTGATGCCAGTCGCACTTTGGCAACATGGGTATAAATTTGCGTGGTGCTGACACTGCTATGTCCCAATAAGGTTTGCACAATGCGTAAATCCGCCCCGTGATTGAGTAAATGTGTGGCAAAGGCGTGGCGCAGCGTATGCGGGGAAAGCGGCGTTTCAATTTGTGCCTGCCGGGCATGGCGTTTAATGGCATACCAAAAAGTTTGCCGCGTCATCCCCTGTCCGCGTTTGGATAGAAATAAAAAATCGGACGGCCGGCGTTGTAACAGCTGTTCGCGCTTTGACAGGTAAACCGTTAACCAATCGTGGGCCAATTCACCCAACGGCAGCAGGCGTTCCTTAGCGCCTTTACCCATCACTTTCAGGACGCCGGCGTTTAGGTCGTAATCAAATAAGCGAATGTTGACCAGTTCGGATACCCGTAATCCTGTAGCATAGAGAATTTCCAGCATTGTTTTATCGCGCAACCCCAGCAAAGTGCCCGTATCGGGGGCATTTAGTAAACTTTCAACCTCCTGTTCCGAGAGTGATTTGGGGATTTTTTTGGCCGTTTTCGGGCGGCGAATACGCTCGGTGGGATTATCGTCAATATGCTTTTCGTTGACCAGATAACGGAAAAAACGCTTCAGGCTGCTTTGAATTCTGGCATTGGTGGTGGTAGAAATACCTTCACCGACACGCTTGGCCAGATAATGATGAAGATGACTGTCATCAACGCTGAGTAAAGACCCTCCCCACAGTGAATCAAAATACGTAACAAAAATCATTAAATCGGTCTGATAGGACTGGCAGGTGTTTTCCGCAAGCCCTTCTATATTTTGTAAGTGCAGGATAAAATCCGTGACCAGCCGTCGATTTAATTGTTCATCTGAATATGCTTTCATAAGGAAACATCCTATCACAAGTTACATTAAAAACCTCAGCAAAAAATCAGGGTGGCGAAAATTCCTAAATTCCGTAAAATATAGGCACAACGGAATAAAGACATCACGATGAATAATAACCGGCAACACTACTATTTTTTGACGATGCTGATAGGGATTTTTATCCTTGTCGGCTTATTGGCGGTACGTTATGACCGACGTATTGATGTCACTTTTGACGGACGTAACAGTCTGCATCCCAACAGTGTAGAAGTGGTTAAACAACTGGACGCCCCCTTGTCCATTACCGCGTTTAGCCGTGGTAATCCACAGGTAAAAAAACTGATTCAACGGCTATTGGAGAAATACCGTCAACACGTTGATATTCGCCTGAATTTACAAAACCCCGACACTGCGATTGATTTGGTACAGGCCTATCAAATTACCCGCGACGGCGAGCTAATTATTGAGTACAAGGGCCAAAAAACACACGTCGAGGACTTAAGCGAAAGGTCGATTACCCGGGCGATTTATCGCTTATTGCAGCCGGCAAGTAAGGAAATAACATTTGTTATCGGTCACGGTGAACGTGATTTGGGCAATGTTTTGTCAGATTACGGGGCACTGTCGGAAAAACTACAGACCGGTGACTTTAAAGTCGGGCAGCTGGATCTTAATCTGGCCGGCCAAGTGCCTAAAACAACGGATGTATTGGTTATTGCCGATGCCAGACAACCTTATGCAGCCAATGAAATACAAGCCGTTATTGATTATCTGAACAGTGGGGGAAAATTATTGTGGCTGGGTGAAGCCGACAGTCAGCCATTGCCCGATTTGGTGGCTTATCTGGGGGCAAAAATTACCCCGCACACCCTGATTAACCGCTTGAGCAAAAAGTATCAACTCAATCAACCGGATTATATTGTCATTGAACCGACCAGCGATTTGGTTGTGCTTAACAATATCAATACGATGCTGCTGTTCCCCAAAGCCTCGCCGATTGAGCGCCTGCCGACGGCTGCCAGCCAGAATTGGCACGCCTTGACGTTTTTACAACCGACAGGCGAGAGCTTTGTTAAACAAAGCAAAACGATTGCCAAGGCCGAAAAAGCCGTGCCATTAGGGACTTTGCTAACGGCAAACCAAGCGGAGCAGAGTCAAAAGGCGGTGCTCATTGGCGATGCCGATTTTTTGAGTAATCAGTTTATCGGTTTTGGGCAAAATACCGATTTTGCCTTAAATCTTTTCTCTTATTTATCGGCAGTTGATGACGCATTTATCCAGGTAGGGGATGACCTGCCGCCGCCGGTTGTTGTGTCGGAAAAAACCATGGGCTATTTGGCGCTGATTTTTATGTTGCTTGTTCCGGTCGCCATATTGATTATCGGTTTGTTGGTGCGGGCTATTTTGCGGAGAAAGGTATGAAACGTTTGAACCAAGTTGATATACTGCGCCGCTATCGCCGTCAAAACATCGTGTTAACCCTTATCTTATTGGCTTTACTGACATGGGTTGCCTGGCTTTTTTATCAGGAAATCGAGCAAAAACAACGCCGCATTGAGGCCATCGTGGCGGAAAAAACACTGCGTATTGAACGGGAGAAAGATACCCTGATTTTTCAGCAGAAAAACGGACGTTGGCGGATGACGGCACCTTTTTCCAGTTTGGCATCGACGACGGTTATCGAAGCCTTTTTGCAACGACTGCACGGTAATTGTCAGACCGTTGATACACAAGCCTTATCAAGAGAGTTGCAGTTTTACGCTTTGGTCAAAACGGCACATAACAATTATCAAATCGGGGAGGTCAATCCCGTCACCGATAGCGTTTATGTTAAAACCTTATCGCCTCAAGGAGAATTTCGGCAACTGGCTTTATGCGATAAATTATTAGTGTCAATGGCACTGGCACCGGCGATTAATTTTATCGACAAGCAGTTGTATCACGGGGAATTAACGGAAATACGCGGCAGTTTTGGCGCTATCCGGGATTTTGCCGGCATTGATTTATCGGTGCTGGAAGTTGCTGCCGCCAACAGTCAACAAGCCGAAAGTGCCGGTGTTTCCGATTTGACTTTTATCAGTACAGCAGACGGGGAACAGTTGAAAAAAACTTATCGTGTGCTGCCGACTGATAATCAAGGCCGGCATCTGCTATTGTTTGAGCCGCAAAAATCGCTAATTTACGTGATTGCCGGCAATGCCAAAATCCATGCCATCCTGGGATTATAACGATGCCGGAATTACCCGAAGTTGAAACCACCGTTTTAGGGCTGCGTCGTTACGTTGCAGGACAGCAAATTGTCAATACCACTTTTCACCGCGACAATATCCGCTATCCCTTGCATAGCGCATGGATAGAACAAATCAACGGACAAAGCATTGTGCGCATTTATCGGCGTGCCAAATTGATTGTCATGCAGTTAAATAGCGGCTATTTATTGTGGCATTTAGGGATGACCGGCAGTCTGCGTGTCAGCCAAAAAGAGGAACCTAAACGCCGCCACGACCATATTGAATGTCAGTTGCATAACGGACGTATTTTACGTTTTCATGACCCGCGTCGTTTCGGGTATTTAAAATACTTTGCCGATGAAGCAGCGATGCAGGACAGTATTGCCCATTACGGTGTTGAGCCGCTATCCGATGACTTTCATGCCGATTATCTTTACCACATTTCCAGAAATAAAAAACAACCGATAAAAAACTTGATAATGAATCAGGCGATAGTCGTGGGTGTGGGTAATATTTATGCCTGTGAAGCCTTGTTTTTGGCCGCTATTCGCCCGCAGAAAGCCTGTGGAAAAATTAGCAAAATACGCTATCAAAGGCTGGTTGCCGGTATCCAGTCCACCTTAAAGCAATCTATTGCTCAGGGGGGAACAACCATTAGTGATTTTGAAAATGCCGAAGCCGAACCGGGCTATTTTCAGCAATCGCTGGCTGTTTACGGCAGAAGCGGAAAACCCTGTCGGCAGTGCCGCACAACGATAAAAAGTATCAGATTGAGCGGACGAAACAGTTTTTATTGTCCTTGTTGTCAACGATAATACTGCGGTTGACTACACTACCTAGGAATATTTTCCAACGTCAGCAATAACCATTGGTAAAAGCTTTCCACACTGGCGATATTCACCTTTTCATCGGGTGAGTGCGGGAAGCGAATGGTCGGGCCGAAGGAAATCATATCCCAGTGTGGATAAATGCCGCCCAACAATGCACATTCCAAACCGGCATGAATGGCACGGACAAGGGGGGGGTGTCCGAATAATTGTTCGCCGGTTTTTTTCATCACTTCTAAAATCGGTGATTTTGGATTGGGTTGCCAGCCGGGGTAGGCACCAAAGAAATCGATTTTTGCTCCGGCCAGTTCAAATACCGCAGCCAATTGTGCCACCAGCTCATCACGGGCCGAATCTACGGATGAGCGCAGCATACAATCTAACTGAATTTCCGAGTCTTTGCTGGTGACGATAGCCAAGTTATTGGAGGTCTCGACCAGGTTCTCAATGTCAACACTCATGCGATAAACACCGTGATGACAGGCATTGATAGCATTTAACAGCGTTTTTTGTGCGGCGCCTGTCAGCACTTGAGGATTGTCTATATCGGGGTTGGCATCAATCAGCAGTTCGACATTGGGTTCCAGCTCGCCGTACTCTTTTTCCAATATCACTCTAAATTGATTGCTGATTTTCTCTACCTGCGCCTTGTCTTTATCGGCAAAAGCAATAACAGCAGAGGCTTCCCGCGGGATGGCGTTACTCAAACTGCCACCGTTAAAATTGATTAGCGACCAATCGATATCGAGTAAGGTTAGCCATCTGGCCAATAATTTATTGGCATTACCGCGCTGCAAAATAATATCCACGCCGGAATGCCCGCCTTTTAACCCTTTGATGGTCAGTTGATACAGAGATTTTTCCGGTGGCAATGTTTGGCGTTGTACAGGCAAATGGAATTTGGCATCAATGCCGCCGGCACAACCGATACACAATTCTTTTTCTTCCTCTGAGTCCAAGTTCAATAAAATATCGCCGTCCAGCACATCACTTTTTAACTCAAAAGCCCCGGTCATACCGGTTTCTTCGTCGCAGGTGAATAAACCCTCAATCGGACCGTGAACAATCGTGTCATCAGCCAATACCGCCATAATAGCAGCAACGCCCATACCGTTATCCGCCCCCAAGGTAGTGCCTTTTGCCGTTACCCAGTCACCGTCAATATAAGCGTTAATCGGGTCATTAACAAAATCGTGCGGCGTGTCATTATTGGCTTGCGGCACCATGTCCAGATGCGCTTGCAAAATCACACCCCGACGGTCTTCATAACCGGGGGTGGCCGGTTTCTTGATAATGATATTGCCCACTTCGTCGCGACGGGTTTCCAACCCCAGTGATTGACCAAAATTCAGCATAAAGGCCTGAATTTTGTCCTCGTGCTTAGACGGACGCGGTACTTGGGTCAATTGATAAAAATATTGCCACACGGCGGTGGGTTTTAAGGATAATAATTCGTTGCTCATCGTTGTATAAAAATGTAGTGATTAAAACTGAATTATCCGCTTGTTATTTATTCTTGTCAATGCCTGAGACAGGGCAAAAATTTCCTTGTAATTCCTTGTCGAATATCGCCGGTTAAGCTGTTATAATACGTCGTTTAATGAAATTAGATGGCTTACAACGATGATGGAAAAAACCTACTCCCCTAATCAAATCGAGCGCAAATGGTACGACACATGGGAAAAGGCCGGCTATTTTAAGCCCAGCCATGATACGGGCGCACCCGCCTACAGCATCGCCATTCCGCCGCCGAATGTGACGGGTTCACTACATATGGGACATGCTTTCCAGGACACTATTATGGATTGCCTGATTCGCTATCACCGCATGCTGGGGCACAACACCTTATGGCAGCCGGGCACCGATCACGCTGGTATTGCCACGCAAATGGTGGTAGAGCGCAAAGTGGCCCACGAAGAAGGCAAAAACAAACACGACTACGGCCGCGACGCCTTTATCGATAAAATCTGGGAATGGAAAGCCGAATCAGGTGGCACTATTTTCAAGCAGCTGCGCCGTTTAGGTGCCTCTGCCGACTGGTCACGCGAGCGTTTTACCATGGATGAGGGGCTGTCCAACGCCGTTAAAGAAGTGTTTGTGCGCCTATACGAAGAAGACTTAATCTATCGCGGCAAGCGTCTGGTCAACTGGGATCCGGTGCTGAAAACCGCCATTTCCGATTTGGAAGTGGAAAACAAGGAAGAACACGGGCATATGTATCATGTGCGCTATCCGTTTGTCGATAAAGATATCGACTTTGGC
>PDWI01009003.1_pt1 | contig 11573 bp, 5 predicted proteins | sample 1430891 | NCBI WGS metagenome assembly PDWI01 (sample SAMN01162508, study PRJNA174530) | Oral metagenome, whole genome shotgun sequencing project. | biome: Marine environment; feature: Marine mammal; material: Swab sample of the gingival sulcus; isolation source: swab sample of gingival sulcus...
AATATCTTAGGTTGAAGATATTGCAACAGTTTAATTTTAAAGAGATAGAGTCTATTTTTGATGGATAAATATATCCCAAAAATTAGGAAAGGGTCAAATACATTACCGCTCATGTCGAACAAGCCTGATTTATTGGCAGCTCTTGTCCCGACCTCATGAGTGATTCCACTAGAACTATTACTACCGAACCAAGCAACGAGTTTTGTTGCCGGTACATCAGCGAAATTCTTTGTTGCTCCACTGGCATAGTTCAGCTTGGTCAACCAGAGATTCTCACCATATTTAACGGCGGTTTGATCGCTATCATTTGTTTCTCCCTTCTCATAGCGAGCGGCAAACTCCCACTCCGCTTCCGTGGGTAAGCGAAAGCCCTTTAACTTCATATTTTTTTTCATTTGAGCTATAGACAAATTAGTATCCGTAGCTTCACTTGCTTTACGAATTATTGTGTCATCACCGTCTCCACTCCGATAAACACAGTGCTCCTCTCCCTTGGTCATCTCCGTATAGGCATTGCACCACACTATACAATCTTGCCAACTCACCTTTGTTACGGGATGCTTGCAATAGGTACTATCTTCGGGAAGAGGAGAATTTGCTGTAGCGGTCTTGCCAGATTTACCCGCCATGCCTGCATTGACAAAGTCATAGCCATGGTTTATCGCCCAGTTATAGATATATCTCCACTGAAAATAAGTTACTTCGGTCTCGCCAATATAATAAGGCGAAAGTTTCACCTTTCTGCTCGTGTAAAATACTCCTTTCCATGAAGACGAATCTTGATAAATGGGATTCTCGGTTGAACCTACAGTTGCCGGCAAATCGGTGGTAAAGGCTTCGCTCGGGGTTTCAACCTTAACTGTACTTATTTCCTCAAGACCTAACAAGTCTCTCCTCATCTCGGTAATGGCATCTCCGCAGGAAAGAACCGTGATTGAGAAAATGAATAGTATTGCCAAATGGGTCTTTGTTTTTAACTTCGATAGTAATCTCATCTGCTCCTCCTTTATCAACGAAAGGAACCTCCAACAGATACAATTATAACATAGTTGATTTTAAAGTCAATGTTTTTTACAAAAGTCACCCGACACTTTTTTTCACCAAAGGGGAGCTTCCCTTTAAAAAGGTTTTGGAATGAATCCTTATACCGGGAGGAGCCTGAAAACGCTTGTACTCGTTCATTAAAAGGAGTTTCAATATTCGTTCCACAGACTCTCTGTCATATCCCCGGGAAACAATCTCATCAGGGGACGCTCCCTCTTCGATATGAAGTTTCAAGATGCCATCAAGTTCATCATAGGGAGGAAGGCTGTCCTGATCTTTTTGGTCGGGGCGGAGTTCCGCCGAGGGAGCTTTGTCCAAAATAGTGCCGGGTATTATTTCCCGACCATTTTTCTCGTTTATGTATCGGCACAGTTTATAGACCAAAGTTTTGGGAATATCGGAGATGAGCGCCAGCCCTCCATTCATGTCGCCATAGAGGGTGCAGTATCCCGTTGCAAGTTCCGATCTATTGCCCGTATTGAGGAGCAGGGCTCCCGTTTTGTTGCTCACCGCCATGAGGAGGGTTCCCCGTATTCTCGCCTGAAGATTTTCCTCTGTCACATCGTCTTTCATGCCTGTGAAGAGTGGGGCAAGCTCGGAGTTGAAGAGCTCAAAGAGGCGAGAAATATCAATTCGTTCCATTTTCATTCCAAGATTTTCAGCGAGAACCCGAGAATGGTCAATACTCCCCTGTGAAGAATAGGGGGAGGGCATGGTGATGCCCCTGACATTTTCCACTCCCAGGGCATCACAGGCAATGGCTGCCGTTAGGGCGGAGTCGATGCCACCACTCAGTCCAAGAACCGCCTCCTTGAAACCGGATTTCTTTGCATAATCGCGAAGCCCCATTGTAAGGGTTTTCAAAATATATTCATTCTCGGGTTCGAGCGGGGCAGGTTTTGGTTTATCCGAATCATTCAAGATAAAGACTCCCTCTTGAAAGGGAGGAGTTGTGCATACAGCTCCTGCATTTGTATCAATGAGAAGCCCCATGCCGTCAAAGACCAAGCTATCATTGCCTCCTATCTGATTCACCTGAGCTATTTTTAAATTATGAATTCTGGAGATATGCACCAAGTCAGAGATATGGCTCGACCTTTTATCCAGAAATGCGGGATGAGTTGCAAGATTGATAATAAGTTCGGCTCCTCTCTGAACAAAAGTTTCAAGAGGATTGATTTGCTCGCCCGGGTAAGGAGGGGAGTTTTTTCCATCATGAAGTTCGTCACCAATCGTCAAGGCGATTTTCATTCCCTTGAAGTTCACCACTCCATGTTCTTGGGCAGGAGAGAAAAACTGCCATTCATCGAAAAAGTCGTGTCTTTCAAGAAGAGTTTTATGTTGTTGGAGTAGAACCTCACCCCTATATATGAAAGATGCCGAATTAAATAGCATGGAGGAGTCTCTGTCATAATCGAGGTGTCCCAAGCAGATTGCAAGGTCATGTTCCAAACTGCCACGAATAATTGTCTCAAGAGTTTTTAGATTATCGTTGATGAACTTTGAACTCTTGAGTAAATCTAAGGGAGGGTAGCCCGTAGTTGCCATTTGGGGAAAGAGCAGCATTTCGGCATTTTTTTCAATGGCATCTTTCACGGCAATCTCTATAAGTTCACGGTTACCGCGGATATCTCCTACAGTTGTATTAATGTTAGCAATGGCAATTTTCATGAGAACCTCCGACTACAGAACTATGAAAAAAGCAGGAAATCAAGTCAACCGAAATATTAGAGAATCTCCCCATAAAAAATTTCATGGGGAATAGCCGAAAAACTCCTCCAAACTTTAACACTAATTCATCTTAATTACACGAATTCCCCTCTTGATTCCCGAAGACTTAAACTTGAATGCACCCGAGCCCTTGTTCAACCTTGTGGAGAAAAAACGCACCTTCAGTCGCAGAGATTTCCCGGGAAGAATTACCAAAAGTTTTTTAGCAAAGAAAAGATTCCCCTTTCGCATAACCGACTTAAAATAGACTTCACTCTTTTCTCCGGTTTTTTTATGAACCAAAAGCAACTTATCGGGCACATTATTCTTAAAGAAAATGCTTTCATAAAACGAATCATCTTCCAAAATAACAACGCTGCGATCTCCTCCCATATTAACGGACTTTTTTATTGAATATTTGGGGAGGAGTGGAATATGCCCAACTGCGATGTCATGCAAAAAATTAAAGTCGGTTCTCACTCCCGTATATCTAAAAAGCTCTATCGTTTTACAGCTATCGATGTATATTTTTTTCTCCGGAACAAAGTGGAAATAAAGTTGATCCTTAATTCTATAGTAGTTGACCAAAGGGCTCTTGAAAATATAATCTTTTAAAAATATATTCTCAACTCCCTTGGCATCATATCGAAGACGACCATCAAAGCTAAACTTTTTCCCTCCCTTTCTTCCTGTCAGGGCAAAGGAAGATTGAATGGACTGAGGAGCTCCCTTGTTTATGCCGGCAATTATGGCAAGCAATGTCTTTGACCTTTTTAAATCTTCGGGATTACCGGAGAACTCTCCTCCCCTCTTCTCGGAGGAAGCACATGAATAGAATATCAAGGGGAAAAGCAGAACTAAAATTATTTTTTTCATTTAAAAATCCTCATCTTTTGTAGTATTTAATCTATTGGGCAAACTTCACTTATACTTGCGAATCTTGCCCAGAATTTTTCGATCCCTTTTAAGTTTATTGGCTTTCTTCCAATATTCCACAGCCTTTTTTCTGTTGCCCAACTTAAGATAGGCATCTCCTATGTGATCAAATACAACAGGGTCTATTGATTCTGTCAACTCTAACCTTTCCGCAGCATTGAGCAGATAGCTTAAGGACTCTTCGTATTTCCCTCTCTTAAAATAGAACCAGCCCATGGAATCGAGATAAGCTCCATTCTTAGGCTCATATTCCAGAGCCCTTTTAATCAGTCTATATGCCTCACCATATTTAATGCCCTTTTCAAGGTAGAGATAGCCCAGATAGTTGTTGGCTCTGGAACTTCGGGGATTATATTTCAGAGCCTTTTTAAGACTGGCAATTGCACGATCAACTCTGTGAAGTTTTTCATAGGCAACTGCCTGATAGAAATAATAGGGTTCCTCATCTCCCTTGATTGCAATTGCCCTGCGAAGGTTTACCAGTGCAGAGTCATACTTCTTGTTCCAAATCTCTACGAGTCCCTTAAAGAAGTAAGGAAGGGGCTCTTTAGGAGACAGTTTGATAGCCCTCTTAAAGTAGGCATTGGCTCTTTTATACTCGCCCTTAATTCCATAGAGATAGCCGATGTGAGTCAAGATACTCTTGTCATGGGACAAACTATAAAATTTACTGTAAAAACTAATTGCCATGGCATACTTTTTGTTTTCTTCATGAGTTCGAGCAAGATAGTAATGTATATTCTTATCTTTCTTCGAACCAAGATAAAGAGCCTTATAAAAAAGTCTTTCGGCAATGGTAAAGAGCCCCGCCCGGAAAGCTAATGTTCCTGCAATGGAAAACTGTTCCCGGGCTAGTTCAGGTTTGCCCTTTCTTTCTTTAATTCTCGCCAAAGCGATAGAAAGGGCAATGGGGGGATTCTTATATCTGGAAAGAACTTTAAGGAGCTGTTCAGACTTTCCATCCTTACCGATGAGTTCATAGTACAGAGCAACAGCCGTAATGCTGTCAAAATTTTTCCCCTTCGTTGCCCGTAAAAGTCGAACCGAAGCATCGTCATTCCCTCTGAGATAGTAAACCCTTCCTAAGATTAAATTCACAGCAATATTATTGGGAAAGGATTTCAAAAATATTAAAGAATACCTTTCAGCGTCATTGAGCTTATATTGTAACATGCTGATTTTTGCCAGCATGAACACAATCTCCATATCACTCTCATTGAATTCATATGCCTTTTTGAAACTATAGCTGCTCACGGAATAATCTCCCTTCTTAAAGGAAATCAACCCCTTTAATGACCAGACTTTCTTCATCAAATCGGGGGGAACAATTTTACTTTGAGACAGCTTTATGATTTTTTCAAGTATTGCCATGGCATCGTTTCGCTTACCCAGATTATTCTCATAGAGGAGAGCCAATCTATAAAGTGGATATGGATCTTCGGGTTTTATGTCACTATACTGTTTCAGTATCCTCGCCGCACGATCATGTTTCCTCTCACGCATAGACAGGACGAAGAGTCTGTTGTATGGAGGAAAGTAATCCTTTTTTACGCCAATGGACTTTCGGGCAAACTCTTCAGACTTGGAGAATTTCCCCATAAAATAGTAGCACTGAGAAATCTGAAAGTAAACTTGCTCAAGGGCATTTCCCGATTTTTCAGCTTCCTTAAATCGGGAAATGGCATCTTCAAGTAGCTTCATTCTTTTATTGGGACTATAAATTTTCAAAGCCCTATTCTTTAAGAAAAGACCTTGGCTGTAGCTCTCCCAATCTTCAGAACTATTCTCTGCAAGACCATACCCCAGGAGGGCACAACAGAAAATCATCGTCACTATAAAGTATCTTATAAACTTTATCCTCATTTTTCATAGTCCTCATTGTTTTTTAAATAACGCTTAATCTCTGAGCGAACAAGTTTTTTTATTTCATCACTTTGCTCGGAAGTTTCACCTCCCTCCATCTCGCTGCCCCGTAACTTCGATGAAGAATCCTCTCGCCTCATTACAAACTTTCTCATATCACTTAAAATATTATAGATAAGGGGAGTACCAAAGAGTGTTATGAATGTACCGAAGAGCAATCCCCAAGACATGGCAACAGCCATGGGCTTTAAGAATGGGTCAAACCCTCCCAGACCATAGGCAGTTGGGATAAGACCGAAAAATGTCGTAACCGTTGTGAGATAGACCGGACGAAGTCGCTTAACTCCCGCATCAACTGAAGCTTCCAGAGTTCCCATCTTAAATGCCCTGTTGCGCCTTATAAAATCCACGAGTACAATGGAATCGTTCACCACAACACCGGTCAATCCCACAATTCCCAGAAGACCGAGAAATGAAAATGGCATCCCGTGAAAATAAAAAGCCCAAATAACCCCGACTATGGTCATGGGAATGACGCTAACAATGACAAGAGGTTGGAGTAGAGAGCCAAAAAGTGCAACCAGAATTAGGTATATCACCAAAACAGCAATAACCAAGGAACGCGCCAGATTCACCATGGAATCCTTGGTATCCTTAAATTCTCCCAGATAGTCTAAAATGACTCCGGGATATTTTTCATCTATATCGGCAAACTTTCTTTGCAACATCTTATTTACAGAAACAGAACTAAGTCCCTTCTCATTTTCATCAATATCGGCAGAAACAATGATCGACCGTTTCCAGCTCTGCCTGTGAATTACGGAAATTCCCCGTCCCTCCACAAACTTGGCGATTCGCCCAAGGGGAATGAGGTTTCCCCTTCGATTGGGGACCTTTACAAAGCTCAAACTCTTCAGGTTATTCCTTAAATTATCGGGAAACTTAACCCTTATGTCAATCTCCTCGTCACTCCGCTTAATCTTCGTAGCAACAGTACCTTCGAAGTATGAGCGCAGAGTGGAGGCAACATCGATGACCTTAACTCCGGCAATGGCGGCAATCTTCTCATCTACAATGACACGGATTTCCCTTTTCCCCTCTTCAAAGTTATCCTTAATATCCTTCAGTCCCTTAATGCCATGAAGATAATCCTTAATCTCACCGGAAACTGCTTTAAGCTCCTTGAAGTCATTTCCCTTTATGGCAACCTTCACGGCAGAGCCCATGGGAGGACCTGCCCGAACAGTTCGAATTTCAAGTGACTTAAACTCCTTCCAAAAGGGAGCCGCCTTCTTCCTCAAATCATCTATAATTTCAGTGGCATTACGATAGCGATTCTCTTCCGGAGTGAGATTGACAATCATGGAGGCATAGTTCGACCCCATCTTCTGATTGGGATCGGAGGTCTGGGAACGAGAAACTCCCACAACCGAAAGATAGTTATCCAATTCTTTCTCAGGTATTTGGGAAACCAAGTTCTCAAAGATCTTAACCTTCTTCTCCATTTTTGTCATACTGGTCCCCATGGGAGCTTCCATCTTGATTATAAATCGTTCAATCTTGTCCTTGGGGAAAAGAACCATTTTCATACCGGTCTTTGCCAACACGAGCGTCCCTATGAAAAAGACAGTGGCAAATAACAAAGACTTATACTTATTACGCAGAACAAAGGAAAGAGATTTACCGTAAAAGCTTTTAAAGAACTCATGAACAGCTCCTCCCTCAGCCTTCTTCTCTCCAACCTTCAGTTTTTTGCTTCTCTTTTCTATTTCATATATATGGGAGGGTAAAATAAACATGGACTCAAACCATGAAGCAACCAAGGAGACAGACACAACCGCTGGCAATGCCCATATAAACTTTCCCATGATTCCGGTCATAAACATCAATGGACTGAAAGCTGCAATGGTGGTGAGAATCGTTCCCGCAACGGGTAGAATAACTTCCGCTGTTCCCTGAACCACAGCTTCCTTTATGGGCAAGCCCTCCTCAATGTGACGATATATATTTTCAGAGACCACAATGGCATCATCCACCAACATCCCCAGAACAATGATCAAACCGAACATGGTCATCAAATTGACTGAAACTCCGGCATAGCCCATCCATATAAAGGTAATGCAAAATGCAACGGGCAAGCCCACAGAGGTTACCAGAGCAATTCTCCAACCGAGTGCAAGAAAGAGGGAGATGAGAACTAAAGTGAAGCCCACAATCCCATTGTTCAACAGAACATTGAGTCTCCTCTTCACATAGTAGGAAATATCGTTTGAAAGAACAATGTCGTATTCCTCGCCGAACTTGGATTCATACTTTTTACAGAGTTCAGTCACATCATCGACCAAGTTTATTATGTCAGCGGATTCTTTCTTTAAAACAGTCAAAACTATGGAACGCTCTCCCATGGTTTTGCTTATTCGAGTGAGTTCCTCAAAGGTGTCTCTCACATTTGCCACATCTCCAACATAGACCCAGTTACCCAAGTCATTGGCATTTACCAAGACCTTCTCAATGTCCTCCTTGCCCGAGACCTCACCGATTGTTCTTATCATCGTCTCTTCTTTATCGGTCTTTGCAACACCTCCGGGATAGTTAAGATTTTTACCCTTTAGAGCATTGATAACATCTCCTATGGAGAGGTGATATCTCTCTAACTTGACCGGATCAACCTCTATGGTCATCTCCCTTTCCCGATAACCCATTTTATCAAGGCGAGAAACTCCCGAAAGCTCAAGGATACCATCTTCCACCTGATCGGCCTTCGCTCGAAGATCCCTTTCCTCACTATCATTATGAACTCCCTTCTTCCTTATAATGGAGATTTCCAAAACCGGAACCAGAGATGAACTCAGCTCCGTGACAATGGGCTTCTCCGCATCATCGGGAAGATCATTGGATGTTTCCACCGCATCCTTTAAATCATTGATGACCTTATCCTTGTCTCCCCCATCGGGATCCAACTTAATGGAAATGACAGATCTGGACTCAATGGAACTTGAAAAAATCTCCTCAATGCCATCAACTCCCCTTATCTCATTCTCAAGAGGAATGGTTATATGCTTCTCAACATCCCGAGCAGTGGAGCCGGGGTAAACAGTCATAACCGTAACCCAATCATACTCAACCTTTGGGAATGCCTCGCGATTAGAGCTGAAAAGAGCAAACATTCCGGCAATAAAAATTCCCAAAGTGAGTATATTTACAATAAGAGATTTTTCGGCAAAATACTGGACAAATTTTTTCATAGATTAAATCCGATAAATTAATTTAACAAAATTGATGAACTACGCTTAGAATACAGAACGGAGAAAATCAAAATTTTCTCTTAAAGGCACCCAGTCTAAAATCAGAAATTATTTCAAGCGACAAATCTCTAACCTTCATAATTGCACCATACCCCGTTGTATCTCCAAAATTATCCACAACCGCCTTCTTCCGAGTCGCCTCAATATTTAAACGGGAAAAATTAATGGGATAGTTCCACTCCTCCATTTTCATCTCCAAGGCGATATTACAGAGCTCAACAACTTCATGGAGGACAAAGGCACATTCTCGAAGATAGTCATTTTTATCCTTCTCAATATCAATTTCCTTAATATCGGGACGATTTATCAGCAAAATATGATCTTCGATTCGTCTGGGATGCTCCCTCAGACCGGACATGGCATGGGCTTCAAGAATCTCCTCAATCTTTGAAAGCTCCTGCCTCGTATTATGATCCCGCATCAGATACCATAGAATGGGGAAAAACGAAAAGGTATATTCATAAATAGCTCCGTAAAAATGAGCCAACTCAACACTACAGGACTGATCAAAAACTATTTTAGGATACTTCTTGATTCTGGCAAGGTTATCATCAATAATCTGATCCACCTTCTTCAAAAAGGTATTTTCCTTCGCCTTTTTGGTCTTTTCATATTTATCCTTTAGCTTCTCAAAATCAGAAATCTCCGCAAGAATAAATCCCTCAAGATTCATCCCCTTCCGAATAGCCAGAAGATATCTTTCATTGAATTTATCAAGGTCAAACCACTTAGGACTATACTTTTCGCCATACTCCTTATAGCTACCCTTCAACTTTTCGATAAGATCTTTAATTTCGCCATTACTTAACGCCATACCTTCCCCCACAGGAAATTAATTCCATTATTTTAAAAGCTCCGATTTATTCGGGCATATCCCTTTGAGACGCATGGCGTCCCAAAGGGTCGGGCTCTCCGCTCATACTCCTCCCCGGCACCCAGCACCTTCGCTGTGCGAAGGTGCTGGGTGCCGGGTGCGGTGTACCGCCTCGATCCCTTATGCAGTCTTTAACCGCCACAGTTACAATAACCCATCATAGATAAGAATATAATTGATTAAACCACAGGAGATGTCAAGAAACAAATTGATGGTGTCAGAGACAAAATATTTAAGTGCTAAATACACAAAGTTGCTCTAAAAGACTCTATGTCTGACACCATAAAGTTACTCTGACGCCTGTGCAGGATTACGTTTTGAGCAGAAAGGTGCCAGAGACGCAAACTTTTAGAGCAAAATAAAAATATTAACTCCCAAAACTCTTATACCTGACACCGTTAAAAAAATATATTGATATATTGAGATAATATAATAAAAGATATTGACATACTAATATAAGTGGCTTATAATTCCAATATCAAAAATTAGAGGCATAAAAATGAATAAAAAAAATTTTTTCAACGCAACTATATCAATCATAGCTGCTCTATTTTTCACTTCATGTGATTTAGATGTTCCCATCAATGAACTTTCGTCAGCTCGCACCAAAATTGACGAAGCAAAAAAATATGGGGCAAATCAATACAGCAGAGCAAACATTCGGAAAGCCGAGAATTTGGTCTATAAGAGCCATCGAGAATTGTCGGAGGAAAAGTCTGACGAATCCCGAAAGGATGCAATTGAGGCCGGAAAGATTGCCGACAGGGCTCTTGTCGCTGCCTTGCCAAAATATTCTGCTGAGATGAGAGCTAAGGCTGAACAAAATATAGCAGAGGCTGACAAAATGTTGGCGGCAAAACTAAGCTCTGAAAATTTCGATAAGGCAAAAACTTACTATAGTAAATCGGAAGAATCTGCCGGCAAGAAAAAGTATAAAACTTCAGTTGATATGGCAAAACAGTCTATTATTTTTTCAGACAGGGCAAAGGCTCAGAGTGTTTCAAATGCAGGAGTTTTCCGCAGTAAGTACTCCTCATTTCTTTCGAAATATAATAAACTCAAGCGAAACCCTCGGAAGGGAGCAATTAGGTCGGAGCTTTCTAAAATTAAAAGTGATCTGAACAAGATAAAATCTTCCCTCAATGCGAAAAACTACAAAGATGCCGATAAGAAGTTATCCAAACTGAAGGATGTCTTTGCCGAAGCTGACTATAAAATAAAGGCAACCGGATATTCGGAAAAGATAGCCAAGCTAAAGGAAGAGCTCAATCAATTAAAGTCATCTGAGCAGGATGAGGTTTTGGAAGGCAAAATTAAACAAGCTGAGATGGCATTAAAAAATGCCGAGTCGAACATTAAGAGAAAAAATCTCGGAAGTGCCTCTCGATACATAAGAAATGCCGAGAGCCTTATTGCAGACTCCAAGAAATACCAACAACGCCGACTGGTCTTGGCAAAATTGGCAACCCTGAAAGAACAAATAGACTTGGCTCGCTCCAAGGATGTGGAGGGTACCGAGTCTGGAAATATCGCTGCCGTCTCAAAGGGATATTCCAATGCCCAGGCGTTGCTTAAGCGGGACAATTTCAAGAGAGCTTCCTCTCAAATAGATAAATCCATGGACGCCATTTCACAAATCATGGCAAATTTAGAAAAAGAGGAAGAACTCAGGCTCGCCAGAGAGGAGGAGGCTCGACAGAAAAAACTTCTTGAAGAGCAAAGACAAAGAGAACTTGCCGCCCAAAGGGCAAGAGAAGCTGCTAAAAAGAAGGAAATGAAAAAAAGGACAGGACGAAAGTACATAGTTAAATGGAACAAAAACAACAAGGATTGTCTTTGGA
>PDWI01009004.1_pt1 | contig 11571 bp, 7 predicted proteins | sample 1430891 | NCBI WGS metagenome assembly PDWI01 (sample SAMN01162508, study PRJNA174530) | Oral metagenome, whole genome shotgun sequencing project. | biome: Marine environment; feature: Marine mammal; material: Swab sample of the gingival sulcus; isolation source: swab sample of gingival sulcus...
GGACCGGGGACAAACGGGAGTCAATTTTTTATCAACACCAAAGACAATCATTTTCTCGATACCAAACACACGGTTTTTGGCAAAGTCGTGAAGGGGATGAATGTTGTAGAGATGATTGAAGACACACAAACCGGGATGAATAACAAACCGGTGGAGGATATTGTGATTGAGAGCATTGCGATTGTGGAATAGAGAAATCTGTGAAGTCCATAAAGTCATAACGTCAAAAGTCTGTAAAGTCATAATGTCGAAAAGTATGTCATGCCGGGCTTGGTCCGGCATCTCTGTGCGTAAGCACAGCCACACTTTCATTTGTTCGGGATGCTGAAACAAGTTCAGCATGACATAGGTGGATTTTTCGGGGTCCTGAAACACGTTCAGGGACAGGCATTTTTTGGGACTTTGAAAAATAAGTTTAGCATGACATGCAGAGAAAGACGCGATAAATCGCGTCTCTACATTTTTGGTTTTTCGCTTTATACGTACTATTTATATTGTAGGGGCGAACCCGTGTGTTCGCCCTATGAATAATATGGACAATATGAGGGCAGACACATGGGTCTGCCCCTACAATGGACATAAAGCAAAAATTGTCAATTACCGATTACTAATTATAAATTACCGATTACTACACAGCATTGCAAAATATATACAATGTGATATAGTCAAAATGCTTTATTTTTAACCATAAAAATATGTTACAGCAATTTTCTATTCAAAAAATAATCACAACAAGTATTTCCGTTCTTTTACCGTTGTTTTTTGTGCTTTTTTTGTGGCGGTTTTGGACGTATGGCACACAGGCAATCGGGTTTAATATCGCCGTGTTTTACGTGTTGCTTATCTGTCTTTTTGTCTGTGCGCGGTGGCGCAACATGCGCCCGACGGCACTGCTGTGGATTGTTCCGCTCGTCGTGGTTGGTTTCAGTTTGTTTATGTACAAAACATTTTTCACCACGTGGATTAGTCTTTTGTGTTTTCCGTTGTTTTTCTTCCTTTTTACCACACACGAAGCGCACCCGCAGCTGCAAAAAAATTTGTGGAGTCGTCTTTTCCCGATTGCATTTTTGGTTGCGTGTGCACACTACCTTGTGTCACTGTTTTGTAAACCGCGCGCCAACGCATCCGCATCTCGCGCAATATCACTCAAAGCGAAGTGGGACAAAAAAACGCAAAATATTGTTTTTCAGGTTGGTGTCGGCATTGTCGTGTTATTCCTTCTTGCGTTTTTCGTCATTATTCCGCTTTTGTCATCCGCGGATGCGTCGTTTGGACAAATATTCACACATTTCTTTGAGGCGATGCAACATTTTTTCGATACTATTTTGGATTTTGTGGCAAACCTCGATGTTGTAACGCTACTTAAGTTGTTGACGTATTTGATTCTTTTCCTCGCTTTGTCCGGTTTGGTGGTGTATTGGGGTAAAAATATCAGCGCCATTGCGCCAAAGCGTGCGGTGCGCACACACAAAAACACGATCACCATCAGCATTATTTTGATCGGTATTTTGGTTCTGTATGTGTTGTTTCTCTTTTTGCAGGTGAAATCGCTGTTTATTTCCGCACTGCCGGTGGACTTTTCACAAACGGAGAGTATGGTGAAATCCGGTTTTTGGCAGTTGTTCTTTCTGACGGTTTTCAATATTTTGTTGTATCTTGCAATTTTTAACAAATCCGCGAAACATGTACAATACATTCTTTTGGCGTTTACCGTGTCTTCTTTGCTTTTGGTATTTTCCGCGGCGCAGCGCGTGTGTTTGTATGTGACAACGTATGGACTGAGTTATGAGAAATTTTTCGCGCTCTATACGGTCATCTATTGCAGTATCGTGTTTTTGTGGTTTCTCTTTCTTTTTATGCACAAAAGCAATAGTACGCAGATTATTAAAACGCTGGTGTTTTTGGCGGTCGGAATGTACGCGTTTGCGGTGATTTTGCCGTTGGAGAAAATCATTTTCACGACAAACTTGCGTTTAACGCAGTATAGCGACAGTCGCGTGGACATCAACGAGATGCGTATGTTGGGAAGTGATGCACTGCCGTATGTTGAGGAGAATTTTGATCTTTTGATCGCCGAAGCGCGGAAAGATAATGCACGTAATAGGGTAGATAGGGGGTGGCACGGAGAAATTCTTGAAACATATAATGATCCATATAGAATGTGGTTGAGATGGATGAAAGAGCAACAAGACTATAAGAATATGCTGGTGCGATCACATTATCAATTTGAAGCGCAATATGCAGGAGAAGATGTGAAAGGAAAATACGAAAAAAAGAAGTGGTATGAAAAAACTGTTACAGAGATGTTTTATCAGTGTTCCATTGGTATGCATAAAAAGTTACAACAAACCATTTTGGGGTACTGGGAAGATCCGATTCACGGATTCTCTGTAGAATATGACATGAAGTTGCATGTTGCATATGAAGATTTTGATTATATCGAAGATTTCAAAAAAGATGAGTGGTCAATGTATATTACCGATGAGGAATCTGAAGAAGAATTGACAATCAGAGTTTACAAACATAATAGTACAGAAAAAATCAGTCGCGATGACCTTACTGTGCCAGAATTTCTTGCAAATGAAAAAGAAGAGCACATAAAACACCAATCGAATAATTTCAATTTACCACACATTCCGAAGCATACAACCTATCGGTATAGCACTGTTGTGAAAAAGGGTGACCGCTACGGTCTTATAATTGATGCACCGCAAGGAATTATTGTTATTTATTCAAACACGGTGCAAGATGATGATTTTGTCGGTAATTGGGATTTGACAATTGATGACTACATCAAAAAAATTGTAACATCAAAAAAACTGCAAGATGTGATAAAATCTTTGCAATTTGTTGATGTAAAATAATTAGTCATGCAAATAGTAAGAAAAACAGCTGTAATATTTTTTTTGTAAAAAGTGTGTGCGTATTGTATGATGAAAGATATGACACACAATACAGACAAAACACTTTTATTGCTTGACGGAAACGCGATTATTCATCGTGCGTATCATGCAATTCCACCGCTCTCGAGTGATGACGGTGTGCAGACCAATGCGGTGTTCGGGTTTACATCGACATTGTTGACGGTGTTGGAAAAATTTCATCCCGACTATATTATCGCGACATTTGATGTGCCGGGCAAAACGTTTCGCCATGACATGTACGATGCGTACAAGGCAACGCGCAAAGAAACACCGGAAGATTTGATCCCACAGTTTGATTTGGTTAAAGATGTTGTAAAATCTCTGGGGATTACCATTGTGGAGAAAAAAGGATATGAAGCGGATGATGTAATCGGAACACTTGCCGCGCAAGCGTCGAAGGCGCACCTCAATACCATTATTGTGACGGGGGATAAGGATACGTTGCAATTGGTGGATGATTATGTGCGCGTGTTTACCATGTCGCGGGGTATTCATGATATGGTGTTCTATGATGCGGATATGGTCAAAGAAAAAATGGGCGTTGATGTTGCGCAGATTGTGGACTATAAGGGACTGCGCGGTGACAGTAGTGACAATATTCCCGGTGTAAAAGGTGTGGGCGAGAAGACGGCGGTGACGCTTTTGGAAACGTACCGTGATTTGGAAGATATTTATGACCACATTGATGAGTGTAAAGGTGCGGTGCAAAAAAAATTAATACAAGACAAAGAAAACGCGTTTCTCTCCCGCACACTCGGGACGATTAAACGCGACGTGCCGATTGGTGTGATTGATTATGATGCCACGCAAACGGCACGCATGACGTTTGATACCGCGCGCAAAATGTTTCGCAAACTCAATTTCACGCGTTTGCTCAAACGCCTGCCCGACGACACACAAAAAACCGAACCCGCATCCGCACAAGCGTATACATCGGTTGACCCCGGTGCCGTTGCGGAGATACTAGCAAAAAAACGCGACGGTGTCGTTGCACTTACTCTTGATGCCGATGATATGCACATATATGGGATTGCATTGTGTGACGGTGCGACATATTATCTGCCATACACACAACAGACACAAAAAACGATAAAGGATTTTTTGTGTGATGCCGATGCGCACAAAATCTGTTTTGATGCAAAAGCGGACATGCACACACTGGCGCATCACGATATGCGATTGCACGGTGTGACCGCTGATGTGTTGTTGCAAGCGTATGTCGTGCAAAAAAATTCCAAACTGCTGTTTGAACAGTTGGTGTTTGACGTATTGGGGGATGTGATTGATGCACACGATGACGCGAATCAATTATCACTGGGTTTGCGCGACAATGACGGGCAAAAGGCCACGGCATGTCAAAAGGCATCATACATTCATGCACTGCATGCCCATTTTATACAAGAGATTGATGCAACCGTCGCAACACAACACGAAAACGCAAACGTCGCCACATTGCTTGCAACGATGGAGATGCCGCTTGTTCCCATTCTTTTTGCGATGGAACGGCACGGTATTTTGCTGGATCGCGCACGTTTTTGTTGCATCGCCAAAGACATTGACCGCGCGATTGCGACGTTGACAGAACGCATTTATGAACACGCGGGAGAGACATTTAACATTAACTCCACGCAACAATTGCGCGTCATTCTTTTTGATACACTCGGCATTGATACGTCGGCAATCAAAAAAACCAAAACGGGATTTTCCACCGCGTCAAGCGAATTGGAAAAAATGCGAGATGCGCATCCGATTATCGCGGACATTGAAAAATATCGCGAACTATTTAAGCTCAAAACAACATACGTCGACGTGTTGCCGGCACTGACGGACGCCGAGAATCGCATTCATACATCGTTCAATCAAGCCGTTGCTTCCACGGGCCGACTGTCGTCTTCCGATCCCAATATGCAAAACATTCCCATTCGCACCGAAGAAGGGCGGAAGCTCCGCGACGGATTTATCGCGGCACCCGGCACGAAACTGGTGAGCGCGGATTATTCGCAAATTGATTTGCGCTGTGTCGCGCATGTGAGCCATGATGCGGCGCTTATTGAAGCGTTTCACAACGGCGCGGATATTCACACGTTTACCGCCGCCTCGGTTTTGGGGATTGCGCAAAAAGACGTTACAAAACGCCAGCGGTCCAACGCCAAAGAGCTCAATTTCGGTCTGATTTACGGCATGGGGCAGTTTGGATTTGCGCGTGCAGCCGGGATTGATAACAAAAAAGCGCAACAATTTATCGACGCGTATTTTGACAAATTTGTCGGCGTGAAAGCATATATGGAACAGACCAAAAAAACCGCGGCGCATAACGGTTACGTAGAAACGCTTTTCGGACGCAGGCGGTATGTCCCGAGCATTACGGCAAAAAATTTCCAACTGCGCACCGCCGGTGAGCGCGCGGCGATTAACATGCCGATTCAAGGGCTTGCCGCAGATATTATGAAACTGGCGATGATTGCCGCGGACAAACACATCACAAAAACGTATCATAATGGGGAGGTGCACGCCATTTTGCAAATTCACGATGAAATTATTTTTGAAGTCGCAGAGCAACACGTCGACCAATTTGTCACCGATATCGCCCGCACGATGGAAAACGTTTGCACACTGACCGTACCACTCGTTGTCGATGTCGCCGTTGGACAACACTGGGGGGAGTTGTGATATAATGTAGGTATGTCATATTTTTTGGAAAGCTATGTCACGATTTGAACAAACTGATTTTTCAACAAAGATTGCTTCAGAATTACAAGGGCAGGCAATAGAAAAAGAAAAAAAGAGAATAAAAGACGCTTTGTCTCGTGGAGAAATTTTGGGAGAAAAAGAGGCGATTTTTTTGGTTGAAAATCATAGCTTTCGGGATTTTAGGTTTAACATCGAGAGCTTCACAAATCTTTCAGAAGAAACCGCTAATTTTTTGATTAGAAATAAATGTTCAGGTATTGTTGTAGATTATCCGGAAAAATTTGGTATTATTCTTGATGAATCATGGGCAACGAAAATGATTGAAAATGGAGGGTCTTATCCTGTTGCACAAAATCCCGAAAAATTCAAAATCACCCTTGATGATACGTGGGCGACAAAAATGATTGAAAACAGAAGGCCGGGGGCTGTTGAAGAAGGAATTAAAAATTTTACAAATCTTTCAGAAAAAACAGCGTGCACTCTTATCGAAAACGGTTGTACATGGGCTGTTTGTGAAGGTATTTCTAGTTTTACAAATCTTTCAGAAAAAACAGCACGTGCTCTTATTGAAAAAACGAATCGTTTTTTGTTGTACAAAATCCGGAAAAATTCGGTATCACCCTTGATGATGTATGGGCAACAGAAATGATTGAAAAACGAAACTCACGTATTGTCATACAGAATCCGGAAAAATTTGGCATTACTCTTGATGAATCATGGGCAATAAAAATGATTAAGAATGGAGATGTGGATTCTGTTATGGAAAATTTTGATCATTTCACAAATCTTTCAGATAAAACTGCGCATGCTCTTATTATTAACGATTGGTCAAGATTTGTTTGTGAAAAACTTGATCATTTCATAAGTCTCTCAGATAAAACAGCGCATGATTTAATTTCTCATGGCCACTCTTATGCTGTTGCAGAACGCCCTGAAAAATTTAATATCACCCTTGATGATGTATGGGCAACGGAAATGATTGAGAATGGAGGTTCGAATTTTGTTGCACAATATCCCGAAAAATTCAAAATCACACTTGATGATACATGGGCGACAAAAATGATTGAAAATGGAGGTTCGGAGGCTGTTGATCAGAACATTGATCATTTCATAGCTCTCTCGGAAGAAATTGCTCATGATTTAATATTTCACGGTTACTCTTTTGCTGTTACACGATATCCCGAAAAATTCAAAATCACCCTTGATGAGTCGTGGGCAATAAAAATAGCTGAACATAGATACATGGTAGAGGATTTTGTGCAAAACATCGATAATTTCACAGGTCTTTCAGAGAAAACAGCATATATCTTAATTGGTGATGAATATTCAATTGATCGCGACTATTCATATGTCGTTGTAGAAAATCCCGAAAAATTCGGCATCACCCTTGATGAATCATGGGCAATAAAAATGATTAGTGATGAGAAATATTTTTTTGTTGAAAGAAATATTGAGAGTTTCACAGGTCTTTCAGAAAAAATTGCGCATCTCTTTGTTGAGAAAGAGTCTGTCTCAGTTGTTATTGACTGTCCCGAAAAATTTGGCATTATCCTTGATGAGTCGTGGGCAATAAGAATGATTAAAAATAGAGGGTCAGTGGAAGTTGCGCACAAAATCAAAAAATTTACAAATCTCTCAGATGAAACTGCACTTGCCTTTATTGAAAATGGAGATTTATATAGTGTTGAGCAAAACCTTGATAGCTTTACGAACCTTTCAGAGAAAGTAGCAAATGTTGTTATAGAACATAGAGGAGTGGATTTTTTTATTAAACACGCAGTGAATTTCAAGTTAGGTATTGAGTACTATGCTAAATCAGAATTTCAACAAGCTCTATTTGATAGTGTAGTTGATAATATTGCTCAGGGTAATGTGAAAAATGTGGCGCGATTAATTTCGAGTAAGTATACACGCTTTAATCGGGCAATGATAGAAAAATTACAATCACCGGAAATTACCGGTTTACTCCCACAAAATATTGCTCTTGAAGATTTATTGAACATTTATCAATTCGATGAAAACGGAAGAGCAAAGCTCAAAAAAGAATATGAAGATTACGTGAAAAACTTTTCAAAAAATGTTGATCAAAGAGCAAGAAAATATTTGGCCGAGAAATTGATGATGGCAAGAGATCTCAAGAAAGGCAATGAATATTTGCAAGATATGATAGACCAGTATTATTCTGAACAAGGTGCGGCGTGGTTTGAATTTGAAAATAATCCGGATCGATTAGTAAAAAATCAATCATTGGATAAAAATATTTTCTTTTTACATCAAATGTCAGTACTTCCAGATGATCGGAGTTATAGTCGTTTCAAGAAAAAGGGAGGTCTATCATTTGCGGAAAGCGTTTTTTTGAACGTTGCATTAGAGCCGGCGTTATCTACTTCTTTCAAGCAATGTGATACAGAAAATGGTTTTAAAATTGCCCATCAAAAAAACGGCACCGGTGGATTGCTTTTGGGCGGCGGGAAAATTATGTTGGCTTTTGACCATGACTCGTATACTTTTTCTGATGGCTTTGATGCAAAATATAGTAAATATGATGATACGGCCATTGACAATCATGTTGAAGGTAAAATAGAAAATATTTTACAATTAGGGAAATACAGTAGTAGATATGATTATAATGAAGTCATCTTACATCGCCCCAAGGTGTGTGGTATCTTTCTCTATGCGGAAACATTTGAAACAGAAATTGACCAAAAGAGAATTGATGTAACACAAAAAGCGGCAAATGAAATCGGTGTACCGCTTTTTCGAATTGATAAAGTTGGTAATATCAGAAAAATGGGGGAGAATGAAAATTTGCATTTGGAAGATGTGTTGAGTAATACGCTAGAATTAACAGAAAAGAAAAAACAACAGATATTGCAAAAAGAACTAATCGACAGTGGTCATTTTAGCAAAAAAAATATTGAGAATTTTATGAAAAGAAGAAATCGTGTAGAAATTGAACATGAGAGAGTTATTCGTGATGTGAAGAAACTCTTTGAGAAAAATGATTATGCGCTTGAAGAAGTGAGTCGTATGGCAGAAGTATATGATATTCATGAAAAAGATTTTTGGAGTCTCATTTCTTTTCAAGTATATAGTAGCAAAGCCGCGAATATTGAAGAACTCTTTCATTTTGATGGAAAAAGAGTGCAGATTACACAAAGATTTATAGACGAAATTAAAGAGTTCAAGGCCAGTTTACAATAAATGGCGATTAATTAAAAATGTAATTTATAATTTTTACAAGCTTATGACACCATTTGAAAAATTTGGTCCTTCAGAGCCAAAGAGTCAGGAAAAACCTGACAAAACACCACAAGAAGAAAAAGAAGGAGTCGTCGCGGAATCAGGTGATGATGCGATAGAAGTAAGAAAAAAAGAAATAAAGGAAGCTTTATCTCGTGGAGAAATTCTGGGGGAAGAAGAGGCTGTGTTTTTGATTAAAAATAACGATGTAAATTTTGTTCTAAGTCAGCCAGAGAAATTCGGTATTAAATTAAATGAAGAGTTTGCATTAAAGTCGATTGAGACTAAGAGTCTTGGTTCTAGTCTTGTTGAAAAAAATCTTGAAAAATTCAAAGATTTACCGGAGGAAGTTGTACAGGCACTCATTGAGAAAAGAAACCCAGATTCTGCTGAGTAAGTAGTTTCTTTTTTGAAAAATTTCAGTATCAAGCACACTTTATTTTCATGATTTGATTTTTTGCGCGGTGTAGTGGGGGAATATTTTGTGCAGGTTTGCTTTGAAAAACAAGTCGTCTACTGCTTGTTCGGTTTCTTGGTATGACATTTGCGCGGTTTTGGCATAGATGCACAAATGCAACAATTCATGCGCTATTGTCATGAGCATGTCTTCAATCGGCGCATCAATGTTGATAAATAGTTCATGTGGTGCATTGTAATAGCCATAACACCCGTAAAATGTGAGGAAACAATCATAGCGATTATGCAATGTGAGCGTTTTATGGCGCGCATTGTACTGTTGCAGTGCGCAGAATACATCATGTTCTTTTTTGCGCCATGCTGTTGTGATTGTTTTTTGTGCGTTTTTTATCTGATATTTTTCTTCATCAAGGCGAATTTGGTGCTGTACGTCGTCACTTCGCAGCGCAGAATGTGCGTCAAAAGGAAAATAAAAAAACATATCATTTTGTGTGAAATGATTGACATGTTTTTGGATAAAAAGCAGTTCTTTTGCGATTCTTTTGCGATCGTAAATAATATGGACTTTCATTATTGTTTTTTAGAATAAAAACATCCTTTACTGAGTTAAGTATAGGTGATACTTGCTAATATTTCAATTTTTGCATCATGGTGCGGTGTATTACTGTATGATATAATCAAACAGTACATCTTTATGATATGTATATGAAAGAAAAAAATACAGCGGAAGATCTCTGTCGTCCGATGGCGTTGACGCTCAAAGCGGTGATTATGAAAGATGACAATGTTTTGGTTGTGAAGCGTGCCGCAGATGAAAAAATGAATCCCGGGAAATGGGATCTGCCCGGCGGACACATTGAAAAAGGAGAAACGGTGGAAGAATCGCTACGGCGTGAAGTTTTGGAAGAAACCGGATTGCACATTGAGATGGTGGATATTATCGCCATCACGGAGTTTGCCAAAGATTCGCCGTTGTTTGAACAAGAAAAGCGCGGTTTGCGATTTTTGGCGACGTATGTGTCGGGCGAGGTGCGCCTCAATCCGGCGGAACACAGTGATTTTGTGTGGACATCGTTTGATGAGGCGATTGCGTTGTTTGACCCGCAAGACGGATTTGAAAATGAAAAGCGCCAAACACTCATCAAAGCGAAAAACGCACACGAGAAAAACATCGCACTTGCATATTGGCGAAAAACGCACGGCATAACGGACGCATCATAATCACAACGAATATATGGCATACTTCAATGGAAAAATTTCACAAGATCTCACATACCTCTATATCAGCAGGTCGATTGTGTTTTTTGCGAACGGTTTCTTTTCGCTGTTTGTGCCGATATTTCTTTATACAACGTTTGAAGAAAACATGACGGCTTTTTTGCTTTTTTATCTTGTCGGTTCACTTCTGTGTGTTGTTCTTTATCCATTCACCACAAAACACATTGAGAAATACAATCTGAAAAGTTCGCTTTTCATTGCGACGATTGCAAATGTGTTTTTCTTTCTTACGATGAGCGTGATTACAAAGGACAATATCAATCACCTCATTATTCTCGCGTTGTTTTTTCTGACGGTTTTTCGGGTTTTTTATTGGCTGCCATATCATACGGTGTTTACGCGGTTCTCAGACCAACAAAACCGTATGCGTCAGGTTAGTGCGTTCAAAGCGACAATGCACATTATTAGCATCGTTACGCCACTTATTGCAGGAATTATCATATCCCAAACATCTTATCAAACATTGTTTATCACCGGGTTGTGCGTATACATGTGTTCTTTAATTCCGTTAATTTCACTTTCACATGTATATGAACGGTATTCTTGGTCATATCGTGAAACATGGAAAAATTTGTTTGCCAAAAAGTATCGTCCCGCGATGATTGCATATTTTGCGGATGGAATCGAATCCGGTGTAGGTGTCGTGATCTGGCCGATATTTGTGTATAATATTTTGCACGGCAATTATGTGTCCATCGGAATCATCTCAGCTGCAACAATTGGTATTACGGTTTTGTTGGAACTGTTGATAGGAAAATACGCGGATAAGCGAGGAAACAAAAAAGAAGTGTTAAAAATTCATTCCATATTGTATTCCATCGGATGGATTGCCAAAATTTTTATTATTACCGGATTTCATATCTTCATTATTGATGCGTATCACAAAATTACCAATGCATTATCCAAAAATACTTTTGAAGCGATTACATACGATATTTCCGCAGACCAAGGACATTATGTGGATGAATTTACCGTGCTCAAAGAGGTTGCCATCAGTGCCGGGCGTGTTTTACTGTAT
>PDWI01009005.1_pt1 | contig 11571 bp, 12 predicted proteins | sample 1430891 | NCBI WGS metagenome assembly PDWI01 (sample SAMN01162508, study PRJNA174530) | Oral metagenome, whole genome shotgun sequencing project. | biome: Marine environment; feature: Marine mammal; material: Swab sample of the gingival sulcus; isolation source: swab sample of gingival sulcus...
TTTATCTGAAACCGTTGATAGAATTGTGGCAGATTTTGGCGGAATTGATGTGCTAATCAATAATGCAGGAATTTGGCAAAAATTAATGCAACTTGATGAAATGTCAGCAGATGTAGTGGATAATGTGCTGAATGTTAATTTGTCGGCATTAATTCACACTACACGTTTAACCTTGCCACATTTACGTCAAAGAGAAAAATCCGCAATCATCAATATTGTATCTAAGTCAGGGGTATTAGCTCAAGCAGGACAAAGTATTTATACCGCGAGCAAATACGGTGTGAGAGGTTTCACAGAAGTTTTAAAAGCAGATTTAAAAGGAACAAATATCAAAGTAACAGGCATTTATCAAAGTGGTACAAATACTGACTTTTTTGCCAAAGAAAATGAAAATTTTGATACGACTAATTTTACAGAGCCACAAGATTTAGCTGATGTAGTCGCGTATATATTGAAACAGCCAGAAAAAATTTGGTTACACGATGTGCGGATTGATAGATAAAATATTAAGATAGTAGAGGCGTATTGTATACGCCCAATAAATAATTTAGATAATACAATGGGCGTATGTAATATGCTCCTGACATTTAATTTATAGAAAAATAAAAGAATAAGGATGAAAATGACCGAACTAAATACGCCATTAAACACACAAATTAGCCGAATTATCGCATCGGAATTAACGGTGCAACCGAAACAAATTTTATCAGCGATAGGCTTATTAGATGAAGGAAATACTGTTCCTTTTATCGCTCGTTATCGTAAAGAAGTAACAGGCGGACTTGATGATACGCAACTTCGCCATTTTGAAACTCGTTTAATTTATTTGCGTGAACTAAACGATCGCCGTCAAACGATTTTAAAATCTATTGATGAGCAAGGTAAATTAAGCGATGATTTAAAAGATAAAATTTACAATTGTCAAACTAAAACTGAACTTGAAGATTTATATCTTCCTTACAAGCCAAAAAGACGCACCAAAGGGCAAATTGCTATTGAAGCAGGTCTTGATGAGTTAGCTCATAAACTTTGGATCGATCCAAACCTTGAGCCTAGTGTTGAAGCTATGAAATTTATCAATGTTGAAAAAGGATTTGATAGCGAGAAAAAAGTGCTTGATGGTGCAAGATATATTTTGATGGAAGAGTTTGCTGATAATGCAGAGCTTTTAGCGATTTTGCGTGATTATTTGCAAAAAAATGCTATTGTTTGTGCCAAAGTTATTGAAGGCAAAGAAGAAATTGGTAATAAATTCAAAGATTACTTTGATTATAGTGAAAAATTAAAAACTATTGCTTCTCATCGCGCTTTGGCAGTTTTTAGAGGTAGAGATGAAGGCGTGTTGTCTATCTCATTAAAACCTGATGATGTAGATAACAAAATATCTGAGCCTGAACTGAAAATCGCACAATTTTTTAATATTACAGCAACAGGAAAACCTGCTGATGTATGGAGAAATCAAGTCATTGCTTTTACTTGGAAAGTGAAAATTGCAACTCATTTAGAAACGCAGTTAATGAGTGAGTTAAAAGATCGCTGTGATGTTGAGGCGACTGATGTTTTTGGTGCAAATTTATCGGCGTTATTGATGGCAGCTCCTGCTGGCAGTTTCGTTACTATGGGGCTTGATCCTGGTATTAGAACAGGGGTTAAAGTTGCAGTGGTTGATGAAACAGGTAAATTATTAGATACCACAGCAATTTATCCACACACTGGCAAAGCGGTTGAAAGTATGCAAGTTTTAGCAACTTTGATCAAAAAACATAATGTGAAACTTATTGCTATTGGAAATGGTACTGCCTCTCGTGAAACAGAAAAATTTGCCAAAGATTTACTAGACAAAGCTGGATTAAACGCCCAAGCGGTGATGGTAAGTGAGGCGGGGGCATCAGTATATTCAGCAAGTGAACTTGCGGCAAAAGAATTTCCTGAATTAGATGTTTCTTTGCGAGGTGCTGTTTCTATTGCAAGAAGATTACAAGATCCTTTGGCAGAATTAGTGAAAATTGATCCAAAAGCTATTGGCGTTGGACAGTATCAGCACGATGTAAATCAAACTAATCTTGCTAAAAAATTAGAAAATGTTGTTGAAGACTGTGTAAATAAAGTTGGGGTTGATCTTAATACTGCCTCAGTTTCTTTATTAAACCGTGTTTCAGGGTTAAACACAACGCTTGCTCAAAACATTGTTGATTATCGTGATCAAAATGGTAAATTTGAGAAAAGAAACGATCTTAAAAAAGTTCCTCGTTTAGGTCCAAAGGCTTTTGAGCAATGTGCAGGATTTTTAAAAATAGCCAACGGAGCAAATCCGCTTGATAATTCATCAGTTCACCCTGAAAGTTATCCTATTGTTGAAAAAATATTAGAAACTTTGGGTGTTTCTATTACTGATTTAATAGGAAACTGTGATACAATAAGGAATATAAGGGCAATTGATTTTGTGAATGAACAATTTGGATTGCCAACAATTAATGATATTTTAAAAGAGCTTGAAAAACCAGGACGTGATCCTCGAGGTGATTTTAAAACAGCAACTTTTAAAGATGGTATCAATGAAATTTCTGATTTAGTTGAAGGGATGGAGCTTGAAGGGGTAGTTACTAATGTAACAAATTTTGGAGCGTTCGTTGATATTGGGGTTCATCAAGATGGATTGGTGCATATTTCTCATTTAGCCAATAAGTTTGTTGATGACCCAAATAAAGTGGTTAAAACTGGTGATATTGTAAAAGTTTGGGTGTTAGAAGTTGATGAAAACCGCAGAAGAATTGCTCTTTCAATGAAGGGGAATAATAAAACTCAAACTAAAATGCAAGCGGTGAAAAACAATCAACATTTTGTAAAAAATAATACAAAACTAACCGCTAACAGTGCAATGGCAGATGCTTTTGCAAAATTAAAACGATAGTTTGTTAAGTACAAGATAGATTTTTTAGGTAAGTCATTAAAATAAGCAGAAGTATTCTGTTGTAAAATATTTTAATTATTGATAATTTTTTAATGTTTCAAATATAGGAGCTTTTATGATGAAACGTAAACTTAGCTTGGCAACTTTAGCAATGGCAGGGGCTTTTCTTTTAACTGGCTGTGGTCAAGAAAAATCAAAAGAAATTGATCTTACTATTATGCACACAAACGATCATCACGGTCATTTCTGGCAAAATAAATATGGTGAGCTTGGAATGGCTGCTCGTAAAACTTTAATTGACGAAATTCGTAGTGAAGTTGAAAAGCAAGGTGGATATAGCCTACTTCTTTCAGGTGGTGATATTAACACAGGTGTTCCTGAATCTGATATGCAAAATGCAGAACCTGACTTTAGAGGAATGAGTAAACTTGGCTATGATGCTATGGCACTTGGTAATCACGAGTTTGACAATCCGTTATCAGTTCTAGAAAAACAAGCAACTTGGGCTAATTTCCCATTCCTAGCTGCTAATATCTATGATAAAGCTACTGGAAAACGTAAATTTAAACCTTATACTATTTTAGAAAAAGGTGGGGTTAAAATTGCATTGATCGGTTTTACCACAAAAGATACTATTCGTATTGCTAATCCTGAAAACATTAAAACATTAGAGTTTACCGATCCTCGTGATGAAGCGAAAAAACTTATTCCTGAAATTAAAGCAAATGAAAAACCTGATTTAATTTTTGCAGTAACTCATATGGGACACTATCAAAATGCAGATTTTGGTGTTAATGAACCTGGTGATGTAAGTTTAGCACGTTCATTAAATGAAGGTGATATTGATATGATCATCGGCGGACACTCACAAAATCCTGTGTGTATGAGTGAAGATGGTTCAAGCTATGATGCAAACTTTAAAGCAGGAATGGCTTGTAAACCAGATTTCCAAAATGGAACTTGGATTGTTCAAGCTCACGAATGGGGTAAATATTTAGGTCGTGCAAACTTCCATTTTAAAGATGGAAAATTAGAACTTAAAGAATACAAACTTATTCCTGTAAACTTAAAGAAAAAAATCAAAAATGCTGAAGGTAAAAAAGTTCGTGTGCTAGTAGCTGATGCAGTTGCAGAAAACAAAGAAATGCTAGATTTCTTAAAACCTTATCAAGATAAGGGAACTGAAAAACTATCTGTTCAAGTAGGTTCAGTTGAAGGTAAATTAGAAGGAGATCGTAATGTTGTTCGTTTCCAACAAACAAATTTAGGGCGTTTAATTGCAAAAGCTCAATCTGAAAAAGTTGGTGCTGATTTTGGTATTATGAATTCAGGTGGTGTGCGTGATTCAATTCAGCAAGGTAACATTACTTATAAAGATGTGTTAAAAGTTCAACCATTTGGTAATATTGTAACGAAAATTACAATGAACGGTAAAGATCTTAAAAAATATCTAGATGTGGTTGCTACTAAATCAATCAATAGTGGTGCATATCCACAATTCTACGGTATTTCAATGGTTGTTAAAAATGATGGTGTTCACGATGTTGTAATCAATGGACAGCCACTTGAAGATGAAAAAACTTATAGTTTCAGTCTTCCAAAATTTAACACAGTTGGTGGTGATGGTTATCCAAAACAAACTCAATTCTTAGATACTGGTTTTATTGATGCAGAAGTTTTAAAAACCTTTATTGAGAAAAATTCTCCACTTAAAGCAAGTGACTTTGAATCTCAAAATGAAGTTATTTTTGAAAATCAATAATAACTCACTAAAATAATAAATAAGCGGTATAATTCTTTACGTTTTATACCGCTTTATTTTATTAAAATCTCTTGCAAAATAGATTTTAATTTATTATAATTCATAACTTGCCACATTCTTTTATCCTTGCTTTTGTGCATCCGTGGCAAATGCATCAGAGGCTATTTAACCCATAAGGATTACTTAAATGCGTAATTACGAAATTGTTTTTATGGTTCACCCGGACCAAAGCGAACAAGTTCCTGCAATGATTGAACGTTACAAATCAGTTGTAACTGAAGCTGCTGGTACTGTACATCGCTTAGAAGACTGGGGTCGTCGTCAATTGGCTTACCCAATCAATAAACTTCACAAAGCTCACTATGTACTAATGAATATCGAAGCTCCACAAGCAGTTATCGATGAATTAGAAAATAACTTCCGTTTTAATGATGCAGTACTTCGTAGTGCAATTATGCGCGTTAAAACAGCTGTTACTGAAAGCTCTCCAATGGTGAAAGCTAAAAAAGAAGCAGAAGAAAAATAATTAAGTCATAATTATTTTAGTTATTTAGGAATGCTAAATTTATGATGAACTCTTTTACATTAGATGCAATTATTTCTGATAATGTGAGAGAAGAAGAAAGCCCATTTGGTGTTAGATCCTATTGGTGTTATATAAAACATAGATCACAACAAGTGGAAAACTTTGAGCAACGCAGTTGTTGGTTTAGTATCGCAATGGTGTTGGTTGGAGATAAGTTTAGCGAAATAGTAAAGCATTTAGCATTAGGCGTGAAGGTGAAAGTTCAAGGTTTTTTAACTACTCATCAAAATCTAAAAGGTAATAATCAGTTAGTTTTACACGTCTTGCAAATTGAATTAATAGATTAGGAGTGCCAAAATGGCAAAATTATCTCGTCGTCGTAAATTCTGTCGTTTTACGGCAGAAAAAGTTGCAGAAATCGACTATAAAGATGTTGCAACATTAAAAAATTATATTTCTGAAAATGGTAAAATTGTACCTAGCCGTATTACTGGTACTAGTGCAAAATACCAACGCCAATTAGCAACAGCGATTAAACGCGCTCGCTATCTTGCGTTATTACCATACACTGACAATCATCAGTAGGAGGATAGAATGCAAGTTATTTTATTAGACAAAATTGCTCACTTAGGTAATGTTGGTGATCAAGTTGAAGTTAAAGCAGGATTTGCTCGTAACTTCTTAATCCCACAAGGCAAAGCAGTAATGGCAACAAAAGAGAATATCGCTCATTTTGAAGCTCGTCGTGCTGAACTTGAAGCAAAAGCTGCTGAAAAATTAACAGTAGCACAAAAACGTGCAGATGAAATCAACGCACTAGGAGTAATTACTATTACTTCTATGGCAGGTGAAGATGGACGTTTATTCGGTTCAATCGGTGCTCGTGATATTAGCGACGCAGTAACTAAAGCAGGTGTTGCATTAGAAAAATCTGAAGTTCGTCTAGGCGAAGGTCCACTTCGTGCATTAGGTGAATTTGATGTTAAAGCACAGCTTCACGCAGAAGTTACTGTAACATTAAAAATTGTTGTAGTTGCTGAATAATAGCCTATAATTATGTAAGTTTAAGCCCTTGTGAAAACAAGGGCTTTTTTATTATCAATGTATTAGTTTATATTATTTAAGTTTATAAATACGAAGTAACACATCAACTTCAATATTTAGTTCATTAAGCTCTTGAACAGCTTTTTTTCCTTCATAACTGGCTTTGTATAAATGCGGAGTCATAACCATTAATTGCGAAATTTGATTTTTATTTAAAAGTGTTTCGTAGGTAATTGAAGCGGTGTCAATACATTCAAATAAATCATTATTAAGTAATGGTTTTTCTTTAAATGGTTTAATTGTTGGGTAAATAACTTTTCTCAGTGCTAATAGGTGTTTTTCACCTGCATCAAGTGTGATCACATAACCATTTGGTTTTAATATTCTTGCAAACTCTTTTGACACTTCAAAACCAAAAGCACAGATCAGAATATCAATACTATGATCCTTTAAAGGAATATGCGCATTGCTTGCAGTTATCCATAAACTTGAAAAATTTGCAGATTTTGCAGCTTTTGCAACCGCATATTTTGAAATATCCCAGCCAATAATCTTTTTGTCAACTTCAGGAAAACAAAGTCTTTGAATTTCTCGTAAATAATAGCCTTCGCCACAGCCTGCATCAGCAATTACTCTAGGTTCACCGTTAGTTAATCGTGAAATAGTTTGAGCTAATAAGTTGGCAATAGGTTGGTAAGCCCCTGTACTTAAAAAATTATTACGCTCATTAACCATTGCTTTGCTATCACCTGGTGACTTACTGCGTTTTTGGTTTACTAGCAACAAATTTACATCACCAGCTTTACCACAATCAAAGCAGTGATTATTCTCACAGCGATATGTTTTCTCGGTTAAATGTAAACTATTTCTACAATGTGGGCAAATAAGCATAATATTCCTATTACTCTGATATACAAAGCTTTATTATCCTATAATTTCACAAAATATGCGAATTAAAATAAAAAATTTATTAGTAAATAATTCAAGTTTATTTTTAAAAGTATTGTTGTAAAACTTGCAAAATCGTTTTTTTTTTGTACAATTTGCGATGGTTTATATCATTTCAAATAAGGAACAAAAATGTCAAAAGAACTAATCTCTCGCTGGAAAAATATTAAAGAAATTTATAATGATGATGAGCTGATTCTTATTCTTGGTGAATATGATGGAGAAAAAACATTTGCTCTTCATTGGGAACATAACTTTCCTTCTTCTAACGGCAAACTTTCACCTTTATATCTTACAGAAACTTATGCTTACGCATTACTAACAGGTTTATTGCAAAAATCATTGCAAGAAAACAATGTTGATAGTATTGCATCTCTAACTAACGCAATTAAACATTTTAAAAATATGGAGAACTAAATTATGAAAAAATTTATTGGTATAACACTGTTAAGTCTATTTTTAGTAGGCTGTGGTCAAGATGATGTTTCGTTAGTAAAAAATGGAGTTTTGGGAATTGACAAATCTTTAACTGTTGGAAAAGCTATTGATAATTATGGTGCTTGCTCATCTGTTACTTGGGAAAGTTTTGTAACTGATAATGGGCGTAAAATGGTTGAGGCTGATTGTCAATTAACAGAAGAAGCTAAAGAATATGTTTTTTATAAAAATAATTTAAGAGCATTTATAGTGCGTGGTGCTTCTAATCAAATGGCTAAAGAAATGGTATTTGACATAGTAAAATTATGGAAAAAATTTGATTTTAAAGATAAGGAAAAAATAAAAAATTTTGAATTAGGGGCTAAAATGGATATAGATTATTTAAAAAAAGCTCTAAAAATAACACCTTCAGAGATAGATTCACATCTTATAATTCAGTTTGTTATAAATAAAGATAATTCTTTTAAGCTAGAGTATGTAGGTATTGATGCTGATATTGGAGGTAAGGAGGTAATTGAATATCCAACTTACGATAGCCAAACTATGGTTAATATTTATAAAAATTTAATGCCTTCAACAATGGATTTTAGTGAATTAGCTAATGGAGATCTTGAATCATCGGCAATATTAAGTTTGCTTGCATATCCTTATGCCAAAGTAGCACAATCTGGTAATTAATATAAAGTCAATTATAGGGTTAATATCATTATTAGCCCTAAATTTTTTATTGTAAATTTATGGGTTAGTATTTATGCAAAATCGTGTTAAAAATTTTATTGAACACTCTTATTTTCAAAATTTTATAATCGCAGTTATTATTTTTAATGCTGCGATTATGGGAGTTGATGTTTCTTATAATAAACTTCACCCGATAACAGAATTTTTAGATAACATTTGTATTATTATTTTTGTTATTGAAATAGTATTGAGAATTTATGTTTATAGATTTTCATTTGTAAAAAATGCGTGGAATATCTTTGATTTTATTATTGTTAGTATTTGTTTATTACCGAGTAATAATGTATTTTCTGCGTTACGATTATTTAGAACCATAAGAATATTACGACTTGTTTCTATTATTCCAAAAATGAGATTAGTTTCATTATCTTTGGTTAGAGCAATTCCTGCAATGGTGAGCATTGGTGTTTTGCTATCAATAGTATTTTATATTTACAGTATTATCACCACAGAACTTTATGGACACGATTTTCCACAATGGTTTGGCGATTTAGGTGAAAGTGCTTATTCTTTATTTCAAATAATGACATTTGAAAGTTGGTCAATGGGTATAGTTAGACCTGTTATGGAAGTGCATCCGAGTGCGTGGATCGTTTTTGTTAGTTTTATTTTGATAGCAGGATACATTATTTTAAATCTTGCTATAGCGGTGATTATTGATAGTGTGAATGACATCAGAGTTGATGAAATGCAAGAGCAAGCTCAAGTAAATGAAGATGTAAATCATCAATTATTGAAAAATATTTCAGATTTACAAAGAGAAATTAAAGAGTTGAAACAAATGATTGAAAGTAAATAGTTTTTAAAATATGGAGAAATGAGTTATGAAAAAAGTACTATTGTTTATGACAATGTTTCTATTGAGTTCGTGTGGTAAAGAATCAATTCCCGTATATCAATCAGGAATGGGAGAAGTGGAATATCAAAAAGAGCTAGTTTTATGGTTGAATGATAAGTTTGATGATCTAACAGAAAAAAATATTGAAAATTATAAAAATGATGTAAGAAAAATAAAGTCACAAATAACAAAAGAGTTAAATGATAAATCTCAAGATGAATTAGTAGTTTTTATTGATGACCTAGCGAAAAAATTATTTGATTCAAGCAAGAAAAATATTAAAATTTCATCTAATGAGTGGGAGTTTTTATTTACTCCTTATGTAAGTGAAGATGCCAGTAGCTCATCTTTGGAAATGGTTAAGTATATTATAAATGATGTTATTTATACCAATTTTGGTGAATTTAGTCCTGATTTTTCTAAAAAAATGAGAAAAGAGTTATCAGAACAAAATTATCATTATGTGCTGAATAATACTACGTTACCAAAGGTAATAAAAGATGAAAGTTTTATAAAATATTATGATATTAAACAGTCTTTAAAAAATGATATCAAAAATAAAATAAATAGTGCAAATGTATCTTTTGATATTGATGTTAATGTTTACTTGAAACTTATCGCTGATCGTTCAGAAAAAGTTAAGAGTTTAAAAGATATTTGGGGAAATTTCTTATCAGTAGAGCAAATTAAAAGTAAATTATCTCATTTAAAATCATTATCAATTGACAATATTATTGATAGCAGAGATTTAGATACTATTTTTGAAACATTGATTAGTAATGCCTACGACCAAAAAGGAAGATTGAGAACAGCACAAAAAGATTTAGAGGGTATCCAAAAGAGAATAAAAGAAGCACAAGCATCAGGTGATTATTATGGAACTCTTGCTGATTATCAAGAACGATTGAAAGAGGAGCAAAAAAGAGTTAATAAAGAGAAGCAAGATTTTAATGAGATTAAGACTGTTATAGAATCTCATAAGAAAGAAATAATAGATAAATCTGAAAAATTGCTTTCTGAAATAAACCTATTATTAGAAAAAGAAAAAAGTATTACAATAAATTTAAAAAAATGGGTTGATATAATTAAAACGGTACAAACTCAATTACAGCAAGATAATATGATAGTTCCAAGTCCATTTAATAAAAGAAACCTTTTTGGTCTTTATGATAAGATGAATTCTTTTTATATCTTTAAGGATGATAAAAATTTAGGAAAGATTTTTGATATTGAACATATGAAAGAGTTCGTTGATTACTTTCAAGAGTATATCAATTAATAAGAGAATTATTATTTAGCATATATTTATCGATAACTAAAATTTAAGCGGTGCAAATTTTTTAATAATTTACACCACTTTTTTTATGTAAATAATTGTTATATAAAAAACATTTAAAAATATTGTTGTAAAACTTGTAAAATCGTTTTTTTTTTGTACAATTGTGGCGTTTTTATTTTATAAAATCTAATCAATTTATTAATTATTTAAGGAGATGTATTATGAAAAAATATCATATTAGGGATATTTTTGTGGCGTTGAGATTGGCATTTAAAAACTTTTTTTATTCTTTTATTTGTTTGGGGGTGGTGTTATTTGTATTACATATGTATTTTACTCCGACTGTAATTGGCCCTGACGGTCAAAGAATGCCCGGAGATTTACCTGCTGATATTGCAAATATAATGGAAATGGTTGCAATGGTAGTTGCGGGTTTTATTGTTATTCAATCATTGCTTATTTATTTTATAAATAGTAGATATGTTGTAGATTTTGAATCAAGAACAGTTCAGTTTCCAAGAACTGACATCGAAAACTCTATTTTTGCTATTTTAATTGCAATGCCTTATTGGAATTTGATTAGAAAACAGACTATTGCATTTGATGAATTGGAGCAGGTGTATATAGATACGGATAGAAGTGCTAGTAAAAAGAAAAAAACTAAAAAGACAAATCCTTTAAAAATTATATTTACTTTAATTATAAATTCACTATTTTATCCGTGGGCAAGAAAAAGAGTGAATACAAAATACAATTTAAATGTATTAGGTACTTTTGGTTCTGCTAATTTGCAGTTTTCATCACGTCAAAAAAGAGATGAAGTGCGTAATGCGTTAAATCAAGCAATTAAAGATTCAGGGAACAATCAAGCTCAACAAAATGCAGAGATTGATTAAATAAAATTTAAAATAGCCATAATTTATTATGGCTACTTTTTTATTATTCTACCTAACCTAAGGAAAACAAAATGAAAAACACTGTACTACTAAATAGCTTATTTGATAACGATACTATATTACTCAACAACCTATTCAACGGAAAATATATTGAAGAAAAAATTGGTGGCGAGATTATCAATATGTATCAA
>PDWI01009007.1_pt1 | contig 11570 bp, 11 predicted proteins | sample 1430891 | NCBI WGS metagenome assembly PDWI01 (sample SAMN01162508, study PRJNA174530) | Oral metagenome, whole genome shotgun sequencing project. | biome: Marine environment; feature: Marine mammal; material: Swab sample of the gingival sulcus; isolation source: swab sample of gingival sulcus...
TCGATTTCTTTAAGGCTAAGCTGAGTTCCGCTACGCTTCACTCAGATTAGCCTTTATTCTTTCTTTAACCATTTACACAAAACTCTTTTCACTACCTATATTGATAAAAAAGGCATACAAAATTTGTATGTCTTTTTTGTTAAAGTCTCCCTTGCTCATTGGTTAAATAAGACTTTTCATTCCCGGTTATTATAACAAAGACAAAAAACAACTTATGATTTTTTTATTTTAGTCAGCAGTAATATAAATATTCATAATTTAATTGACTCTACTTTATTCTTTATATAGATTTAGAGTGTTAGACAGTTTTTTTGAAGTGGTTGCAGAAGTAGATTTAACATTTTTAATCCTTCCAATAGTTTCAAAGCTCTGTCGGTTTATTTTTAATTATTAACAAAGGAGCATCTGTTATGGCAGAGCGTGTACAGGGAACTGTAAAATGGTTCAATAGTTCAAAAGGTTATGGTTTTATCACTAGAGATGGTGGCGATGATGTATTTGTGCATTATCAATCAATTCTCTCTGATGGATATAAAACGTTAAATGAAAATGACAAAGTTGAATTTGTTATTACTGATGGCGAAAAAGGTCCTCAAGCAAGTGAAGTAAAAGTTATTGACTAAGAGATTTAATATTTAGTTTACTAAGAGCTTCCTATATGGAAGCTCTTTTATTTTTAAATTCATTTGTAAAGTAATTTTTAGAAAGTGCTTATTATTATTCTACAATTCGGCTAAAAATTTATGCCAGCAAGTGTAAGACTATTAAAATATTTTTTATAATTTCGCAGTTGTTATTTTAATTTTTACTAAAACTAATTTCTCAATAAAAATATGCCTATAAAAATTTCACGAAATATTATAAATAAATTTAAAGACACCTTACTTATACTACTCGGTGTTGTTTGTGCCGGTTTTGGGTTAAAGGGATTTCTACTACCCAATGAATTTATTGATGGCGGTGCAATGGGAATATCTCTATTAATTTCCGAAACCACACAAATTTCTCTATCAATTCTTATTGTTGCCATCAATCTTCCCTTTATAGTTTTAGGATATTCACAAATTGGGAAACAATTCGCAATTAAAAGTATTATTGCAATAATTATCTTAGCTATAGTAGTACATGTAATTCCTTATCCTCTTATTACATCAGATAAATTATTAATTGCGGTTTTCGGAGGTTTTTTTCTTGGTGCAGGTATTGGGCTTTCTATTAGAGGTGAAGCTGTGATTGATGGAACTGAAGTTTTGGCAATTTTTTTAAGTAAACAAACCGGACTAACAATTGGAGATATAATCCTAATTTTTAACATAATTATTTTTTCTTTTAGTGCTTACATCTTATCAATAGAAATTGCTCTTTATGCTATGCTTACTTATTTAGCTGCATCAAAAACCATAAATTTTATAATTGAAGGCGTTGAAGAATATACTGGTATGACAATAATTTCTGCACAAAGTGAAGATATTAGAATGATGATAACAGAAGAATTGGGGCGTGGTGTTACACTTTATGAAGGAAAAGGCGGATTTGGAAGAGAAAGGAACGAACTAAAACAATTTGATATTATCTATACTGTAATTACTCGTTTAGAAATTGTACACTTAAAAAGAGAAATTGAAAAAATTGACCCTAATGCATTTATTGTTATGAACAGCATAAACGATGCAAAAGGTGGATTGATAAAAAAGAGATCTCTAAAATAAGTATTACTAACTCGTTTAAAAACCTCTTATTACTTTTTAAGATATAATTAAATATTATTTTATTCTTTCAATTCCTAAAACCTGCTTTGCTAATCCAATTACTTTTTCATTACCTGTATGCTTACCTTCTACATCAGAAAGTTTTATTGTTGATGTCCAATCACTTCCATAGGGTGCAGCCTCAACCATTTTAATAACAATATTTAATGGAGTTATATTGGGAACATCATTGGATAAATAAGTACCAATGCCGTAACTGGTATTTATTGTTTTACTCACTTTCTTTTCAATTTGTTTAACTCTTTTAAAGTTCAACCCATCTGAAAATACAATTGTTTTAAGCTTGGGGTCAATTCTTAATTTTTTGTAATGTTTAACTAACATATCTGCAAACAAAATAGGATCACCGGAATCTTGTCTTACACCATCAAATAATTTTGCATACATTGTATCAAAGGAATCAAGGAATGCTTCTGATGTAAAAGTATCCGAAAGTGCTATTCCTAAATTTCCATGGTAAATATCTACCCAACGACCAAGAGCAGTAGGATTAGCCATTTTAAATCCATATTTAGCTGCGTGAAACATAAACCATTCATGTGCTTGCGTTCCAATTGGTGTTAATTTTAGTTTGTGAGCCAAATAAATATTACTTGTTCCAATAAAAGTTTTTGGAGCATATTGTTTAAATATTTTTACAACATTGAAATGATTCTTAAAAGAAAATCTTCTTCTGGTTCCAAAATCAGCAAAAGTTGCCCCAAGTTTTTCAAATTTTTTAGCTTTCGAAATATTTATTTTCTCTACATTTTTTTCATCAATATCATTTTGTTCTGTAAGTTCAAAGTATAATTCCGAAACTAATGCCAGTATTGGAACTTCCCATAAAATTGTCCTATACCAAAAACCTTCTATAGAAATTGAAAGCTTCCCTTCTCTCTGTGTAATAGTCAATTCATTCGGATCAAGTCTAAATCCTTTCAAAAAATCTATATAAACAGGATCTAAGAAGTAACATTTCTCCCTAAGAAACTTTTCCTCATCGTCAGTTAATTTAAGATTTTTAAATTCATCTATTTTTTCTCTTAAAGCTTTGGCAAATCCTTTGGGAAAATTATTAACACCTCTATTTATAAATTTATATTTTACTTTTGAATGAGGATATAATTTCATTGCAGCATTCTGCATTGTTAATTTGTAGAGATCGTTATCTAGTAATGAAGTAATCATTTTGAGCTTTAGTTTATTTTTAAAAAGATATTATTGGTGAAAAACTAATCAATTTAGTTCAAATACGAGACTTAAAATAAAACAAATTATTATATAAAGTCTTTAGAAACAATTTTTGTAAATTAAAATAATTAATAAATTTTTATAAGAAGACACCATATGAAAATTTTACGAAAACTTATTTTTCTTTCTTCTATAATTTTTTCAATTAGTTTATCTGCACAATCTTTAAATTTAAAGATTATTGAAACTAGTGATATTCATGGAGCATTATATCCATATGATTTTAAGGAAAGTAAAACATCACAAAATTCACTTGCACATATTTATAATTATGTAAAACTTGAAAGAGAGAAAACAAACCAAGAAGTTTTACTTGTTGATGCAGGAGATTTATTACAAGGTGATCCTTCAGTTTATTATTACAATTTTGAAAAAACAGATACTTTGCATCTTCTTGCAGATATGATGAATTATATGAATTATGATGCAGGTACTATTGGGAATCATGATATTGAAGCAGGACATTCTGTTTATGATAAATTTGTTAAGGAAGTAAATTTTCCGTGGCTAGCAGCAAACGCAATTGACACAAAAACCAATAAACCATATTTCCAACCTTATACGGTTATCAATAAATCCGTTCCTATAAATAATGAAGAATGCAAAAAAATTAAAATTGCAATACTTGGAATGATAACACCGGGAATTCCTAATTGGCTGCCTGAAAAAATTTGGGAAGGAATTGATTTTGAAGATATGATATTAACAGCAAAAAAATGGATGCCAATAATTAAAGAAAAAGAGAAACCGGATTTAATTATAGGTTTATTTCATTCTGGTGTAGATTATACTTATGATAACCAAACAGCAGAACAAGTCAGAAATGAAAATGCTTCGGTGTTGGTTGCTGAGCAAGTACCGGGATTTGACATTGTATTTGTTGGTCATGATCACCACGGATGGAATTTTAATACTGCTAACTTAAATGGTGATTCCGTTCTTATTCTTGGACCAACTTCTCGTTCAAGAAATGTTGCTGTTGCAGATATAAATTTTACTTGGAATAGTATAAAAAATAATTGGGATAAAATTATTAATGGAAGTAATGTTGATTTTTACGAAGAAGAACCCAACCAAGATTTCTTAAATAAATTTTCTGCACAATTTGAAGATATAAAGCGCTATGTTACACGTCCAATTGGGAAATTCACTAAAACTATTTCTGCTAAAAATTCTTTATTTGGAAATTCATCTTTTGTTGATTTGATTCACAAAATTCAACTTGAGCTTACAAATGCTGATATTTCTTTTGCTGCTCCTTTTTCTATAACAGCTCAAATTAATAAAGGTGATATTTTTATTAAAGATATGTTCAAGCTTTATCATTACGAAAATTTACTTTACACTATGGAACTAAGCGGTAAAGAAATAAAAGATTATTTGGAATTTTCTTATGCATCTTGGTTTAATACTATTAAAGATGAAGGTGATAATCTTTTACAGTTCGAAAAAGATGAAAAAGGAAATTTACTCTACTCAAAAAGAAGTAATTCATTAATGTTGAAAAACAGATATTATAATTTTGATTCCGCTGAAGGTATAAAATATATTGTAGATGTCTCCAAAGAAGCTGGTAAAAGAATAAAAATTATTGAGATGAGTGATGGAGCCCCATTTAATTTAGAAGCAACCTATAAAATTGCGGTAAATAGTTATAGAGGAAATGGCGGTGGTGGACATTTTGTTCTTGGAGCAAGAATTCCCAAGAATAAACTTGCTGATAGAATAATTAATTCTACTGAAAAAGACTTACGATATTATATTATGAAATGGATAGAAAATAAAAAAGTTGTTGATCCAATTGGAAATGTAAATTGGAGTATTGAACCAAAAAAATTAACTAATAAAATTATAAAGAAAGATTATAAATTATTGTTCGGAACTAAATAATTTTTTGCTTTATTAAAAATAACAAATGCCGAAAATAATATTTTCGGCATCTTTAATAATCGCTTCTAACTCTATTCTTTTAGGCTTATATTTTTCTTTTCTCTATCTACTTCAAATAAGCTGCTTTTGTTATATCTTCTAAAGTTTTCAATCGCTTAGGTGGGTTTAATTGTTTTGCAAGATGTTTGTAAATTTTTAATCTTATTTCTTTTGCTTGTTTTCTATCGATTCTATCAAATGAGTGTCCACCGGGAATATCTTCAAAGATTTTATATTCAAATTTTTTTCCATCAGCTTTTAATGATTTAATTAAATGTTCTACTTCTAAAACATTAACATCATCATCATTTGTATTTGTATGGATAAGTAACGGAGTATTTTGGAATTTGTGTGTTTGCCAAGCTGGTGAACGTCTTCTGTATTCTTCAACATTTTCAAAAGTTGTTTGACCAATATGATAATCAGCAGAATACAAATCTCTATAATCCTGAGTTAGATAACCCATTCTTGCAATAATATCACTTACCGGAACACCTGCAAAAGCAACTTTGTAATTTTGGGGATGTTCAAAAATGTTCATTAGTGTTATTAAGCCACCATGACTCCATCCAATTATTCCTACTCTGTCTTCATCAACAAAATCATAATTATCAATCATATATTGGCGACTAACATCAACATCTTCTATTTCTAAGCCTCCGTAATCTATTCTTTCGTAAACAGTTTTTCCGTAACCTGTACTTCCTCTATATTCAGCAGCAACAACAATATATTGTTGCGCCATTAATTCTTTTATTATATGTGTATAATAACTTGAAAAATTTCCGTGAACTCCTCCATGAGGAAAAACTATAAGTGGATATTTTTTATCAAAATCAATTCCTTTTGGAATGAAAACATAAGACCAAAATTTTAACGGATTTTTTGCTCCTAGAGCAGTAGGATCTTTTATTTTCCATCTTGGTGGACCAGCAAGAATTACTTTGTCAATAAGTGCTACATTCTCAAGTCTTTTATACCAAATTAAATCATCTAGCTGTCTTTCTAAAATATCTATTCAATGTCTAAGATTGTAATTATCTTTTTCTAATTTATCAAGAATTTTATTTGGATTATTTTGCCCAAATATTTGAATTGCACTTAAAAATAGTAAGACACTCAAAATGGATTTCATAAAATCTCTCCAATTTATGTTAGTAAATTATAGAAAATATTTTTCGTTTAAATCTACTTTAGCAATACTTAACAAGTATTTCTAAATAATAATTTTACATACCAAAAAACTAACCTAAAAGAATTATACTATTCCATTTCATTTGTTTCCTAGGGATTTAAAAGCTAATGCAAATAATTGAATTTGCTTTAACATTGAACCCAAACCGTTTTTTCTAGTTGGAGAAAGATGTTTATCAATTCCTATTTGATTTAAAAACACAGGGGGTGAAGAAAGAATATCTTCAGGTTTTTGATTTGAATAAACTTTAATTAACATTGCCACAAGACCTTTTACAATCATTGCATCACTATCACCTTTAATAATCATTTTCCCATCTTCAATAGATGCATGTAACCAAACTTGTGATTGACATCCTGATATTTTGTTTTTTTCAATTTTTATTTTCGGGTCTAGTTCACCTAGATCTTTGCCCATTTTTATAAGCATAGAATATTTGTCATCCCATTCTTCAAGTTCTTTGAATTGGTTTACTATTTTCTCTTGTTCTTTTGATACAGACATAGCTTTTCCCTTAAAAATTTCTATCTAAATTTAGATAGATTTTTTTTAAAAGTATTTGTAATAATTTACAATATCTAAATTATTGTATAAATAATTCCTAATTGGAAGGCTTCTTTTATTTGAGTTTTAACAGATTGCGCTTTTTCATAAATTAAAACAAAATCTAAACTAACTTGTAAAAACGAATTTATCTTAGAACTAAAATTATTGCTCCAATTCACATCCCAAACATCTAAATTTTCAAAACTGGAAAACAATCTTAACTTACTTTTAAGTTTAATATTCGTATCCAAATTAATTTCTGCATTAGTAACAGACTCAATTCCCGTTTCAAATTTAAACTTCTCAATTTTATCAGTTTCTTTATCATCTGTATATTGATTATGATTATGTGTAAATGTTTCTTGTAAAGCTATTCCAAATCTTGTTCGTCCAAATTCCAATTTATCATAAGTAAAACCAAAACTTTGCGTCAAATAACCTGGATCAAAAAAATCTACAATAGTTATTTTCGGTTTTTTTTTATAATCATAACCAGTAGTAACCTGTGTTCTTAGTGAATTACTAAAAAACAGATCAACCAAAAAACCAATATTATATGAAAGAACATTATCAATATTAATCTCGTTGTTATTGGTTTTAAATTCTTCTTTTCCTAATTTAGTTCTTCCATAAGCAATTTTAAAATCATTTTTTAGTGTCCAAGTATCAGATTTATAAATACTCTCAAACTCAGTTAATGCTGTCCAAGTTATAGCATTCTCACCACCTTTTGCCCATTCACTAAATGCGATTTGACTAATATTGAATCCTAAAGACATTTTATTATGCCATGGACTAATATTTGTTTTTGTGGTATCTTGGGAAGTATTAGCAATTATTGAAATAAAAGGAATTAAAAACAGTATAATTTTATGCATTTTTTACTCATTAAAAAAAATTGTGCAAATTTACTAATATTTTTGCTTAAAAGACTATTTTGTTTATTAAGACAAAAAGATAAATCAATTTCTTTCTTGCTTATATTATTTATAAAGAATAGTTTGATAGATTGAAAAAGAATAAAAAGCTATGAATAAATTTGAACTCAAATCGGAATACGAACCTTCAGGAGATCAACCTGAAGCAATAAAACAATTAACTGAAGGTGTTTTATCGGGGGAAAAACATCAAACATTACTTGGTGTAACCGGTAGTGGAAAAACATTTACAATTTCTAATGTTATTGCAAATGTAAATAAGCCTACATTAATAATTTCGCACAATAAAACTTTAGCAGCTCAATTATATTCTGAATTCAAATCATTTTTTCCGAATAATCCAGTAGAGTTCTTTATAAGCTATTATGATTATTACCAGCCTGAAGCCTATGTTGTAAAACGTGATTTATATATAGAAAAAGATTTTTCCGTAAATGAGGAGATTGATCGTTTACGTTTAAAAGCAACTACTTCTTTAATTGAAGGGAGAAATGATGTTATTATTATAGCTAGTGTTAGTTGTATTTATGGTATCGGTGCGCCAGATCAATATGCAAAACAAATTCTCTTTTTAAAAAAAGGTGAAATAATTGAAAGAAAAAAATTGCTGCGTACGTTAATTGATATTTATTATGTAAGAAATGATGTAGAATTTACAAGAGGAACTTTTAGAGCCAGAGGTGATGTTGTTGAGATAATTCAAGCTTTCCAATATGAAGAAGCAATTAGAATAGAATTTTGGGATGATGAAATTGAGAAAATATCTCTAATTGATGCTATTACAGGAGATTTTATTCAAGAGGTCGATTCAATTCCCGTTTATCCCGCAAAATATTTTGTTACTACAAAAAGTCAGGTTAATAATGCAATTGGAACAATTGAAGAAGAATTAAAAGAACGCTTAAAAGATTATTGGGCAGATGAAAAATATTTGGAAGCTCAGAGAATTGAACAACGTACAAGATATGATATTGAAATGATGAGAGAAATTGGGTATTGTTCCGGTGTAGAAAATTATTCACGCCACATGGATGCCAGACCTCCAGGCTCCAGACCTTCGTGTTTATTCGATTATTTTCCTAAAGATTATTTATTAATCATAGATGAATCTCATGTTACTATTCCACAAATTAAAGGAATGTATTTAGGCGATAGATCAAGAAAAGAAACCTTAGTTGAACACGGCTTTAGATTACCTTCTGCTTTGGATAATAGACCATTAAAATTTGATGAATATGAGTCTTTAACAAATCAAGTAATTTATGTAAGTGCTACTCCTTCAGATTATGAATTACTAAAAACCGGTGGAGCCTATGTAGAGCAAATTATTCGTCCAACCGGACTCTTAGATCCTAAAATTGAAGTAAAACCAATAAAAGGACAAATTGATGATTTAATTGGAGAAATTAGAGAAAGAACCCCAAAAGGCGAACGAGTGTTAGTTACAACTCTTACAAAAAAAATGGCTGAAGATTTAACAGATTATTTAGATAGAATAAATATAAAAGTGCGATATATACATAGTGATATTGACGCTCTGGAAAGAGTTGAAATTATTAGGGATTTAAGAATTGGTGATTTTGATGTTTTAGTAGGAGTAAATTTATTACGTGAGGGTTTAGACTTACCCGAAGTATCGCTTGTTGCAATAATTGATGCTGATAAAGAAGGATTTCTACGAAGCGAGCGTTCACTAATGCAAACAGCAGGACGAACTGCTCGTAATGTAAACGGAAAAGTTATTATGTATGCAGATGTAATTACCAATTCAATGAAAAAAACTATAAACGAAACTAACAGAAGACGCAAACTACAAATAGCTTACAATAAAAAACATAATATTACTCCTAAAACTATTTTAAAAAGTAAAGAAGATATTCTTAACTCTACTTCTATTGCTGAATTACGAAAGAAAGATCCCGAAAATAAAGCTGCGTTTGCAAAAGTTGCCGAACCAGTACTAAGATATATGACAAACGATCAGAAAAAAGATTTAATTAATCAAATGGAAGAAGAAATGTTAAATGCTGCAAAAGATTTAGAATTTGAAAAAGCGGCTTCTCTAAGAGATGAAATTGATAAGCTTAAAAAAATGTTAAAATAGATTACTGTTTCTATTAATAATTTCTTCAGCTAATTCTTTATATGCTAAAGCTGCCCGGGAATTTGGATACACCATACCTATCGGTTTTTTAATAAAAGTTGCATTCATAATGTTAGCATCTTTCGGAATGGATTTATTTAACATAAAAGGAGAATTGAACTCAAACAATCTTGTTTTTATTTTAAACGATGCTTTTATATTTTTTTCATAAGAAGTTATGAAAATACCTTCTACCTTTAATTTTTGATTAAATCCTTTATTGATATATTCAATCCTTTTTAACAATTCATCAACTGCATCAAGAGAATACTCATCTGTTTTTATTGGAATTAAAACTGAATTAGAAGCAACAAGAGCTAAATGAGTTGGACCAAATAAATACGGTGGACAATCAAAAATAATAAAGTCGTAATTATCAGAAATTTGATTGATTATATTTCTTAAAAGATAATCATTTGTAATTAGTTTTAATTGTCTTCCTTCTTCAACGGGATTTAATTTTATTTGAGGAATACAATCCAGATTTTCAACATAGGTGGGTAAGATAACATCTTCAATACTTTTAGAATAACTAAAAATATCAAATATATCCCCTAGTATATTTGTTTGATTAAATCCAAAACTCAATGAGCATGTTGCTGTTGGATCCAAATCTATAATTAATGTTTTGTACTTCTTTGAAGCGAATTGATAAGCAAGATTTACAGCACTAGTAGTCTTCCCCACCCCACCTTTCGGAAGAATAATAGAAATTATTTTACCCATATAAAAATACTAGCCTACCTCCTAATAATTTCTAAGTAAAAATACCATATTTATGTTATTTAGAGTATGATCTGTATCAAGATAAAAAACATATTTGTTAGATAATTAGACACTAATTTTATTTATATATATTCTAATATTTTTAATTTATATATTTTTTATCAAATATTATTTTTTTTAGAATAAAGAATTCTCTTATTTTGTTTAGTCATATAAAAATCTCTTAAGTAATTAGCTAAGCACATTGCTAAAATAAATTTGAGTAATTCTATACAATCTAGTTTTGTATATGAATAAGAGATGTAAATTATGAAACATAACATATTGAGAAAGACTAAAAAAAACAAATATATAGTAAAAACAACTAGAAAAGTATTCGGCATTAAACTCTACTTCATATTCTCCACTTTCCTTATAATCATTTACTATTGTAGCAACTTTTCTGCCTAACAAGTCAAATATTTTTAATGATACTAATTGTTTATTGGAATAAGCTATTTCTGGAACAGTAAATTTTATTCTAGTTGAACTGTTAAAAGGATTTGGATAATTCTGAATTGACAAATTATAACTGTTATTAGTATTTATATCATTTACATTAGATACTGAGCTTAGAGAATCATACTTATTCTTTGCCCAACTATGATTATTATTTATCCAAGATTTAATTTCTGCTACCTTATTATCATCGTCAAGCACTTCCCATTTTTTAAGATTATCTTTATAACTGGTGAAAAGAGAATTGAGAATTGACTGGCCACCTAATCTTAGTGACAAGTTGGTTAGTTAAAAAGACACTGCATTTCTTAGGAAATCTTTTATATCACTTGTCATATAAATTATTTTGGAAGGTCTAAACCTCTGGTGTTTTCTAGAAAAATCTTATTTAACTACGTAGTTCTACTGATTCTTTTGTTAAAATAATTTATTACTTTAGTAAAAAAATACTAGACAATATTAATAGTTAAAAATCCATTAATTTATATTTTATCAATATGATTATCCGGATTTATACCTAAATTCATTTTTATAAGAAACAGCAGCAACTAAAAGTCTCCCAAATAAAGCTTCGGCAAAGTATCTTCGGTTAA
>PDWI01009009.1_pt1 | contig 11570 bp, 10 predicted proteins | sample 1430891 | NCBI WGS metagenome assembly PDWI01 (sample SAMN01162508, study PRJNA174530) | Oral metagenome, whole genome shotgun sequencing project. | biome: Marine environment; feature: Marine mammal; material: Swab sample of the gingival sulcus; isolation source: swab sample of gingival sulcus...
GGTATGAGAATTAGAATAATTGTCTCAATAATAATAACTATAAAGATAGAAAGATTTTAAAACACTCATTTATAATAAATTATTAATCGAGCTCAGGTTGTTAGTATATTCTCACCTTTGCGAAACCCTTGCGGTAAAGAAAATTTTAATTGTTAATTCTACCAAAGGCTAAAACCCAACCGCCAAAAGCTAAAATAAAGCGAGCCAATTCCCTCCTTTTGGGAGGGTTAGGGAGGGCTAGGAGATTAAGAAGGTTGTAATTGTAATGCTCTTCGCACCTTAAAGGTTGTACGGAGTACCTTTTTGATGCTATTTTGCACCTTTTAGGTACGAAATCGCACCTCAGAGGTACGAAATCGTACCTTGGAGGTGTGAATTTGCACTTCAAAGGTATGAAACTGCACCTTAAAGATACGATTTACCATTAAAAACACCCACCAGACCATTAAAAATATCCGTCAAACTATTAGACAAACGTTCTAAAGAGTTAAAAAGATGTATCGGAGTATTAAAAACATCCCATTACCCTATTTCATAAAGAACCGAGAGGACTTTGAGAGGAAGCACATCACATTAACATATTTCCATATTAGCACATTAATAAACGTGAGAGATATTTTATCGTTTGCGTTTATTATTGAATTTACGTCTATAATTCGGTTTACGTCTATTATTGGCTTTACCACCAACTGCTCCTTGCCAATCTTTGATTTCTAAATCAGGGAACTCTTCAGAAAGGTTTTTAAATACTTTTATCACTCTCTTTTTGTGTTTTGCTCCCACTTCAAAGATAGTTTGACGTTTGCTTACTTCTATTTTTCCAATGGGAATATCGTTGCTATCGGTCATATCATTGATTAATCCAATCAATCCGTGAGCATTCATTCCGTTTTTACTTCCTACATTAATCCATAAAGCGGTAAATTCTCTCGGTTCGTTGTTCTTTTTTCCACGCTCTTTTTTAGTATCTACGTTCAAATCTTGGGCATTTCTATAATAGTCTAAAAAGCGATTAAACTCTACGGAAACCATCTTTTGTATCAATTCTTCACGTGAAAGCCAAGCCAATTTCTCGTAAATATCGGGTAAGAACTTAGCAATTCGCTTCTCATTGACTTCCGTTTGTTGAATTTTATCCACCAAACTAAACAATTGACGTTCGCAAATTTCCGTTCCGTTGGGAATAAGAGCCTTTTCAAAGTTTATCTTCGCAAACTTCTCAATCTCTCTAATCTTATGTAACTCTTTGGTATGAATAATGGCTACTGAAAGTCCTTCTTTACCAGCACGTCCTGTTCGTCCGCTACGGTGTACATAAATTTCTTTGTCATCAGGCAAATTATAATTGATAACGTGCGTTAAATCGTTCACATCTACTCCACGTGCTGCTACGTCTGTTGCCACAAGTAGTTGTAACTGTCGGCTTTTAAAACGATTCATTACAATGGTTCGCTGGTTTTGTGGGACATCTCCGTGCAACGCATCGGCATCGTAACCGTTCTGTATCATACTGTCTGCCAAATTCTTTGCTTCTTGACGAGTACGACAAAAGATAATTCCGTAAATATCGGGTTGCTCATCAACAAGACGTTTCAAAGCCTCAAATCGGTTTTTAGCGTGCGTTACATAATAACGATGCTTTACGGTACTACTTCCTGAATTTTCAGTATTGACCGCAATTTTCTCCCACTCATTCATATAACGCTTTGCAATACGCATTACACCTTTTGACATTGTTGCCGAGAATAAAAAAGTACGTTTCTCTTTGAGTGTATTTTCTAAAATTGCATCTAAATCTTCTTGGAAACCCATATTCAACATCTCGTCTGCCTCGTCCAATACCAATTTGCTGATATTCTCAATCTTTAAAACCTTGCGTTTTATCAAATCCAGCGTACGACCAGGTGTTCCCACGACAATATGTACGCCTTTTTTTAGTTTTCTTATCTGTGGCTGAATGTCTGCACCACCAAATACAGCAGTAATCTTCACGTCGTTAAGATGTTTGGAATAGTTTTGCAAATCATCGCTAATCTGCATACAGAGTTCACGAGTAGGCGATAAAATCAACGCTTGTGTTTCGTGGTTGTTGGTGTCAATCTCTTGCAAAATGGGAAGTCCAAACGCTGCTGTTTTTCCTGTCCCTGTTTGTGCCAACGCCACTAAATCTTTTTCGCCGTTTAATATGTAAGGAATAGCCTCACGCTGAACAGGAGTTAAGTTTACAAAACCCAATTCTTGTATGCTTTTCAGAATATCTTTGTGTAATCCTGAATCTTCGTATTTTTTTGTCATTGAATGTAATTTTCTCCACGGACTGTGGAGTTCGTGTGTAATAAAGTGCAAAGATAGTCTATTTTTTACAATAAACATCTTTTTAGTTGCAAAAGTGCTATAAAGGTTATTTTGAAGACAATAATTAATCTATTTCTTCAAAATCAACATATTCCCCTTCGTTGTCTTCAAAAACTTTATTCTTCTTTGTTTTTGGACGAGAATACTTTTGATATTCTCTTGACTTTGGATTTCTATTACCACCAAAAATAGACTTTAAAAATCCAACACCCAACATCAATACAAAGAACAAAAATAAGAGAAGAAAAAGTATAAGGCTACCCAAAAAATTTAACATTATAGTAGGTTTTAATTATCAACTGAGTTCTATTTTTATCTTATTTTTAGTTAAAGATAAAACATTTAATCAGTTCTACGACGAAAAAACAAATCCGTATCATCAACAATTTGTTTTTTTCGTCATAAAAATAGTTAATCAAAAAGATTTCTTATATGTGAAAAGAATTTTTTAGAAGCACTCTCTTTGGGTCTAAAATTCTCAGAATTTTTCCACTCTTCCAATATTCTCTTTTCTTGCTTGCTTACTTTTTCTGGGATATAAGTTCCGATATTTATCAACAAATCTCCTTTTCCATAAGCATTTACACTTGGCAATCCTTTTCCACGCAATCTCAATACTTTTCCAGGTTGTGTTCCTGCTGGTATATTTACTTTTACCTTAGTATCAACAGTAGGAACTTCTATTGAAGTACCCAAAATAGCTTCCGGCACAGATATAAGAACGTTATAAATCAAATTATTCTCATCTCTTATCAAAGATTCGTGTTCAGCCTCTTCAATCACAACCAACAAATCTCCATTAATCCCTCCACGTCTGGCAGCATTTCCTTTTCCATTCACAGAAAGTTGCATTCCTTGCATTACACCTGCTGGAATATTGATAGATATTACTTCATTTTCTCTAACAATTCCTTCCCCTGTACACGCAGTACACTTTTCTTTTATAATTTTTCCATCACCTCCACACTCAGGACATTCTGAGGCAGTTTGCATTTGCCCTAAAATAGTTTGCTGTACACGAGTTACTCGTCCGCTTCCGTGGCAGGTAGTACAAGTAACAGGCGAAGAACCAGATTTTGCTCCACTTCCGTGACAAGATTTACAAGCAACATATTTATTGACTTTAATCTTCTTTTCTACTCCGTTGGCTATTTCTGCAAGTGTTAGTTTTACTCTAACTCTTAGGTCAGTACCTCTTTTTACTCGTTGTCCTCCTCGTCTTGAAGAGCCACCACCAAAGCCACCGAATCCACCACCAAAATGTCCACCAAACACATCTCCAAACATTGAAAAAATATCGTCCATAGACATTCCAGCTCCACCTCCAAAGCCACCAGCACCACCCATTCCTGCGTGTCCAAAACGGTCATAACGCTCACGTTTTTCAGCATTGCTTAGCACTTCAAAAGCCTCTGCCGCTTCCTTAAACTTCTCTTCCGCTTGTTTGTCGTTAGGATTTTTATCAGGGTGATATTTTATCGCTTTTTTACGATATGCTTTTTTTATTTCATCAGCCGATGCCGATTTAGAAACTCCTAATACCTCGTAATAATCTCTCTTTTGTGCCATTGTTTTTTCTTATACTATTGAATAACTATTCGCCTACAATCACTTTTGGAAAACGAATTACTTTATCATTTAATGTATAGCCTTTTTCCATACAATCTATTATCTTCCCTTTCTGTTCTTCGTCTTGTGTAGGAAAAAGAGATACGGCTTCGTGAATTTCATCATCAAATTTTTCTCCAATAACCTCTATGGCTTTCACAGAATGGTCGCCTAAAAACTTTACAAACTTATTGTAAATCAAATCCAATCCCTCTTTGAGTGCTTCCATATCTTCTGAATTTTCCATTGATTGAATAGCACGTTCAAAATCATCAATCAAAGGCAACATCTCTTTCAATACATTTTCGCCTCCTGATTTTATTAAATCTGCTTTTTCTTTTAATGTACGCTTTCTAAAATTGTCAAACTCTGCCATCAAACGTAAATTTTTATCATTTAATTCAGCACATTTTTCATTGGCTTCATCAAGTTGTGCATTCAAATCAGGTTCTTCTGATGACGAATTGACATTTTCTTGCTCTTTTGCTGTTTCTTTATCACCAATCTCTTGCTCTTCAACAGATGCTGTATCAACAGGTATATCTACCTCTTGCTCTAATTCTTGTTTTGTTTTTTTATCTTTCATCTCAACTGTTTATTTACAATCTATGTTTATTTCGTTATTCTTTTATCAAACCATTTTTATCAATAACAAGAAGTTTGCCAAATCATAAAACCAATATTATTAAACTGTTTGTCTGTCATTTTGTCGCAAAATGTAAAAAACTCTTGTAATATAATCGTTCTTTTGATTAACGTGAGTTCAAATAAAAAACCACCAAAACGTTTTCGTTGGTGGTTTTCTTTTTTGTTGTATCTGTCTTTATTTATTTTTTTATTCCAAGTTTTTTCTTGACAAGTGGTGTAATATCTTTTGCTGATTTTGAATGAAATACAATCGCCATAGAACTTAAATCAAAGATATAAGTAAATCCATTTTCTTTGGCTACTTGATTAATTGCCTCTTGTACTTTTTGAATAATTGGTGTTGTTAGTTCTTTTTGCTTATTCTCTAAATCAAGTGCTGCTTGTTGGTTGAAAGTACCAATTCTTTGTTCCATTTCTTGCAACTCTGTTTGTTTTGCCGCTCTTAATGTTTCAGGCATTTTAGCTTGTTCTTGAATAAACTCTTTGGCTTTTCTTTGGTACTCTTCTCTCATTTTTAAGAGATTTTCTTCCCACATTACTTTTACTTTTTCCAAAGAATCTTTCATCAATTTTACTTCTGGCATTGCAGCTGTCAATTCTTGTGAATTTACGTGCCCGATTTTACCTTGTGCCCACATTCCCATAGGAAGTAAAGCCACCATTACTAATAAAAATGTTTTTTTCATCTGTTTTTTATTTATTTATTTTTGTTTTTTATAAATTTATTATTTTGAATAACCCAATTTCTTCAATACAATATCGCTAATGTCTATTTTGGTAGAGACATAAATAACGCTCATTGCCGAACTTTTATCAAAAACAGCATCGTAACCTTGTTTTGAACTAATCTCTTGAATGGCTGTATAAATTTCATCTTGAATAGGTTTAATAAGTGCTTCACGTTTCTTAAAGAGTTCACCCTTAGGACCAAAATAGTGTCTTTTCAAATCGTGTGCTTGTTTTTCTTTTTCAATAATCTCTTCTTCTTTTTTTATCTTCATATCTTCCGACATAAAAACAAGTTCTGTTTGGTAGTTTTTGTACATTTGTTCTACCTCTTTCATTTTTACATCAACTTCTTTTTGCCATTTTTTAGATATTTGTTCCAATTGTTCATTGGCACTTTCAAATGCCGGGATATTTTTCATTATATAATTAATATCCACACTTGCAAACTTTTGAGCCTGTAATGACATTGCCATTGCAACTATAAATAACGTTGCTAATATTTTTCTTTTCATCATTTTATATTTTTTAGTTTATTATTTACCAACTTTTTATACTACAAATATTTTACCAAAATTATTTTCTACTATAAATCTCTTCCCATAACAAAGTGGAACTGTCCACCGTGAGCCTCTGTTTCTCCAACTTGTGGGTCAAACCCATATCCCCAATCCAAGCCCAGCAAACCAATCATTGGTAAGAAAACACGCACTCCAACTCCTGCTGCACGTTTTAAGTGAAATGGATTATAATCCGAAAGTTTGTAAAAACTATTTCCTGCTTCAAAAAACGTATGAGCCCAAATGGTAGCCGATTGTTCCAACGATATTGGATAACGCAGTTCAAAAGTAAATTTGTTATACAAATAACCTACTTGTTGCATTTTTCCAAAAGAATTTGTTCCTACTGGCGTTAATCGTCCTGTTTCATACCCACGCATCGAAACATATTCACTGGCATATCCTCCGTATCCATTCATTCCGTCTCCACCAAATTTATACGTTCCAAACGGTGTTCGTGCATATGAGTTGTAATTTCCAATAAAAGCAAATTCGGCTCTGGTCATCAATACGGGTGTTTTACTAATAGAAAGAAGAGGCGTAAACGTTTTGCCACTAAATTTCCATTTATGATATTCAATCCACTTGTATCTTTCATTATCTGAAAAATTAGGATTAGAATAATCTTTTCCGTTCAACAAAGAGTGAGGTGGTGTAAAATGAACTCCCAAAGAAAAACTTGACCCTCTTCTGGTAAACAATGGATTGTCGATGGAATTTCTACTAAGTGTCAAACCAACACTAAAATCATTGAAAACCCCATTGCTTACTTGTGTTTCGTATTGATACCAATTTTTGATTTGATAACGTTTATAACTCAATTCGCCATAGAAAGAGAAGTAGTTATCAGGCCATTTCAGTCTTTTTCCGTACCCAACAGAACCACCCAACATTCTAAAATATTTATTTTTATCTATCTCATTCTCATAACGATTGTAGCCATAACCATTTCCATATCCACCATATCCGTAACCTCCGTAGCCACCATATCCGTAACCTCCGTAGCCACCATAACCGTAACCGCCATAGCCACCGTAATATCCTCCATAAGTATTCATAGCATTAGAATATCTATCACTAATACCAGAAGTGGTTGAGTAATAAACAGAAACTGATAGTGAGTTGGGACGTTTTCCACCCAACCAAGGTTCTAAAAACGAAAGGCTAAACGAAGAATAATATCGTCCGTTGGTACGTGCATCTATTCTAAATGTTTGTCCTTCTCCTTGTGGTACAATTCGATACATTTCTGGTCTGAAAAGGTTTTGAATAGCAAAGTTGGTAAATTTCAATCCTACACTTCCTACTATTCCAGCTGCTCCCCAACCACCAGAAAATTCTACTTGGTCACTACTTTTTGTCTCTAAATTATACGCCAAATCCACCGTTCCATTCTCAGGATTAGGATGAATACCAATGCCACGATACAATTTTTCATTATCAAAATGATTCATTTGTGCCAAATTTTGTAAAGAACGAATTACATTTTGCTCGCTATAAAGTTCTCCGGGTTTGGTATAAAGTTCTCTTCGTATCACTTTGCCATACACACGTGTATTTCCGTTAATACTGATATTGTTGATGGTGGCTTGTTTTCCTTCTACCAACCTCAATTCAAAATTAATCGTATCATTAATAATAGAAGTTTCCACTGGCTGTACACGAGCAAAAAGATAACCATTGTTTTGATAATATTTCATCACCGCATCTTCATCTACTGTCAAGCGATCGTTCAACAGTTTGTAATTATACAATTCCCCTTTTTTTATTCCTAATCTATGATTGAGCAATTGGTAAGAAGAGACCGTATTTCCAATCCATTTTAGGTCTCCAAAATAATATTTTCGTCCTTCATCTACTGTTATGTGTATATCTACCGATTTTTCATCAAAAGGCACAACAGTATCAGATACCACAAAAGCATCTCTATAACCATATTCTTTATAGGCTTCTTTGATAGAGAGTTTATCTTTTTCGTATTCGGAACGAATAAATTTTTTGCTTCTGAAAATATTTTGAATTTTGTTGTCATTGGTTTTTTTCATTGCTTTGTCTATCTGTTTAGATGTCAAAGCCTTATTGCCGTGTACATAAATTTTATGCACTTTCACTTTTTTCTTTTTATCTACCTTAATATTAACAACAACATACCCTTTTTTCTTTAAGTCTTTTTTCTCAACAATGTTTACTTTTGTATTGGCATATCCTTTTTCGGCAAAATATTTTTTAATTTCAAGAATAGCTCTATCTCGTTTGTTAGGGGTTATTTGTTTATTTGTTTTAAGCCCCATTTTCTCTTCCAAATCTTCTTTCTCACTTTTTTTCACTCCTTTAAAATTGATTACAGAAATTTTCGGAAGTGTTGTTAAATAAATCGTGAGCCACACTTTATCTCCTTCTACTTTTGTTCTCTCTATTTTAACATCAGAAAACATTAATTGATTCCAGAATTTTTTAACAGAATTGGTAATTTCACTTCCTGGAATTTCTATCTTTTGACCTACCGACAAGCCCGAAAATCCAATTAATACAAAATCATCATACATCTCTGCTCCAACGACTTTAATATCAGCAATGGTGTATTTTTTCGGTAAACTATAATCTATCGGATTGTCAGCCCAAACACATTGATTAGACACAAACGCAATAAAAAAAGATAATAATAGTGTTTTGAGTAATTTATGTTGCATAATTTTAATTATGTTTCAATATGATTTAATTTATTTTCCGAAACGACGCTCTCTATTTTGATATGCCAAGATGGCTTTGTACAATTCTTCTTCTCTAAATTCAGGCCAATGAATATCTGTAAAGTAAAATTCGGAATAAGCCAATTGCCAAAGCAAAAAATTGCTAATTCTAAGTTCTCCACTTGTTCTTATCATTAAATCTGGGTCGGGAATATCTTTGGTGGTAAGATGTTGTGCCAATAAATCTTCGGTAATATCCGCTTCATTCAATTCTCCGTTTTTAACTTTTTTAGCTATTTGTTGAGTTGCATTCACTATCTCCCATTTTGCCGAATAACTTAATGCCAACACCAAGGTCAATCTGTTGTTGTTTTGAGTGTCTTCTATACATTGAAAAAGACTTTTTTTCGCTTTTTTCGGCAGTCTATCCAAATTTCCTATTGCTTTTAAGCGTATATTGTTTTTTTGTAACGTAGGTGTTTCTTTTACAATAGAATCTACCAACAACTCCATTAGTGCATCTACTTCTTGCTGAGATCTATTCCAATTTTCAGTAGAAAAAGTATAAAGCGTTAGATAGTCTATTCCTATTTCTGTTGCCACTTCTGTACATTTTCTTACAGAAACAACGCCTTCTTGGTGGCCAAATATTTTGTCTTTGCCTTGTTGGGTTGCCCAACGCCCATTACCGTCCATAATAATAGCAATGTGCTTGGGTAATTTTTCAATATCTATTTTTGTTTTTAACGACATATTTTTTTATCTCTTTTTTCTTTTGTTTTTTCGTCCTCTTTTGTTTTTACAATCACAACCTTTTTCCCAAAAATCGTATGTTAAACCAACACTTAATGCTGTGTACATATCGTTGTTCATTCCATTAGAAACAGTTTTAGGCTTCGGATTGTTCCATCTATCAATTCCTTCCAAATTGTCCGAAAACAATAATCTATTTACTATTTTTATATTAACATTCCATCTATTTTTGAATTTAAACTTTACACCTGCACCCAACGGAATTGTAAAACAATATTTTGAAACATCTCCTTGGTTATTAGGCATTATTCCTCCTCCTAAACCGACAAAAACAAATGGAGCAATGGGTTTACTAAATCGTTTATAACGATTGGTATTTAAATCAAAAAAATTAAATTCTCCCCATCCATCAAAAAAATGAACACGATTGCTTATCTTTTCTATTGCTGTTGTTCTATTATAAGCATATGTATAATCACCTTTTATCAAGGCATAATCATATCCCAGCAAAAAAGCAATACGTGGATTTATTCTGTATCTAAATTCTATTCCAAAATCAGGTTTTATATTTTTTTTGTTTTTTATCAACAAATCCAATCTTGCAACGGAATTGACATCTCCCAAATACGTTCCTAATCCACTTTGCACCCCTATTTCAGCACGATATAAATCATCTTGCGAAAAAAGAGTAAAACTTTGCAAACATATAATACTTAAAAATACGATTTTTTTACCAATTCTGGTCATAAAGAATTTACTTTTCAGTTCTATACTAAAACGCATTGTTAAGTAATATATTTTTGTTCAAATTCTAAAATTTAAGCAAAAGTAATGATAATCTTTGAAATATAAATATATAAATTATGAAGTAGTAAGTTTATTTAACAAAAAATTAGAATTTTAAGCCTATTCTTTGTCTAATAAAAACTTTTTTTGAAAAAAGATTATCTTCTTATACCTCTTTTATTTAATGCTTTTTGATATTTTCTGGCATTTGCAAGATGCTGAGGGAGCGTTTTTGCAAAATTATGTTCTCCGTTAAACTTATGACTTGCACACATATATAAATAATTATTTTTGTCATAATTCAACACTGCATCTATTCCTTGTACAGTTGGAGTGCGTATAGGAGCTGGTGGCAAACCTTTGTTGAGATAGGTATTGTAGGGTGAAATCATTTTAATATGTTTTTTTAACACCCTACGAATATTAAAATCCCCCACCGCAAAAATCACCGTAGGGTCAGCTTGTAGTGGAATACCTCTTTTTAGACGATTGATGTAAAGTCCTGCTATTATCGGTTTTTCTTTTACATTATTGGTTTCGCTATCCACAATCGACGACAAAATATTAACTTCCATTATTGACAAAGGAATCTGCTGAGCTTTTTCTCTTCTTTCATCAGTCCAAAAAAGAGAATATTCTTTGTGCATTTTTTTTAACAAAGATTTAGGAGTTGTGTTCCAAAAAACATCGTAAGAGTTAGATATAAAGAGAGCTATTACTGTTTGGGTGTTTAATTTATAAGTCGCTAACAAGATTGAATCGTTTAATACATTGGCAAAAGCAGTAGAATCTTCCATTAATTGAGAAGAGAGTTGTTTGGCCAATTGTTCAGTTGTTCTGGTGGGTCTTATTCTCATTCTTAATGGTTTTTGAGCACCATTTCTGAGCATACGAACAATAGCAATAGCACTCATTCCACTTCTTATTTGGTATCTTCCTGATCTTACTTTATCAAAATTTAATATTTTTTCAGCAATCTCAAATCCGATAGTTGATTTAACACCTATCTTTTGAAACAATTCTTGTTTTACTCCCTCTTTTGTTGAGTTGGGATATATATACAAACAAACCGACTTTTCATTTTCTGTTTTGTAATCCACTACAAAAACCAAAAACGAAATATAACCAGCAATCAATAAAATCAATGCAATTGCAAAAACCAATAATAATTTAATACTTTTATCCATCTTTAACTCTTTTTTAACAACTTTTACAATAACACTTCAAGGGTAAAAATAGTTCTTTATTTAACTTTTTCCTACTTCTTAAAAAATGTTTAACAATTACTACAAACTTCATTAGTACTTTGAATTTTAGTTCATTTTACTCACAACTCTTTTATTTTTTTAACCCGTAGTGCATTTATGTAATTTTGATTTTTATATTATTTATTTTTCTTTTATAAATAAAGTGATTGATATATTGGACGACTGTTAAAGCAGTT
>PDWI01043604.1_pt1 | contig 11565 bp, 13 predicted proteins | sample 1430891 | NCBI WGS metagenome assembly PDWI01 (sample SAMN01162508, study PRJNA174530) | Oral metagenome, whole genome shotgun sequencing project. | biome: Marine environment; feature: Marine mammal; material: Swab sample of the gingival sulcus; isolation source: swab sample of gingival sulcus...
ATCGACTGCCAGCTCGCTGCTGATGGTTCTGGAGAGGGCATAGCGCACATATTCGGTAATAATGTCGGTATCTCTGGTGCCGGGGGCGTAATCGGCCATCGTCTCTAAAATGGTGCGCAAATCTCGAATGGAGACCCCCTCCTTCATCAGATTCTGCAGCACCTTCATAATCATACCCAGATTAAGCACCTCTGGAACCAGATCTTCCACCAGCTTGGGATAGTATTTGGCGAGGTTATCCACCAGCCCCTGCACCTCCTGACGGCCAAGCAGTTCATGAGCGTGCTGCTTGATGACCTCGCTGATATGGGTTGCCATAACAGTGGTACAATCGACCACGGTATAGCCGGCAATCTGCGCCCTATCCCGCTTATCACTGCTGATCCACAGTGCCGGCAGGCCAAAGGCCGGTTCAATGGTGTCGATGCCGGTAATTTTCTCCGTTACCATACCGGGATCCATCGCCATAAAATGGTCGGGGATAATTTCAGAAGAGGCGATTTTCACCCCTTTTAGGGAGAGGCAGTATTCATTGGGATTGAGCTGCAGATTATCCCTGATATGCACCGCTGGCAAAATAAAGCCGTTGCCGACGGCAAACTGCTTACGCATCGACTGGATACGGCTGAGCAGTTCCCCATCCTGATTGGCATCAACAAAGGGAATCAGCCCATAGCCAACTTCGAGTTGCAGCAGTTCCACATGCAGCATCTCTTCGTAGTTCTCCTCCTCCTTGACGGGGGATTCCTCTGGCTCCGGCAGCTGCTCTCGCTCTTGCTGCAGTTTCTCTTTTTCGCTTTTGTTAAGTTTATAGGCGGCAAAGCCAATACCGATGGCAAGCAGCAGAAATGGCCCAAAAGGCAGACCCGGAATAAAGGCAAAGAGCAGTAAAATCCCGCTGACAACCCACAGTGCCATGGAGTGCTGGGAAAATTGTGCTTTCAGGTCGGCACCAAAATCTTTATCGCCGGTAGATCTGGTAACCAGCATACCGGCAGCGGTTGATATAATCAGTGCCGGGATCTGGCCGACCAGCCCATCGCCTACGGTTAAAATGGTGTAGTTGGCAGCAGCCTCTGCAGCAGGCATCCCTTTTTGTGCAACGCCGATAACAAAGCCTGCGCCGATATTAACGATGGTGATGATAATACCGGCAATGGCATCTCCCTGAACGAACTTTGACGCACCATCCATCGCTCCATGAAAGGCGGCCTCTTCGGCGATGGTCTCTCTTCGTTTACGGGCTTCCTGCTCATCAATTAAGCCGGAGTTGAGATCGGCATCAATAGCCATCTGTTTTCCCGGCATGGCATCAAGGGTAAAGCGGGCGGCCACCTCGGCAACCCGGCCAGCACCCTTGGTAATAACCATAAAGTTGATTAAAACAAGGATGATAAAGATAACAATTCCAACCACATAATTACCACCAACTACGAACTGTCCAAAGGATTGAATCACCGCACCGGCAGCACCTGGCCCCTCATCGCCATGCAGCAGAATCAAGCGGGTCGAGGCCACATTGAGGGCAAGGCGAAACAGGGTGGTGGTGAGCAACAGTGCCGGAAAGATCGAAAAATCGGTCGGCTTGATAAGATAGAGGCTGATGATTAGGATCAGCAGTGCCAGGGTAATATTGGTGGAGAGAAAGACATCAAGCAGAATCGAGGGCAGGGGGATGATCATAATCAGCAAAATAGAGACCAGTCCCACCGCAGCCATCACATCGCTACGATTGAGTAATTCCTTGTATTCTATCTCTTTTAATGAAGTTTGTATGTCTGATAGTGTCATTTCCGCTTGTTGCCTCGCAGTGAGTATACATGTGCCAGAATTTCGGCGACCACCTTAAACATATCTTCCGGGATGTGTTCGCCCAATTCCAGTTCATGCAATAACCTTGCCACTGGAGGATTTTCAACAATAGGAATTTCATGCTCTCGTGCAATTTCCCGTATTTTCAAAGCAATTTGATCCTGCCCTTTGGCAACGAGCAGCGGTGCACTCATCTCGCCGGGAGTGTAGCGGATGGCAACAGAGATATGTGTCGGATTGGTGACAACAACATCGGCGGTGGGCACTTCGGCCATCATCCTCTTTTGTGCCATCTGTTGCTGGATAGAGCGGATCTTTGATTTGACGTGTGGGTCGCCCTCTGTCTGCTTGAATTCTTCCTTTTGCTCCTGCTTGGTCATCTTCATCTGTTTTTCGTGTTCCCAGCGCACATAGAGAATATCGATGATGGCGAGAACAATCATGATAATGCAGATTTTAATAAAGATATAAAAGGCAACGAAAAGCCGACATAACCAATCAATCCCACTTTCAGCAGTGATTTTATCACCTCTACCAGTGAGCGTTTGGAGACAAAACGTTTCATGCCGGTAATAGGATTCAACTTTTTCAAGTCGGGTTTAAGCGGGGTGAAGGTAAAGAGCCAGCCAATCTGAAAATAGCAGGAGAGGGTGGCAACTACCGCCAGAGCCAGACAGGGAGGGGCAAGAAGAATGGCCATCTGCTTGACAATATAGAAGGCAAAGGAGGGCAGGGTGCCGCTATTGACCTTGTACTCTCCCATTGACTGGAGAATGGTGAAGACAAACATCTTCATATTTTCCCAGAAAACGGGCAGGTAGATCACCCAGAACAGCAATCCAATGGTAAAAAGGGCGGCAGTCTGCGCCTCCTTACTCATCGCAACCTGGCCTTTTTTGCGAAAATCGCTGCGCCGTTTTGCTGTTGCCTCTTCTGTGCGGTCTTCTCCTGCCATAATTGCTGTTGGTAACTTCTGTTAAGGGGTAAGAAGATCAAGCATATTAAGTATTCTTGAGCCAAGATCATCAAATTCTCGTGCCAGGATATAGGCAACCATATTCAGGGTAATCGCCATCGCTCCCAGTGCTACACTGATATTGATGGGAAAAGAGAGCATAAAGACATTGAGTTGAGGGAATACCCGGGCAAGTATGCCCAAAATCAGGTTGGAAAGTATCAATACGGCAAGCACCGGTGCGGCAAACTGCATTCCCAGTACAAACATTTTGGCTGTAAGCTGCATTAAATAGGGAATGGCATCTCCAGTAAGAGTAACTTTTCCCGGCGGCAGCATATCAAAGGAGCGAACCATTGCGTGAAAGACAATAAAATGGCCGTTTATGGAGAGAAATATCATACTGGCAAGGATATTTTGGAATTGGGAGATCAGCTGCAGCTGGCTCTGGCTTTGCGGGTCGTAGATATTGGCGGCGGCAAAACCCATTTGAAAACCGACAATATTTGCCCCATATTCAACGGCGGTAAAGATGAGTCGTGCGACAAGCCCAAGTAGGGCACCCATCAACACCTCGCTAACTACCAGCAGGGTGAGGGGCAGTGGAGAAAAATCGGGCGGCGGCACAATCTTTCCTTCCAGCGGCGGAAAAAGGGCAAAGGAGAACGCCATAGTCAGTGCAGCCTTTACCACTGTCGGGTTTTGCCCGGAAGAAAAAACAGGAACAGCAGAGATAAAGCCTGCAATCCGGCAAAAAACCACCAGAAATATCTGCACCTGCTGTACGGAGATAAGCTGAATATCCACCTGCTTTTCCACTTTAATTTTTTAGGTGTTTTTCTGCCCTGCATTTTGCTGCAACCATGTGGAAACGCAGCAGGTAAGACAAGGGAGCAAAATCACATGGAGGCTATCATGCCAAGGAGCCCTTTGGTAAAGGTCAGCAGTACCCGTATAATCCATGGGCCTGCTATCAGCATGGTAACAAAAACAGCCACAATCTTGGGAACAAAGGTGAGGGTCTGCTCATTGATCTGGGTTGCAGCCTGAAAGATGGAGACCAGAAGACCAAGAGCCATCCCCACCAGCAGCATGGGGGCAGCACACATCAAGACGGTCTGCACTGCCCGGCGGCAAATATCAATAACGATAGTGGTGTTCATCTTTTTCCTCTCTTTGACCCAGAGTTGTTATAAATTAAAACTCTTGATCAGTGAGCCGACCACCAGTGTCCAGCCATCGACAAGAACAAAGAGCAGCAGCTTAAATGGTGCAGAGATGATAACCGGCGGCAGCATCATCATCCCCATAGACATCAAAATTGAGGCAACAATCATATCAATAACCAGAAAAGGCACATAGATTAAGAAACCCATCTGGAATGCCCGCTTAATCTCCGAGAGCATAAAGGCCGGAATCAGTGCTGTCGTTGGCACATCATCCTGCACTTTTGGCGGATTTTCCATGGTGAGATCGGTGAGCAGGGGCTGTAAAGCTTTCTGGTTGATTTCATCGAGTACCGGAGACATAACAAAGAAGGTGAGAAACAGCGCAAGGCCGATAACCACCTGTGTTGGTGGCATATTTTGTGTCCCCATCGCTTGGCGCATAAAGCCCAGCACAATGACAATACGCACAAAGCAGGTGGTCATCAGGATGATTCCCGGCACCAGCGAAAGCACCGTGAGCAGCACAAAGATCTGCAACACATTGGAGATCTCTTCGGGGTTATTGGCATCTGCCATGCCGAAGGTGATTGTTGGTGCGCTGATGGCATTTACCTCTTGTACACTCCAGAGCAGAAAAGTACAGCAAAAGAGGAGGCTTGTGATAAAGCGGATGCGGGGGGGCAGGGCGGTCAAAAGTTTTTTCATGAGTATTGCTGCTCCCGTTGTTGTTCTGTCTTTTGCTCTGTTTGCTGTTGGCGGCAGTTGCGCAAGGCTGTGGCAAAGCTGGTCTCTTCCGGGAATTCTGCCAGAGAGGAGATGGCATTTTCAGCCACTCCCAAAAGCAGTTTTTTGCCGCCCACTTCGACCAAACAGAGGCTTTTCTTGCCGGGGAGGGGGCGCATCTCAATAATTTTGATCTCCTTATCCTGCTGATGAGCAGTCAGGGAGAATTTTTTACGAAAAAAAGCGTAGAAGAGCAGGATAATGCCAATAACCAGTGCCAGGCTCCAGATCATCTGCAGCAGCTCTGTTGTCATGCCGGGGGGCTCTTCGCCAAGGGCGGCAAGGCAACTGGAAGGTTCCATTGTCAAAAGAGCCGCTGCAACAAAAAGTATTCCAACGAGAAGGCGCATAATAATCAGGAGATCAGGTAAGCTGATCGAGCCGGTCGATGGTGCTGATAACCTCTGTCAGCCGGATGCCGAATTTATCCCCCACCATAACAGCCTCACCTTTTGCAACCAGACGCGAGTTGACATAAAGCTCTAGCGGATCGCCCGCCAGTTTGTCCAGTTCAATAACGAATCCTTCTCCCATCTGTAGTAGATCACGCAACATAATTGTTGAGCGTCCAACTTCTACCGAGACGTGCAAGGGGATATCATAGAGGAAGTCAAGTCCTCGTGCCTGCTGGCCTGCTTCCTCGACGGCGTTATCGTCTGGCATCTCATCATGTTTGAGCAACTCTTTGAGTTCTTCGGGGTCTGGTCTACTATTTTTTTCGTCCATATTTTCCTCTACTCCACTGCCTCTATTAAACTGACAGCCTTATTCTCATTATGTGTTCCAGAAATAGCATTGAATTTATGGCAGCCCTCTACCATTATCTTTAACGGCTGATTTAAATCGTAACTAATCTCCAAGACATCCCCTTTCTTGATCTGCAACAGCTCTCTAACAGACATGGTAAATTCTCCAGACTGGGCAGCAACTGTCATCGGCAGCCTCTGCAGCTGTTCGGTAAAGACCTCTCTCCACCGTGAACCCTTTTGCGAGCTGATCTTCAACAGCTCTTTTAACTGCTCACGCAGTGGGTCAAGGGTGGTTACCGGAAAGATAACGTGGATATTGCCCAGCTCTTCCCGAACAGAAACTTGCAGGGTTACCGCAATCACCTCTTCATCGGGTTTGGTGATGGAGATAAGCCGGGCATTGCTCTCCAGTTTTTCCAGCGAGGCCTTGATTCTTCCCACCTGGGCAAACGCCTTGACCAGATCCGGGCAAAAGTCGTTAAATGGCCCGCGAATAACGTTGAGTTCCAGTGTGGTGAGGCGTCTGTCGAGCGTTGGCGATTCAATCTCGGTTGATGCACCAAGCATAATTTCCAGCAAATTAAAGGAGAGTTTCTGGTCAAAAACCGCCAGAGCACCAGTAGGCAGAGGAGAAAGATTGATGACTCCTATGGTGCCGGATTTCCCCTTGCTTGCCATAAACTCTTCATAGAGCATGGTCTCCATAAAGTTTCGCTGCACATTGAAGGTTCGCTGCAGTTTATTGGTGAGCGTTGTTGTATAAATTTTGCAAAAAATATCAATGATAATATCAAGATTGGGGATTCTGGTCTGCTCCCGGCCAACCAGTTTGCTCAGGTTAAAGAGGTCAATTGCCATTGCCGCTCTTTTCCTGTTCTTCAGGTTCTTGGCATCTTCGTCGCTAAAAGAGATCTCCCCATCTTTTAGCGCAGCGATAAGATTTGCAACTTCCTGTTTATTTAAAAGCGGTTCGTCCATTGCCTGGAAATAGTTCTTGCTTTATAAGTAAGGAAAAATATCCGTTAAAGGTGTAGAGACGTAACTACTGCACCACAAAATTAGTAAAGTATATCGCCCTGACTGAACCGGTCTTGAAAAACGAGTTAATCCTGCTTTTCAATTCTGCCTTGAGCTGTTTTTTCCCTTGTAGATCCTGTAGTTCATCAAAGGTTTTATTCCCAATGAGAAGAAGGATGGCATCTCGTATTTGTGGCATTCGCTGCTCTGCTTCCGGTTGGGTCAGGGCGTTGTCAAGTTCAAGAGTGAGAGACGCCTTGACATAGTGCGGCGTATCAGCACTGATAATATTAACAACAAACTCATTGATATTGATCATCGGGCCAATGGTTGCCGATTCTTCAACAGAGGGAACCGGTACCTTTTCCGCAGAAGCCTCTTCCCCTTCGGCAGACTTGTCCCCTGCCAGAAAGAAATATGCCGCAGCTCCGCCTCCAGCGAGGAGGAGTACCAATGCAACGATGATGATAATCAGTTTCTTCTTTTTTCCGCCGTCGTCCTGTTTGTCTTTATCTGCCATTGCTCTATCCTTGTTGGGTTAAAGGGGGACACTGCTTTTTGTTTTTGGTTTACTGGTTTTTGTCTGTACGGTGAGGATAAAATCAACCCTGCGGTTTTTTGCCCTTGCCTCTTTGCTGGTATTGGGTACAGTAGGGCGGTCTGCCCCATAGCCAACCGCAGACATGCGGTCGAGAGAGAGCATATCGCTGCGGGTATAGTAGCGCAGAACCGATACCGCTCGTGCCACAGAGAGATTCCAGTTACCGTATCTGTTTTGTGCAACCGGTGTGTTGTCGGTATGCCCCTCTATGCGCAGATCCATAGGCAGGGGGCGGATAATATCAGCAACCGAGCGGAGCATGGGGTACGACTCCGGCTCCAGTCTGGCACTACCCGGCTGGAACAGAATGGAATCGCCGATGCGTAAAATAACTGATGTTTCGTCTTTTTTGATGAGTTTAATATCCTTGCTCAGGCGCAGAGATTTGATTTTGGTCTGAATCTTGTTATAGAGTTTTTGTGTACTCTGTTGATGGATCGGAATATAGGGGGTAGGTGGCGTCGTTGGCAACACCGGGAGGGTAAACTTTACCCTGGAAGGCGAGACAAAACGGCCAAAGGCATCCTGCATCGACTGTGCTGCGGCATTAAAGCGCACTTCGTTCATGGTTGACATGGAGAGCAGCAACACAAAAAAAGTGAGGAGCAGGGTAACCAGATCGGAGTAGGTGGTCATCCATGCAGGAGCACCTGCCGGGCACTCCTCCTTCTTTTTCTTTCCTTCGTCCTGTTGCAGGTCTTCTTCAGCCATGGTTTTTCTCAGGAAAAATTACGTTTATTTCTTAAATGATGATTCCCGCAGTTTCGGGGCGATAAAGGCGTGGGAGAGAATGGATTGCATTCCCTCAATCATCAGCGTTTTGACTAAAATTTCGCTCTCAGATCTGTTTTTTAGCTTTCCTGCCAGGGGCAGGCAGATAACGTTGGCGATAACCGCACCATAAAATGTTGTCAGCAGGGCAACCGCCATTGCCGGTCCAATAGCAGAAGGGTCGTTCATATTTTGCAGCATCTGTACCAGACCGATAAGCGTTCCCACCATGCCCATTGCCGGAGAATAGGCACCAATGGAGACAAAGATATTGGCACCCTTATTGTGGCGCATCTCTACATACTCCACCTCAATTGCCAGCATATTACGCAGGGTTGCCGGCTCCTGTCCGTCAACAGCCATCTGCATCGCTTTTTTGAGAAAACCGTCATTTACCTCATTGATAGAACCCTGCAGCGCCAAAATTCCCTCCTTTCTTGCCTTGTTGGCAAATTCCATCAACTGGGGAATAAGTTCGGCGACGGGTGTCTCCTTGTAAAGTAAAGTTTTCTTTGCGACGTTAAGTGCGTCAAAAACATCCTTGAATGGATAGTGCACAAGGGTATTGCCCAGAGTCCCCCCAAAGACGATAAGCAAGGACGATGTATCAATAAAGATCCCTAGCGGCCCTCCTTGCAGGATAGCCATAAGCATCAAGCCAAAGGCAACGCAAATGCCGATTATCGTTGAAAGATCCAAAAAAATACCTCCATCAGCAACAGGAAACAGATACGGTGCAAGAAAAATATCCGCTCCCAATGTATCATAGACAAGAGAAGTTGTTAATCGCAAAAATAATTGAATTTCATGTTTTTGCTTATGCAAATGCTATTCCTGATACTGCGGGCAAGAGAAAAAGGTGGAAATACCCTTTGGGTATAATTATCCTGTAAAAGGTAATTTATTGATTTTATAAGGAAATATTTTCTTTATGCAAGAGGGGGGTAAAAGAGAAAAAGCAGCCCGAAAAAGAGTAGGGAGGGGTTTTCGGGCTGCTGTTTGTCAAAAAGCTGACAAAGATGGTAAGATTGAAGAGGTCTAGTTACCTATAATTACCGTTTCAGGTTAATCACCTCCTGCATCATCTCATCAACGGTGGTAATAACCTTGGAGTTGGCAGAATAGCCACGCTGGGTAGTGATTATCTGTACCATCTCATTTCCCATATCGACATTGGATCGCTCTAGAGAATTGGTAAATATCTTGCCCAGCTCCTTATCAGAAACCCCTTTTCGCGGCGCACCAGACTCCTGGGTTGCTCTATAGACGTTGGCTCCCTTTTGCTCCAGACCATGAGGATTAACAAATTTTGCCAAAGAGAGTTGGGCAACCCTTCTCTGTCTACCATTGGAGTAGTTGGCAATAATCCGTCCCTCTTTGTCAACCTCAACATTGGTCAAACTGCCGGCACCATAGCCATTTTGGTCAACAGCAAGAACGGTAGAATCGCTGCTATATTGGGTCGTGGCAAAGGTTACCGCAACATCTTTTGCATCGGAGCCGTTCTTCCAGAGTAAGTCTCCTTTATCGATAATCATTGGCGCAGCACTGCCGGGGGTAAGGTGCCCCTTGGTGTCAAATGCAAGAGGGGTGGGGAATTCGTTTACTGGGGCACCCAAAGGATTATCATTCTCATCCTTTGCCGACCAGAAGGCCTTCCACTCGCTCTGCCCTGTAGCATTGGGGGGTTGTTTTTGGAAGTAGAGGGTAAGAAGATGGGGCACACCAAGTGAGTCAAAGATCTCAACGGCGGAGGCGTAGTTATATGTACTGGGGTCAGCCGGGGCAATGGCCGCCGGACCAGTTACCTTTGCTCTTGAATCAAGGTTAGTATTTAAGGTAACCTCATCGGAGATTTTTCCTGCAACCAGACCCCGGTCAACCAGCTGGATATCCGTTGCATCTCCGGGGAGAAGATTGCCATTCTCATCAAAGGGTTTACCCTGTACTCGCAGGCCTTCAGGGTTTTCCAGAAAGCCATCAACATTAAAACGAAAGGCTCCAGCCCGGCTATAGTAATCTTCTCGATCGCTATCAGAAGGATCATTAAGAACAAAAAAGCTCTCTCCTTCAATGGCGCAGTCCAGATTGGATTCTGTGGTATCAAAGGAACCCTGGCTAAACACTTGATCAACGGTAGACATATTTACCCCGCGACCAACCTGAGACATCCCCCCTGAACCACTGATTTTTGATGAGAGTATATCAGAGAAAACGGAACGTGAACTTTTATGACCTACGGTATTGGTATTGGCAAGATTATCACCAAGAACATTCATGGCGACACCGTTTATGGTCAAGCCGCTGACACCGCTGTATAATGCACTGGAAATACCCATTATGATTCTCCTTTGATTCGTGTTTCGATAGATTATTTGCTGGCTCTTTTTCGGCCTGGTATTGTTTCGGCTCTCTTTGCAATAAACTTTAGCTTTTTTTAATGGTTCTTTATCTTTTACTCTGTTTATGTGGTATGTCTATTTTGTTGAATTAACAATAAAAATGCCGCAGACAGATAAGCTGTCTACGGCATCAGAAGATAGTGCCAGAAAATTTGATAAAAAGATTGGTAAAAAACAGAGGCTCTTATCCTGTTGTTGCAGAACTCTCTGTTGTTGAATCTTCAGCTCCTTCTTGCGAATTACTCTCCGCTGCGGCAGTGGCAGTTGTGGAAGATTGCTCCTTACTTGCCTCTGTCTTATTAAAAACGCCAAGGATGCTATTAAAGGGGATTGATCCGTCCTTGGTCATAATGGTGCCGCCATCTTCTCCTGCAAGATCAACCCCTGTAACCTCGCTGCGCACCAGAGTTGTCAGAGGTGTCGCTTTTCCTTCGGCATTCACCGCCTGCACCGAGAAGGTATACTCCCCTTCAGGCATCTTCTCTCCCTGTCCATTGGTTCCATCCCAAGTGAGGTAGTGGTCGCCTGCACCTTTGTTTTCATTGGTAATGGTAGCAACAACAGCCCCCCCTCTTTTGATAACAATGGAGACCTCGGTGGCCGGCTCTTTTACGCGGTAACCGATTGATACCGGTTCGCCTTCATAGGTAATATCAGAACCTATATATGCCGCCTCCTTGCCGATGGTGTTAAGGGAAGAGAGTTTATCCGAACTCTGGTAAGAATCAAGCAGGCTCTTCATACTTTTGTTCATATTGGTCAGCTGTTCCAACTGGCTGTACTGCGCCATCTGGGCAGTCATCTCTGTTGAATCCTGTGGATTCATTGGATCCTGGTTCTGCAGTTGAGTAACAAAAAGATGCAGAAACTGATCTTGCCCAAGGGTTTCTTCCTTTTTCTTGTCTTTTAGACCCGGCTCTGGTTTTACTCCAGATGCGGCGTTTACGCTGCTGAATGTATCCGTCATAGTCTTTTCCTATACCATAAGATTTATGGAGTCTTCCTGCTCAGTTTGTTGTTCCGTCTCTTCCTGATCGGGTGCAGTTGTCGAAGTCTTTCTGTTCTGCCCGTTTTGCTGTTTTCTCTTAAACTCCTGCTCAAAGAGGTTAAATTCGGCCTGGGCTTCATCGCTGCTGGAGATATTGATCGCATCAATGGTAAAGCCCTGGCTCTCAAGCATATTTTTCAGTTTCCCTAAGTGCTTTTCAAGAATCTTCTGCGTAATCTGGCTTTGGGCAACGACGTTTGCCTTGATCGATTTCTCTTTTACTGCCAGAGCAATCTTTATTTCGCCAAGTTCTGCCGG
>PDWI01010089.1_pt1 | contig 11564 bp, 6 predicted proteins | sample 1430891 | NCBI WGS metagenome assembly PDWI01 (sample SAMN01162508, study PRJNA174530) | Oral metagenome, whole genome shotgun sequencing project. | biome: Marine environment; feature: Marine mammal; material: Swab sample of the gingival sulcus; isolation source: swab sample of gingival sulcus...
CTGCGCAAGGCGTCGGCGTTGACCTTGTCACTCGGACCAGTGGCGTTCCGGCGATCAACTTTGCTCAGGCGGAGCTCGACCGCCGGTCCAGGACATGATCGCCTTCATTGAAGAACACCGCGACGATATCGGGGTCGAGCCGATCTGCAGGCACCTGCCGATTGCCCCTTCCACGTTCTACGATCACATGGCCAAGCGGGCGAACCCTGACCTGCTGTCGGATCGGGCCAAGCGCGACAAGGTTTTGCGGTCCGAGATCGAACGTGTCTGGGAGCAGAACTACAAGGTCTACGGCGTTCGCAAGGTCTGGCATCAGCTACGCCGGGAAGGCCTTGATGTGGCCAGATGCACGGTGGCACGGCTGATGAAGGATTTGGGCCTGGAGGGTGTCATTCGCGGCAAGAAGGCCAGGACGACGATACCCGACAAGGCGCAGCCATGCCCGCTGGACAAGGTGAACCGCCAGTTCCGGGCACCTGCGCCGGACATGCTATGGGTCAGCGATTTCACCTACGTAGCGACATGGCAGGGCTTCGTTTATGTGGCGTTTGTCATTGATGCCTTCGCCCGCCGCATCGTGGGTTGGCGGGTGAGTCGGACAGCAAACGCCAGTTTCGTGCTCGATGCTCTGGAACAGACCGTTCATCAGCGGCAACCCGGATCAGGGCTGGTGCATCATTCGGATCGCGGGTCGCAATACCTGTCAATTCGCTACACCGAACGGTTGGCGGAGGCAGGCATTGAGCCCTCTGTGGGCAGCGTCGGCGACTCGTATGACAACGCCCTCGCCGAAACGATCAACGGCCTGTTCAAGGCCGAGGTCATTCACCGACGTGGCCCATGGCGCAGCTTCGACGCCGTGGAATACGCCACCCTCGAATGGGTCGACTGGTTCAACAACCGCCGCCTGCTGGAACCCATCGGAAACATCCCGCCAGCAGAGGCCGAAGCAAACTACCACGCAGCACTGGAAACTCAGACCATGGCCGCGTAACTTACATCAACCGGCCTCCGGCAAACCCGGCGCGGTTCACTTTAATAGCAACTACAGAGTAGGTAGCTGTGAGCCATCAGCTTAACAAAGCGGTCGTTCGTGCAGCCGGAGCGAAAGAGCGCTTCGTCCCCACCCCAGTCGTTCGTTCACGCCGCAGCGAATGTCGGCTCCTCGATACTCGGGCGTCAATCTGCCAATCGCGCTTGGCATGGCGATCAGATTCTGATCCCATCATGATTTCGCACCAACGCGCACAACCACGCCGCCTTCGGGTGTCTCTGTTTGCATGGTGGCGGTCGAACCCACCTCAACTGCGGCGCAACCCTGTTCTGTCAAGCCCCTGAAAAAGCTCAGCTTTTTTAATGTGGACCGATTTGAACAAAGGGCGGGTGAAAAGAGACACGGGGCGATCAGAGACCAATATTGCCCCAGATGGCAGTCTCCGAAAGTCGGATTGCGCTGCTAACCCCTTTGAAACAAAAAGAAAAAGGCCCCGTCAGGGACCTCATGTCGAGTTCTCGGATAGTGGGTGGCGGAGACGAAGTCTTACCTATAGGCGGCATAATCATAAGTAAAGTATATAAATTTCTGAATTATTAGGATGAAATACCACATTTCATACCACACCTTAGCTTGACTGGCGAATGACACGCTGCGAGACTTTTTGATGCGATTTCGTGCCTCACTGACCACGAGGCATCCCAATTCTCGAAGATGGCTCGCCTACTTGGCCATAGCGGTCCATTTCAGATAGTCCCAGTCTACGTCGTTGAATTTTTCACTCCCCACTATTCGTGGTAGATAGCGTCCTAGAAGTAGGGCGGCCTCCCACCCTAGAACGAACTCGTCGACATTATCCGCTTCTCCGCCTGCATCAAAGACTCTATTTAGTAGCTCTTTCCGGTACTTTTCCGGAAGAACTGTGTCCACCTCCCGGCGTTTAAGAGATCTCCAAATAGCCGCGCGAAGAAATGTGTCGTTATATTTGTTGACAGAAAAGCAAGTCTGCTGGTCCATTAGATATTGCGCCGGAGGCAGCATCCTATAGTCATCTCGCCAATACTGTACTGCTGAGGCAACGGCAAGCATTGCATCTGCTTCTGCGTAGCTCATGTTTTTGGCTTGGACATTTGCCCAGTCAAACCATAGTGATGCTTGCCCGAACATAAATTGGTGATTGGGATAGCGCTTGAAGAAAAGATCACGCCTCAACCCGTGATTGCGAGAACTCGTTAGGAGATTCTTCCGCTCTTCAATGTATGCCTTTTCTTTGCCAGACATATCGTGAGAGTACTTCTGAAGTAGCAAGTTGTGTAACTTCCGTTCTGCACACCAAGGGCAATCTTGATCGTCCCAATTGGGCAGCAAAACAGTTTCTACTGAGTCCACCAAAATACCGCCAGTGCGCGTGGGGCAACAGAGGTGTATCATTTGCTTAATCTCACTGGTGATTTTTAAATTTAGATCAGGGCGAAGCAACCCAACAAGGTATGAAATTGACGCATTGTGTTCATCCTTTTCATTTGCAGCCAAGCCCTCGCGCAAACCCTGCTGGAAATCTTGAGCGGTGCTTTGGCCGCTAATGTACATTGCATCAACGAATAAAACTTGAGCTTTTGCATCATCAAGCACTCGCAATATGTCTTTGCGGCGCTGAATACTCCGAAAATTTGTCATGCGTATCGTATGAACTTCGTGCGCCTGCTCAAATGCTCGCACCAATGCATTGGCCATGGCTTCATCTGCGGGCTTGGTTAAGTGAACGATGTGAGTGGGTCGCAGATCAAGTTCCTTCAACTTGGTCGTAAGGCGTTCATAAAACTCATTGGTTTGAACAAGTTTGCAAATGTCGACGTGGAACGCGTGATGCCGCCTTAGATTTAGCTTGGTGTTTGAAGTTCCATCTCTACAAACCGAGAATATTTCTTGGCCTGCATAGCGCTCAAAAAACGGCTTGGAAGAGCTGGTGAACTTTTTTACTTTGAAGTCGTGCGCGCGAGCTTCAAAATACCTCGGGAAATATGTTTCAGCATCAATCGTGAAAATCTGCTGGCCATCGCTGAGCGTAAAATCATCCGTAAATCCCTGTAGCCCTCTACCTTCCAGAAAAGGCCCGAAGTGGCAAAGCATCGACAAATCAACTCGCGATTGCAGGTCTGGCGCTAGGTTCTGACTCAAAAAATAGAGCACGAGAATTTTGGGGCGCTCTTCAATGAACAGAGCATCATATGCATCAGCATAGCTCCTTAGGCTGCGCCCGCTTGAGAGAGCGCTTACCAAGAACAATGGAGCTACGCTTCCGTCGTGGGCTTGCTCCAAAAGCTCTTCAACCTCGTAGGCAGCTTCAATATCATCGTCGAGATATTTCGAAAGATACTGGCACTCATACCTTTCGCCCGAATATCTTTCGCCGAGCCGAGCCAACGACATACCCAAGGTGGAAATACTCCAAGTATCGCAAATAATTAGGTTTGTTCCTACAAGCGATGGCAGCGACCAGAAGGAAAATATATGCAGCGCCTCTCTTCGGGCCAAGCAGTTTCCAGCACGCAAGAAATAATCTGCTATCTGACCCGATGGAAGACGAAAATAGTGGTACTTATTCCCCTCATATAGCGCGCCAGAATCGTTCACAATCTTCTGTAACTCCGCGTCTCTAATTCTTGCCAACTCATCAACGGCATTCAGAACTGAATGTCCGTTCATATCAGTCAATTCATGCTCATAGTCTGAACAAAACAACAGAAACGATCTTGCCTTGGGAAATCGGCTTAGCGCGAGCTTTCGCAACGCTGCTGACGCAATGAACAGGTCTTCTTCTAAGGCCTTCCAGTTTATGGAAGGTTCCAGACGGAAGTAGACTTTGCTCACAGAAGCAAAATCAATCCGCTCATTTCTGAGTCTCTCGTAAAGAGAGTTGATAGCGTGTTTTAGCGCTCGCTTCAGAGACTGCATTGACGGCCGATCTTCGACCAATCGCACCTCTTGGATTTGTTCGAAATGCACTTAACTTACCCCGGAAAAATAATGCTCAAATGTGTTCCAAATTGGAACTCGTCCACCGGATCATGCATCAACTGATTTCCATGTGCTGGCGACGAAAGAACACGCTGCCCACCCGAGATGATGGAAAAGAACCCATTCTCTTTTTGGGCTTCATCAATCATTATCGAGAAGCCTTCACCATTGCGGCGTTTTGGACCAATGTTTCCCCGGATGGACATTTTTTCCTGGATCGCACTCAGCAGATCATAATTTTTCCCCTCGAAACCGCCAAAATTTTCTAGGTTCTTCAATATACCCCTTCCATTGTCATAGTAATCTAATCGCCAAAACTCGCCTTCCTTCGTCTTCTGAGCGGAGGTAAATGCATTCAGATACTCACGAACACTTGTGTCTTGTTTTGCAAAGCTAGTTTCGACATGAGCCGCGAAGGTTAGCCTGGAAACTCTAAATACAAGTGTATCTCCGAATAGATTTCGGGTGGCGCGCTGCCAGTTTGGGTTCTCAGGGTAATCCATCCAATGATCAATATTATCGACAACCTGATGGTGAACGCTACAAATAGCGTCAAAGCACTCGGTTCCTTTCCCGTCGGCACCAAGCAGGCTACCAAAGAATTTTTCGCGGTTTTGCTCATTGAAATGATCAAAAACCCTTAGAAGCTTCCTGCGAATTCGGCTTTCTTGGTCAGGCCTCTCAACATCCTTTCGCAAAGCGGCATACGGATCGTCAGCTCTGGAAATGGTACCTTGGTAAGCCAAGAAAGTCGCTGACTTCTTGTCAACACTCGTTACGCACCGATTGTTAACTAACTCTTCTGCGAAGCGATAGAATTCTTCGGTTTTGCTCTCGCTGCCTTGGAGGTGTGCTCTACGCAATAACTGGTAACGTAGTACTTTGTCGTTGAGCTGTATTTTGTTCGCAAACGATGGTTCTTCGTCGCCCTGCGTCTCGTCGATGCGCTGAATTGTTCGTGCAATTGTCTCTAGATAGCTTTCCACTAGCTGGCCCGGATTGCAGTTGTCGGCATTCCGGAGCATCTCAGAGAAAACATCGTATCCACGAAAAAAAACATCCGGATCGGCTGCGTATACCCAACCCTTCTTAAGTTCAGCTATCAATTTTGTCTGATCAGACACTTCTGCCCCCTCTCTAATCAATCTCCAGCCCCGGCAGGTCGTTCACTATCTTCATCGTCTCAAGGCTCACCGTGATCACCCGCTGGAACAGTTCCAGTGGATAGCGCGGATTGCCAACGGTTTCGTTGGCGTAATCGTTGGCGTCGTTGACGATGCCGCTTTTCTTGTCAGTCTTAACCACTTGCCGTTCCATCACCCATTCCAGCGCGGGTTTGCCGTTGACGACATAGCCATAGGCCCCCAGCGGGATGTTCTGCATGGTGATGTGGTCGTTATAGATGACGGTGGTCTTGTCCTTTTCCTTGCCCTTGCCGCCGAACTTCATCTTTTTGACACGGTAGAATTTTACCGGATCGGCCTCGGCCTCGGGGATCAGGCGGTGGTCGCCCTCTTTGAGCGTGACCATGTAGGGCGCGACGGTTTCGAAATTCACATGCAGATCGCCAAGAGCACGGCCTGCATCGCGGAAGGCGGCGAAATCGGCAAAGGTTTTGACCGCCGGAATGCGGGGGAGCTGCTTGGCAAGGTTGTTTTTGAACCGCTCGCGGTAGTCGGGCGAGTGCAGCAGACCGTAGATGTAGTAGAACAGGTCTTCCTTGCTGATCTCCTCACCCGGATAGGCGGCTTGGAAATGGGCGAGGCCTTCATCGGTGATTGCATAGCGGCGGGTGAGGCCGCCTGCCTGATCGCCCGGGGCGGCAAAGAGGCCGTCATCGGGTTTGGTTTCTTCGTAGAGGTAGAGGGGGAAGCATTGATAGCCGCCCATGTTTGGCGCAAGGTTTAGGTCAGGTATCGCAGACACCATGAACCCCGAAAACAAGCCGGGGCTACATCTTGCGGGCACGCAAATGCACAAGTTTTCGATTCCATCGCTCGGATACACGCGTGGCATCTGATAGACAACTTCGTTGAGCTGTCGGTCGAAATAAAGCCATTGCGGGGTGAAAGGCCGGTAAGTGGACCGACGAATCTTGCTTGGGTCAAATTTGATCTTGGTCTGCTTGCCGACGGATACTTTTAGGGCGCGGCTCCAACTGATGCGCTTTGTTTCACCCGTTACAAAACCATCGACATAGTCGTTTCTTGCCTTGGCGTTGGGGAAGGTTTTGCCGAGTGTCGCAAAGCGTTCTCGTTCTTCATCATAAACCGAGATCATCCGACGCATGTTGTCGCTAAGTTTCGTGGGCGAAGAATTCAATGCCCATGCATCCCTTGCAGTAACGACGCCAAGAGAATGCAAGCTAAAAACCTGCGAACCAACGGCTTCATCTTTGCTGGCGATGGGAAGAAATGTTTCAAAGGATTCATCCATTTGGTCTAACCAGTCATTGTTTTTGTCTGGCGTGATACCCTTCCATCCATCAATGTCGGTAATACCACTGATGGAATGGAATTCTCTGATGATCCCGAGTTTTTGTTTCTGGTCGAGATAGTCGCCAATGTCGTGAAAATGGATGCGCCCATGCTCAACGGCGTTGGGGTTCTTAACGAGTACGGAAATCGCAATCGGCGCACGACTCCCCGATCCAAAGATTTTGCCACCTTCCTTGCGGGAAAGCTCGCCAGACGTGCGTTGATTTCCTCGCAGATGGAAGATGTAGAGATCACTGAACTCTTCAGCCAGACATTTGCGCATCCCATCCGCCGTTATGGTTTCAACCCAACCTGCACTGCTAACGAACGCCAGCACACCGCTCTCACCGATGCGATCGCTCGCCCAACGGAATGCTCTCACATAGCTATCGTAGAGCGCGCGCGACAGCTTCCGGTTTGATCTGTGTGCATAGGTTTCGCGGATACGCTCATCTAGCTTCGGATAGACAATGTTTGCGGCGTTGTCGTTCTCACTGTCTTGACCAATCGAATAGGGCGGGTTGCCGATAATCACGCGGATATCCAGCGCCTTTTGCCTGGTTCGGCGTTCGGAGTTATCAGGCAGGAGGTTGGCGATCATGTCGCGCTCCTGCTCATACATCTGGAAGGTGTCGGTCAGCAGGATGCCCTCGAACGGGTCATAGGGCGCGTTGGCGGACAGTGAGCCATAGGCCAGTTCGTGATAGACTGTCTCGATATTCACGGCGGCGATGTAATAGGCCAAGAGCACGATCTCGTTGGCGTGAATCTCGTGCTTGTATTTGTGCTCCAGCTCGTCTTGCGCGATCAGGCCCGATTGTAGCAAGCGGGTGATGAAGGTGCCCGTGCCGGTGAAGGGGTCAAGGATATGCACGCCCTTGGAACCGAGCGTCTGGCCGAATTGCGATTTCAGCACGTCATTGACCGAGTGGATGATGAAGTCCACCACTTCGACAGGCGTATAGACGATGCCAAGCCGCGCGGTGAGCACGGGGAAGGCCGTGCGGAAGAATTTGTCGTAAAGCTCGGTGATGAGGGTCTGGCGACCTTGCGCGGTTTTCACCCCCTCGGCACGGCGTTCAACGCTGGCGTAGAATTTGGCGAGGCTATCGGATTCCTTTTCCAGATTGTGTTCGTGAAGCTGGCCCAAGACGATCTCCATCGCCTTGGAGACGGGGTTTTCCTTGGTAAATCGGCTGCCTTTGAACAGCGCGTCAAAGACCGGCTTGGTGATGAGGTGCTGAGCCAGCATCTCAATCGCTTCGGCCTCGGAAATCTCGGGGTTTAGGTCGTCATGCAGTTCCTCCAGGAAGGCGAGGAAAGCGGTGCGTTCCGGCCCGTCTTTGGCGACGATGGTGGTGATGCGCGTGATGTGGGTCTGGGCGATCTTGGCGATGTCTTTTGCCCAATCAAACCAGAACTCTCTGGTGCCGCATTTCTCGACGATCTTGGCCATGATGGCGCGGGTGAATTCATCGAAAATCATTTCGCTTTGGACGAACTCATCGCTTTGGCGGGGCTCGGGGGCATCGCTGCCGATCCCGGCGCTGGCCTTGGTTGCCTTGGTCTTGGTGGTGGCAAAGTCATCGACAACTGCGGTCAGTTCGCGCAGCTCGGATTCCGAGGAGATGCGGAGCAGTTCCACCTTATCGCTGATATCCTCGCCGATCTTGGCTTGGTTTATGCGGGCGTCAAGGCGTTCGTCGTGAGCGCGCAGGGCGTTTAGGATTTGCCAGACAACCTTGTAGCGTTCGTTGTCGTTCAGCGCCTCTTCAGGCTTGGTGTTGGGCGGGATGGCCACGGGCAGGATGACATAGCCGAGCTTCTTGCCCTCGGCGCGTCGCATGACGCGGCCCACGGATTGCACCACGTCGATCTGGCTCTTGCGCGGGTGCATGAACATGATGGCGTCAAGCGCGGGCACGTCCACGCCCTCGGAAAGCACCTTGGCGTTGGTTAGGATGCGGCAGGTGTCGTCGCCTGCATCGGCCTTGAGCCAGTTGAGCATTTCCTCGCGCGCGCTGGCGTTGAAGCTGCCGTCGATGTGGCGGACTTCGGTGTAGAGATGGCGGGCATCGTCAATCAGCTCGTTGCCGGTGTATTCCTCGACAACCTGCGCAAATTCGTCCTCGATGATCTTGGATTTGGCTATGCTCTGACAGAAAGCCAATGCGCGGCGCATGGGGCGCGGGTCGAATTCCAGATCGGCAGCGAGATCGGATTTGGTCAGCGCCTTGTAGCAGCCGATGATCTTGGTGGCGTCGTCGAGGGTCAGCTCCGCGCCGTCCTTGAGGCGGTTCTGGATGGTGGTCGAGATCAGCCCTTCATCCACGGCCAGCACAACCACTTTGTAATCGGTCAGAAGCTCGTTCTCGACGGCCCAGCCGAACCCGCGATAGAACAGGTCTTTACCGAACTTTGCCTCATCGTCCATCGAGGCCAATTCGGCGTCGTGGTCGTCGGCTTTACGTTTGGCAGCATCCCCGAAAATGCGGGGGGTGGCCGTCATGTAGAGCCGTTTCTTCGCGGACACATGATCGTTGCTGTGGATGCGGACGAAGTTGCTGTCGTCCTCGTCCTTGAGCGTGACGCCCGTGGTGCGGTGCGCCTCGTCGCAGATGACCAGATCAAACTCGGGCAGCGCGTATTGCTTTTGCGCCCGCGTCAGCACGTCAATCGAATGATAAGTTGAGAAAACGACCGTCATTTTGTCGGTGGGGGCGTCATTGACCTGACGAGCCAGCCGCTCCGGATCAGTCGTCGCAGGGAAGGCCAGATCATGGACGTTAAGATCAAGGCTGTCGGCATCGGCGTTGCGCCCGACTTTGGTATCGGAACAGGCCGAGAACGCGGTGAAATCTTCTTGGCAGTCGTTCTTCCATTCACGCACGGTCTGAGACATGAGCGCAAGCGACGGCACCATGAAGAGCACTCGCCTGCCTTTGCCCGCCATCGTTTCGGCTATCCGCAGTCCGGTGAAGGTCTTGCCGGTGCCGCAAGCCATGATCAGTTTGCCGCGATCAGCTTCTGACAAGCCGCCCATGACTTCTTTCAGCGCATCGCGCTGGTGGTCACGAAGTTTTTTCTTTGGGGCAAGGCTGATCATACCAGTGCGGATGAACTGCGACCAGTCGATCCGGCTGGCCTCAAGCTCGTTGATCCCGATCCGGTTCCAGTCCTTCGACAGCTTGTCGAGGGTTTCGCTGGCGTTCCTGCCAAACTCCTTGCGGGTGGTGTCGGCGATGATCAGGCGTGTGAACAGATCGTTTGACGCCGCCGAGATGAAGCTGTCGATGTCGGGTTTCTGGATGCTGTGGTTCGGCGCGTAGAACTTACACTGGATGGCCGCATATCCCGAGCCATCCGCGAGTGTGGCGACGAGATCAATCCCGGTGTCCGCCTTGCTCCAGCCCTGTGCTTTCGCCCAATCGGCGAACGGCACCACCTCGGAGTAGTATTGCTTCTGGGTGTCGTCGTTCTCAAGAAAGACGCGAACCAACCGCTCGAAATAATCGCCCTTCTCCCGCTCGCTCCGCGCAATCTCACGATATGCGTTCAACAATTCTTGCAGTTGCATCCGCTCAAAACCCTTAAATCCCGCCTTATTCGATGACGAGTCATCTTACTTATTATTATTCATTTTCTAGCGGTTTCAATGGATTGAGTCCACCAGTGATTGTGTCAGGTGCCCAGCTCAGCTCGCTCAACATCATCAAGGACCGCATGGCCATCACAGCCAATGGCGCTCACAATCTGAACGAATTCAACGACCTCAACCTTTCGTTCGCCGTTCTCATATTTTGCTACGAAGGACTGAGGTCGCTTGAGGCGGCCTGCCAAGTCGGTCTGTGTCAGCCCCGCGTCCAAACGCGCCTGCTTCAGTGCTGCCATGAGGGCGAGATGCCCCGGGCTGCGCAAGGTTCTTCCCATTATTGAACTCCGAATAAATCCGGAATTCGGATAATTCCAATTGTAGAATATCCCATTTTGGGTTATTGCTTTGGTACTTTGACACTACCGTGAGTTAACCCAATGCCCCCGCTGCATGACCGATATCCACTAAAAAGCGCAGGTTTGCCCGTCCTGCGGCGCGAAGAAAGGCGTTCTGGGTGCAGGATTCACCGGACGTAATTTGAAGGTGCGGGTGTCGATATTCCGAAAGAGGATCAGAAGAAATGAAGAGCTTAGTTGTTGCATCTATTGCAGCCCTCCTGCCCATTGCCGTCCACGCCCAAGATCATCTGACCGAAACACTCACGCCAGCCCCGCGCCCTTACCCCTACGCGATCCTCGACATTCAGCCGGGGGCGAAGGCGATGGAAGCGGCCAGCATGTTTGGCGAGCGGATGATGCTGATCCTCGTGCCCGAGCAGATCGCGTTACGGGTCGAGAATGGCGAGGGACGCGCATTTGCGTTGACCTTCGACCAAAAACTGGTGACGCAGGGCGTGGGGCTGCACACCCGAATGGGGCGCGATCCCTATGCCGAGATCACCGCCACGCTGGCAACAGAGGCCATGGGCGGGCGGGTTCTGCAAATCCGGCGCACGATCCGCGAGCCAAACGAGAACCTGCCGGAACCCGCCGCGCTGATCGCGCAGCTGGAAGAGCGCTATGACCCGCCCTCAAAACGCAACGGCAGTGGTGCGACTTGGGCTTGGGGTGAGGACGGGTTCATCCCCGATCTCGACGGCCAGCCGCTGCATGAAATCACGACGATTGATCAGCGCGGCACCCGCAAGACGACACAATACCGACCCTGCACTAGCTATTCCCAGGGGGCCGAGTACCGTTTTCGCCAACACCGCGAAACGCCGATCATGCCGCGGTGCACGGCGCTTTTCTCGGTTGGCTTCAAGGGTGGTGCGCAGCTCTCGACCGTCAGCTTTTCGCTGACCGATTTCGACCTGATCCGCCAGCATGTGGCTGAGGTGGACCGCCAGATCATCGAAGCCTTGAGCTCCGACGCGCCGGTCGCGCCCTCTGATATGGACCTATGACACGATGACAGACACTACACCTGAATCCCAGACCTGCCCATTCTGCTACACCGAGATGGATGTTCGGGCTGATGT
>PDWI01009013.1_pt1 | contig 11563 bp, 4 predicted proteins | sample 1430891 | NCBI WGS metagenome assembly PDWI01 (sample SAMN01162508, study PRJNA174530) | Oral metagenome, whole genome shotgun sequencing project. | biome: Marine environment; feature: Marine mammal; material: Swab sample of the gingival sulcus; isolation source: swab sample of gingival sulcus...
GATGATTGTAAGGGCAATTTGACTATTTTGTTTAGTGAATTTAGTAATCAAGGCGATAATCCTGATTCATTAGATTATTATAATTATACTATAAGACAGACTTGGGAAGCCAATGATGGTTGTGGAGACAATTTTATTCAACACTCTAGGATGGTTACAGTTGTAGATACAATTGCTCCCCAATTTACAGTTCCCGAAGATATAAGTGTAGAATGTGTGGAGGTATCTGACCTGTCTATAGCGGGAGAACCTCAAGATATTTTTGACAATTGCGATGAAAACCCTGTTTTGACTTATAAGGATAGAGAGGCTGGTTCAGGTTGCAATTTTCACGTAATGAGAGAATGGAAGCTAGTAGATGTCTCAGGGAATGTTACTATAAAAACTCAGGATATTACAGTTGTAGATAAAATTTTTCCTGTAGTAGAACAGGAACCATCTAATATCACATTGAGTTGTGATGATAATGTTATTTTCGAAAATCTATTTAGCCGATGGATAGAAGAAAAAGGAGGAGCAATAGTGACAGATAATTGCAATAAACTTTATTCTGCCATTTGGAAACCGGGGTCATATATTCCGGGCAAGCCATATACTTACCCCGGAGAGCCGGTAGTTTACGACAAGCCTGATACTTTGGTTTGTTCTAATGATTCTTTGTTGTATTACAAAGATATTGATTTTGTATTTTTTGATAGATGTTTCAATACCGTAAATTTCACAAGGCGATTTGCCATTGTTGATATTATCAAACCGGAATTAATATCATGCCCGGAAGATATAATAACAAATATAGCTGAAGATGAGTGTACAAAGACTATTAATCTGAAGATGCCGGTAGTCGAAGATAATTGTTCTGGCAGGGATTTGGAATATACTAAACGTATCACTAAAAGAATACAATCCGATGAGCCGGGCAATTACGAAGAGCCTGTCAATACCGTTGTACTTGATATAGGGCCATTTGATACAACAGAAACAGATATCGTTGACTTAGTAGATTTGACTATGTCTTTTTACCACGTGGATGCAAATGATGAAGAAGAATTTTTTGTTATATATGGAGAGAATGGAGAAATACTTGATACTACACCAAATACGCAGGAGCAGTGTGGTAACATGTCGATTCAGTTGAAAGAAATAATACCTATAACCCAATTCAAAAGTTGGATAATTGATGGTTATATGAGGCTTACGTTGGTTCCTAATACACCTTATCCAAGAGGAATTTCTCTGATTAATGATGTTTGCGATAATTCTAGTTCTGTCAGTGTTGAACTTACTTATACTAGGGCAGGTACCAATGAGCTTGAATATTACACTAAAGTTGATGACGGAGAGTACACATTTGTAAGTAATGGCGAAGATGTGGACATGGAATTTAAAACCGGTAACCATACTGTAAATTACAGAGTATATGATTGTGGAGGTAATTACGTAGAGTGTTCCAATCAAGTCAATATCATAGACAATCACAAACCCGAAATTGTGTGTCCTGAAGATATGATTATCGACCTTGTCTCAGATTCTTGTTCTATGGAGTTGGCTTTGCCTACTAATTTCGAATATACAGATAATTGCGATAGTTATTTTACGCACAAGTCAACATTGCCTCAAAATATTGAAAATTCTTATTTATCATTTAGTTATAATTCCAATATAGATGAGTATTTAGCCAATAGTAAAGATTATAAGTTTGAGTTTGTTGCCAATCAACAGTTATTGAAAAATTCTAAACTTATTGTTGAATTAATTGGAGATATAGACCAAGAAGATGAATACTTTGAAATATTGAGTGAGGATGGAATTGTCATCGGTAATACATCAAGTGCCAATAGCTATACCTCACAAGGAAGTTGTAACAGTGTATCTAAAACTGTTTTGGATATAGATATTGATAATCTTCGTTCTTGGTCAAGTGATGGTACTATTTCATTTATATTGAGACCTAATGGCATTAATCCTTGTGACGATACCAATGTTAATTCTGATGGCGACTCTGATGGAATAAGTAGAATGTTCGTTTCTTTAGAGTACGACCAATTAGATTTAGCTTATTATACACAAGGAGCAACCAATACTTTATACACTAAGTTTGATAAAAACTTTGATAATACGGTTGTCATTAATGGTGGAATAACCCAAGTATATTATGTTTTGTCAGACAATTCTAATAATAAAGATACTTGTAATTTCCAAATTGAAGTATTGGATAGAGAAGCTCCCAAAGCTGTCTGTAGCGATTATTATGTATTGTTTGTAAATCCAAATGGAATAGACTCTACAGATATAAATCCATTAGACATAGGAGCTGATAGTTATGACAATTGTAAAATAGTAAATATGGAGGTCTCTCCAAGCCACTTTGACTGTTCTGATTCAGGAACGAACTCTACTGTTACTTTATATGTGGAAGATGAGGTTGGTTTGGTTGATTCGTGTGTTGTAAATGTGAAGATTGAAGTTGCACCTCTAGTGCCAACATACAAAAGCGGTGTTTGTATTCACGATTCATTAAAGCTATTTGCAAATCTACCTGATGCTCCCGCAAATGCATGGACAATTGATTGGACAGGTCCCAATGGCTTTAGTTCAAATCTTGAAAATCCGGTAAGACCAAATGCCAATGAAAGTTATTCAGGTACATACAAAGTTGTTGTTACAGGCTTAAATGGTTGTCAAACGTCCGGTTCAGTAGAGATAGTGGTCGAAGATTTGAGTCAACCTCAAGTTACGTCCAATAATCCTAAGATATGCTTGGGAGAACAGTTGCTTTTGGAAACTAATAACTATTCAGGAAATGTAACTTACTACTGGTACGAAGATAGTCATTTGGATGGTAAATTACTAGATTCTACAAAAGTTGCAAATATCACATTGACACCTGAACAGGCAGGAGAACATTATTATTATGTTGTGGTAAAAAGTCCTAACTGTGTATCCAATACATCAACTTCAATACTAATTGAGGTTTTAAATCAGCCTGTAGCATCTGTTGAAAAATCATTTATAAGTCTTTGTGAGGGAGAAACGTTTCAATTGGGTACTAATTCTATCGGTACTGTTTACAAATGGTGGGGACCAAATGGTTTTGAATCCGATTTAGCTAATCCTCCTGCCAAAGAGAATATAACTTCATTTGATCAAGGTACTTATTACTTGGTAGTTAGCAATGATTTTTGTACAGATACTGCCGAGGTAGAGTTGGTAGTCTTTGATAAACCAACAAAACCTATAATATCAGGAGATAGTATATTCTGTGAGGGCAATAATCTAGTTTTAACGGTAAATAATATCACAAATGCTGATAGTTATATATGGATATTGGATGGAAATACTATCAAGAGTCAAGCATCAAATTCGTTGATTATCTCAAATCTACAAATGCAATATGAGGGTAACTGGACTGTAATTGCAAAAATTGGCAATTGCTATTCGGATACATCTGAAGTAAAGACCGTTTTAATCGAAGAGAATTATGATGTAGAGGCATCCAATGATGGCCCTGTATGTGAGGGCGATAGCATTACGCTATTCTCTCCACCCATAGCCAATGCTTCTTATAAGTGGACAGGTCCTGATGGATTTGTTTCTTTTGATCAAAATGCCAGAATACTTCCTAAGTCGGCAGGTGTTTACCAAGTTGAGATTATTACAGAAGGTAATTGTACTTACAATTCATCAACTTTTGTAGATATTAATCCAAGACCAAAAATTACTGCATTGAGTAGCGATGTACCTAATTGTGTAAATGGTACAGAATGTGTTAAGTTTTATCCGTCAGTATTCCCTAATAGTGGCGATTACGTATATGACTGGAAAGGACCTGACGGTTTTATTTCATCAGATAGTATTCCTGAGATATGCGATTTTGATACCTCTAATAACGGTATCTATAGCTTGGTCATTTTTGATGGTAAATGCTACTCAAATATAAAGACCACAGAAGTAAATACTGTTCAAATCCCTGTTGTTCCTGTGTTGGAAGCTGAAGATATTGTTTGTGAAGGTTCAGATATATTATTGACAGTTGCCAATGAAGATTATCAAGATGGAGATATTTACCATTGGATAACACCAAATAAAGAATACAAGACACAACAGCCCGATTTTACAATTGCTTCTGTGAAAAATACTAATTCAGGAGTTTATTCTGTATATGTAGAGCGAGACGGTTGTTTATCGGACTATTCCAATGAAATTAGTATTAGTATTATTCCAAGACCAAATCAACCGTTTATATCAGGACCTGCTACTGTATGTGAGGGAGAAAGTATAGATTTGAAGTTGATTACTACTTATGAGCAAGGTGCAAAATATAAATGGAATGGCCCTAATGGATTTACTTCAGATTTAAGAAATCCTACTATATACTATTCTTCATTAGACAATACCGGAGTGTATCGGGTTTCTGTCATAGTTGATGGTTGTGAATCTGAAATTTCTGATGGTGTTACTGTTGAAGTAATCAAGAAACCGGAAACACCTGAAATAGTACAAATCGATGAAGCCATATGTGTTTCATACGAGGAAGCTGCTCTTGATTTGTGTGTTGCGCAATTGGAAGCCAATACCCAATATTATTGGTATATAAATAGCTTCCCTGACGAACCGCTAAGTATTTCTAATGACAAATGTGTTACAATAAGGGACTTTAGTAGATTTGAAGATGGTATAAATTCTGTTTATGTGATTGCTTCAAAAGATGGATGTAAATCAGAAGAATCTACTGTCATGAGTTTTGAACTAAATATTGCCCCTGATAGAATTGCAAATGGAGGAGGGGATAAGATAGTATGCGATACTTCGGATATCCTTTTGGAGGCTGTTTCTGATCCTGATGGATATTGGACGGTGTTGACTGACAATGTCGTTCTAGAAAATCCTGACAAAGCGAAAACTAGGATATTCAATCTTCAATATGGAGACAACTTGTTTGTGTGGCACCTGTCTCATGGCGTTTGCGATGATTATTCTAGAGATACTGTGTTGATTTATTTGGAATATCAACCTGAAGCAATAGACGATAATTATCAAACGCCATACAATACTTCTTTGAGTTTTGATCCTTTGGAAAATGATTTATTGATAGACAATACCGTAATGAAGATATTTGACAATGAAGACCTCAATGGAGAACTGACCAATAACAATGATGGAACTTACTCATATACTCCAAATCCTGATTTTATAGGTACAGTCATTTTAACATATCAAATATCAAAGTCTTATTGTCCAGACAATAAAGATGAAGGTGTAATAGAAATAAAAGTAGGAGATGAAAATGATTGTTTTGGAAATAACATAATTACTCCCAACGGAGATGGGTTGAATGATTATTTAGTATTTCCTTGTATTGAATCAAATATATATGGTAACAGTGAGATAATTGTTTTCAATCAGTGGGGCGATGAAGTATTTAGAGAAGTTGGATACAAAAACAATTGGCAAGGTACTTACAATGGTAAATCCCTTCCGGTTGGAACGTATTATTATCTATTTTATCCTAATAAAAATGGAAGTAGAGTTATAAAAGGATTTTTGGTTATTGAAAGATAAAAATAAAGGTATGAAAATTAGATTTTTATTCTTAATGATTATATTCGTTGGCACCATTGGTGTCAATGCACAACAAGATGTTTTGTTCACTCAGTTTATGTACAATAAATTGGGTCTGAATCCTGCATTTGCGGGAAATAGCGATAATGCCAGTATTTTAGGCATTGTCAGAGATCAATGGATGGGCTTTGATGGTTCGCCCAAGGCACAAGCACTGAGTTTCAATTCCGGTGCTATAGGCAAAGTTGGATTGGGATTAAATTTGTCAAGATATACTATTGGTGTGACAGAAAAATTGACAGCGGAAGGTATTTATGCTTATCGTTTTCCATTGCAAGGAGGTACATTGAGTATGGGCTTCTCTTTGTCCGGGAGGTGGTATAAGTCAGATTTTTCTTCTTCAGACTTGACTATAATTGACCCTTTCGAACAGGATCCTGCAATTGATGAAGGCGTGTATAGGACACAAGTATTCAATGTCGGATATGGAATTTACTACAACCTCAATAGATTTTATATTGGAGCTTCCGTGCCTAGGATTTTTAGAGCCAATATTGATATGAAATCGGGTAAGATAAAAAGCTATGAAGTAAGGCATTTGTATGTTATGGGAGGAGGCGCTTTAGATTTGAGTAGAAAAGTAGTTTTTATGCCTCAAGTGTTGTTCAGGTGGGCAGAAAATTCTCCTTTTGATATAGATTTGAATTTAGGGTTGTTGTTTAGTGAGAGATTTTATACTGCATTGACTTCTAGGATGAGTTTTTCTTCAACCAATCCGTTTGAGTCTATAGATGCGTTGATGGGGATTCATATAAGTAGAAATATTTTTCTTGCTGCTGCTTATGATTTCAACATTTCCAAATTGAGAAAATATCAAAGTGGAAGTTTAGAGGTACTTTTGCAGTATCGTTTTGGAAATACTAGGAAGCCTATAGATATAGTTAATCCTCGATTTTTTTAATATAATTAGATTCATTAGTAAAATACAATAGTTATGAAATATTTTAAATATAGTTTGTCAGTAGTTTTATCATTGTTCCTTTTATGTGATGTTATGGCTCAAGATAACGCTGATTTAGTAGGGAGTGCAGTTAGTTTTGATGTTGATAAAATAGAGAATCAATCGAACGTAAACACTCCGGATTTAGAATTCTCTCCTGCCTTTTATGGCAATTCAATTGTTTATGTATCTTCTTCAAAATCTAAAAAGAAGTTTGACCTCAAGATAGGAGAATCTTTTTTTACTCTAAAAGTAGGGATTGTTGATAGTCTTGGCAATATACAAGAGCCATACAGCTTTTTGGATGAATTGGATATTCCAAATCATGCAGGTCCTTGTGCCTTTAGCAGCAATGGAGAACTAATGTTTTTGAGTAGAAATAAGAAAGGTTTTGAAGATACTGAGGAGCAAGGAAAGGTAGTAAACCCAATTGGTATTTATTTGTACAAATATTGGGGGAACTCTTGGCAAAAAGAGGAAGATTTTCCGTTTAATAATCCTAATTACAAGGTATTTCATCCTACTTGGGATGAGGAAAACAATAGGCTTATATTTGCATCAGATATGCCCGGTGGATACGGAGGGACAGACCTATATTCTGTTAATTATGTAGATGGGAAATGGACAGGTTTGAAAAATATGGGACCTACTGTAAATACTGAATACAATGAGGCATTCCCATTTATTTACAACTCAAAGTATCTATTTTTTGCTTCTAATAGAGATGGAGGAAAGGGCGGATATGACATTTATTTTTCACAAGAAAATAATAATTTTGACGATGTGCAAAGTTTGGGAGATGAGATAAACTCCGAAGGCGATGATTTTGGTCTAATTTTGAGTGAAGATGCGACTACAGCTTATTTCAATTCATCAAGATTAGGAGGAAAGGGTAAAGATGACTTATACAAAATTATGTTTTCAAAACCTGTTATCCAAGAGAAAGTAGATGATGATGATTACTTTTCAATAAAAATAAAGAATGCTAACACAGGGCTAGCCGTTGAAAATGCTGAAATAACTTTTTCTAAGTATAAGATAACGACAAATAAAAATCCTCAGATTAAAAAAATAAATGGAATCGATAAAGAGATAATATATGCAATTGACCCTAATTCTGTAGAGGAAAGTACACCGATGTACTCTAATCATAAAGGGGAAAAAATGGTAAATTTACCTGAAGGCTCATACATTCTGAAAGTCAAAAAATCGGGATATTCAGAATATAATCAGTTGGTTAATACCTCAGATTTGATTGCCAATGATATTGTAGTCGCTATGAAACCTTACGTTTACGATGTTTTTGAGATAACTTTTGTAGATGAAAATAATAAAATTGAGGAGGGAGTGATTCTGAAAAGCAAAGACTCTGATGGCAAAAAAATGATGGTAGAAGGTAATAACCCCTATGTATTCAAGGTATTGCGTGGAACTAATTTGCATATAGTTGCTTCTAAGGAGGGCTTTGTTGACAAGAGTTTGGATATAGTATATGGTACCACTCCTGCCAAATTTGATGCAGTAATGCAGAGAAAAGCTAAGAAAATAGAGTATGTTGAGCATTTACCTGTAGATAAAGGACAAATTTTAGTATTGAGTGATATAATTTATGAGTACAATTCTGATAAATTGACTAAAAATTCGAAAATAGAATTGGATAAATTAGTTTCACATTTGAAAACACACAAAAACTTAGTTGTAGAATTAGGTTCACATTCAGATAGTAGAGGTAGGGCTTCATACAATTTGGCTCTTTCCAAAAAACGTTCTGCAAGTGCAAAAAAATATATTGTAAGCAAAGGAGTAGATGCAAGCCGAATAAAAGTAAAGGGATATGGAGAAACTATGATAAAAAATCATTGTATCAATGGTGTTAAGTGTAGTGAGAAAGAACATGCTATCAATAGAAGAACAGAAGTAAAAGTCTTGGAAAACTAAGACGATTTGGAGACCTATGAATGTCGCATTGGATATGGACGGAAAAATAAGTCCTCACAACCCAACAGTTGTTGTAGGTTAAGTTTTTCTCTTGCCTCGAACTCGTCTTAGTATTTTGGGGTATCCAAAGGTCTTTGTCATTTAGAATGATGGGTTACATTTGTGGGTTGCACTTTTTGAGTATGTATATAAATAATGTAGGTTCTGATGAAATATGTTGATAATTATAGACACAAGGGGCTAAGAAATAAAATGATAGCTTCCTTGATGTTGAAAGGGATAGAAGATGATATGGTGCTTGAGGCGATGAGTGAAATCCCACGTCATTTTTTTTTAGACCCTGTATTTGCAGAATGGGCTTATAAAGATGTTCCATTTCCTATAGATTCTGACCAAACCATATCACAGCCTTATACGGTTGCCTTTCAGACCATGTTGTTGGAGGTAAAAAAGAGTGATAGAATTTTGGAGATAGGAACAGGCTCAGGTTATCAAGCTACAGTTTTATCACATCTTGGAGCGAAAGTTTATACCATTGAGAGACACAAAGCTTTATTTTTGAAAACAACAAAGCTTTTGGAAGAAATAGGATATGGTAGAATAAGGACATTTCATGGAGATGGATATTTAGGTCTCGATAGGTATGCTCCATTTGATAAGATAATAGTTACAGCAGGTGCTTCAGAAATCCCCAAAAAGTTGGTAAAACAGCTAAAGACAGGTGGTATAATGGTTATACCTTACGGACAAGGAGACGTTAAAGAGATGTTGAAATTGAGAAAAATTGACGATAAAACCATACAAAGAAAATCTTTTGGGAAATTTAGATTTGTTCCTTTTGTAAAGGGATTGGATAAAGACTGATATATGAGCGAAAAAATACGTCCTACAGTAGCAGAGATAAATTTGACAAATCTTAGATACAATTTTCAATCTATAAAAAATCATATTGGCGATACCAAATTGCTATGTGTGATAAAAGCTGATGCATATGGGCATGGGATAACGGAGTATGCCAAAGTCCTTTCCGAATTGGGTGCTGATTACTTTGGCGTAGCTATAATAGAAGAGGGTATTGAACTGAGAAAATCAGGGATAAAAGAGCCAATATTGGTACTTGGAGACATCGTAGAGGAGCAAATAAAATTGTTTTTTGATTATGATTTGGATTTTACCGTTTCTTCTGATGTAAAAATGTGGAAGATAGACAATATGGCAAAACGCTTGAACAAAAGAGCAAGAGCACATATAAAAATAGATACCGGAATGGGGCGTATAGGTGTCAATCATGCCAGAGTTTTCAAATATATCAACGCTTATAAAAAAACGGAAAATATTGATATCGTAGGCACATTTTCACATTTTGCAAGGTCAACAGAAAGTGAAGGATATACAAGGCTTCAATTTGAACGCTTTAACAGTGCTGTCAAAGAACTAGAGGAGGGCGGCATAAACTGTGGAATGAAACATATGTGCAACTCAGGGGCAACATTGAGATATCCTGAAATGATGATGGATATGGTAAGAGTAGGGATAATGTTGCATGGAGTTTTTCCTGATAATAATCCAAAATATAGAATACCTCTCAAGCCTGTCTTGACCTTGAAAACAAAGGTCGTTTACTTCAAAACTATGAGTCCCGGACAATATGTGAGTTATGGCTCCACTTGGGAGCCTAAAGAAGAAAACGAAAGAATAGTAACACTACCTTTGGGATATGCTGATGGATTTGGGAGAAGAGCAAAGACCAAGTCTTGCGTATTGATAAATGGGGAAAAATATCCTGTTGTAGGCAAGATATGTATGGATCAATGTATGGTTTCCCTTGGTAAAAGTGGAGAAGCATATCCGGGCGATGATGTTATATTGATAGGGCAACAAGGCGAACAAATAATCAGAGTTGAAGATATGGCAGAGCAGAATGATGAAGTGGTATATGAAATATTTATACGAATATCTAAGCGCGTTCCAAGGGTTTATTTAGTGTAGTATCTCATGCAATATCCACAAAATAAATCTACATTTGCATGGCACCAATTTTACTTTTCAAATTATGCTTAAATTAATATATAAAAAGGTTGATTTAGTTTTCAAAAGTCCGGCAGGTACTTCACGGGGAACTCTTTATACCAAACCGTCATGGTTTCTTATACTCAAAGATACAGCTACTAGTAAAGTAAGTATAGGAGAATGTTCGATAATTCCCAATCTTAGTATTGATGATTTGGATAATTATGAAAACAAATTGAATCAGATTATAGAGACAGTAAATCTTACTCAATCTTTGGAACACAAATTCGATTTTACCAATTATCCTTCCATCAAGTTTGGTTATGAGATGCTTGTTGGGGATTACAATTCTAAAAAAGATAAAATACTATTTGAGTCAGATTTTACCAAGGGTAATTTCTCAATTCCTATAAACGGATTAATTTGGATGGGAGACAAGAATAGTATGTTGGCGCAGATAAAGACAAAGCTAAACGATGGTTGGGATTGTCTTAAATTGAAGATAGGTGCTATTGATTTTGAAGAAGAATTGAATCTGTTGAAGTATGTTAGAAATCAATTTAGTGAAAGCGAATTAGAATTGAGAGTAGATGCTAATGGTGCTTTTGACCCCAATGGTGCGTTGAAAAAACTTGATATTTTGTCGAAATTGGGGATACACAGTATAGAGCAGCCGATAAAAGCCGGACAAATAGATGCAATGTCAATACTTTGCAAAAAATCGCCTTTGCCAATTGCCTTAGATGAAGAGTTAATAGGTGTGTTTGGATTTGATAAAAAGAAAAAACTTTTGCAAGATATAAATCCACAATACATAATAATAAAACCTAGTTTGCTCGGCGGTTGGCAAGAGAGTAACGAATGGATAGAATTGGCTAATCAAATGAACCTTAATTATTGGGCTACATCTGCATTAGAATCAAATATAGGACTAAATGCCATTGCTCAATGGATTGGACAAAGCTCCAAAATAGGAATACAAGGTCTAGGAACAGGACAGATATACAAGGAAAATATTAATTCTCCTTTAGTTTCAAAATCAGGTTATTTGCGATA
>PDWI01009014.1_pt1 | contig 11563 bp, 9 predicted proteins | sample 1430891 | NCBI WGS metagenome assembly PDWI01 (sample SAMN01162508, study PRJNA174530) | Oral metagenome, whole genome shotgun sequencing project. | biome: Marine environment; feature: Marine mammal; material: Swab sample of the gingival sulcus; isolation source: swab sample of gingival sulcus...
ACGGCATCCCGTGATTTGGCAAGGTTGAGATAATACATTTCCAGCCCGTGGGCCTTTTTGTTTTTGCAGGCATTGCAGTGAATGGAGATAAAAAGATCCACTCCCTTGGCGTTAGCCATAGCGGTTCGTTCTTCCAGAGGCACGAACACATCGTTAAGACGGGTATAATAGACCTTAAATCCCTTTTGCTTTAGCTTCTTGCCCAGAATTTTTGCCATTTTGAGGTTGATGTCCTTTTCCCGAAGCCTGTTGCCCAAGGCACCGGGGTCTTTGCCTCCGTGTCCGGCATCAATCATAATGGTTGTAATCTTTAGGCCCAACTGCTCCACAAGGCTTCGGGCCACCCCCTTGCTTTGAGCCGCCTTGCCAACGGCCACCCTGTCGGCCTTGGCTGGCTTCTTTCGAGGTTTTTTTCCGGGCTTTTTGGGTGCCTTTTTCGCAATGACCGGAAGGGCTTTGGCAGCCTTTTTGCCCTTTTTCCCGCCATGGACGTCCACAACCACACGGAAAGGATTGGACAGGGAAAACACCCGAAAATCACCAATATCGTCAATATCAAGAACAACCCGAACATCCTTGCTGGAATGACGGGCAGCCCGGATGGAACGCAAAATACCATCAGCCACACGCTCCTCACCTGGAACCCCTGTATCCAAAAGGGTTTTGTCCAGATCAATCATCAAACGATGCGAAGTCTTGAGCTTGGGGTCAGGTTTGAGCAGATGACTGGTAAAGGCTATCTGGTTATCCAGATCCAGCACCACCCGCGTATAGTCCTTGCTTGACCAGTGGCGGATGCCTACAAGATGCGCTGGCTGTGTCTTTTTCCCTGCCCGTTTGGGAGGTATTTTGGACGGAGCAGATTTTTTGGCCGTTGCAGGCTTGCCCAGACGTTTACCAACATTACTTGACGGCTTGCCGGAACGTTTGGCTGCAAGGCTTTCTTCTGACGTCCTGGCCGGTTTGGGCTTTGTAATGGTACGGGTTTTCTTGCGGTTACTCTTGTCCAGCCTGTCCAGAAGTTTTCTGGCCTTGGGTGCCATGTCTCCCTTGGGGTAGCTATGAACAACAGAAAGCAGGGAAAGATAGGCACTGTCCTTGTCTGCAAGCTGATAGAGTTCCACATTGGCCTGCCGGAACAAGGCATCATCGGCCCAGCTGTGTTTGGGAAAACGAAGAATTACCCGCCGATAATAATCCACCGCCTGAAGGGCATCATCGTCCAGGTGAGAAATCTTGCCCATTTCCTCATACACTCTGCCAAGATAGTACAGGGATTTGGGAGCATAGGAGCCTTGGGGATTTTGCTTGTAAGCCCGCTGGAAACGCTCCTTGACCGCATACCATGAGGAACGATACTTGGCCTTGCGAGGGTTTTTCAGCAATGTATGAAATTCCTGCCACCCTTTGTTAAATTCCTTTGCTGGAGAGGCACAAAAACCCGAAGAAACTCCCAGAAAAAACGGGACAAGCCACACCAGAAGCGTGAGGGAGAAAAAGCGTATCAATGACGACATAAACCTTACCTGAAAAAATGCCTGCGTACTCTCAAGGGATGCCTGCCTGGGCAGGAACATGAAAGCCTTCTTCCACCTGTACTTTTTACATGAGACCATGACCATGAAACCATCTGCATTTCTCTCGACCCTGCTGTCTTTGCTTCTTCTTGCCGGAACGAGCTGCCTTACTATTTCCGGTCTTTTCGGGTGCAGCAAAAAGATCGTGCACCGGCCAAAATCCACGCATACCCGTACCGTGTCAAAACCACAACATCCCACAAACCCGACATCAGGGCAACAGCCCGCTCAGGAGGTCTGGCAGAAAAACCGGCAGCTTGTCCCCAAGCCCTCAAAAAAACGTCCCAAGTCCTATACGGTCATGGGACAGACATACACTCCCCTGCATCATGCTGATAACTATTCAGAAACCGGCATTGCCTCATGGTACGGGAAAAAATTTCACGGCCGTCTCACAGCAAGCGGTGAGGTATATAATATGTACGGGCGAACAGCCGCTCACAGGATTCTTCCCATGCATACCTGGATTGTGGTGACCAATCTGGACAACAACAAGACAATCCGTGTTCGGGTGAATGACAGAGGCCCGTTTGTCAAAAACAGAATCCTTGACCTCTCCTATCAGGCGGCCAAGGATCTGGGGGTGGTGGGGCCAGGAACGGCACATGTCCGTATTGAAGCTGAAAACACATCCAGGGAAGCTGTTACAGGCCCTTTTTATATTCAGGTGGGTTCGTTTACGGTACAGGAGAATGCTTCCAAACTCTGCCAAACCCTTTGTAAACAGGGTTATACCAAGAGCCGTCTCAATGCCATTGCCTTACATGGTCAGCCCTATTGGCAAGTCCATGCAGGAACCTTTGCCACTATGCCACAGGCAAAACAAGCGATGGAAGAATTGTCTGTACGATTTCCCTCCTGCTTTATTCTTGCGGATTGAGTTCAGCGCGAAATTTTCTGGAAACACGGAACACAACAACCTTGCGCGGGGGCAGGGTAATGCTTTCGCCTGTTTGAGGATTTCTTCCCTTGCGGGCATGTTTTTCATAGACCTCGAATTTACCAAATCCGCTGCTTAAAAGGGAATAATCCTTTTTAATGGCCTGCTTCATGATGCCAAGCAGACTTTCTACCTGGGTTTTCACTTCGGCCCTGTTTCGTTTGGTTCTGGTGTAAATGGCGTCGATTATATCCGCTTTTGTCAAAGTTTTCGAACTCATCTTGTCCTTCCTTATATCGTTAGACGGTTAAAAAGCAGCTTGAGAACAACATGCCAAATATGCCATGATGCCGATGGTTTCACAGATTAAAAATAACATACCTTCAAGGCTTCTTTATACAAAGGCAAAAGGCTTTTCAAGCAAAAAGAACGGGTTACCACCTTGTCCTTGTATCATCTTTTGCAGATATATGATGCCTTGTCCATCAAACACCCCGAAACGCTGTCTTGCACCTCCAAAAGAATCAAAGATTTTTATGGCCTACTAAGAGCATGATAACCTTCAAACATCCTGAGCCGCTCACACGCCATATCAAAACCCTGCCTGTTTTTTTACCCTTTCAGGGATGTCCGGGCAGGTGTACCTACTGCTCCCAAAACCTGCAAACCGGGGAGGATAAACACGACCTGCAAGCCTGTTTTGATGAGCTTGCCAAACACATGGAAGAACGCAAAAAGCACCCCTGCCCGTCCCTGGGTCTGGGTTTTTTTGGGGGAACCTTTACCTCGCTGTCTCAAGAATGGATGCTTCGCTTTCTTAAACTGGGGGCAGCCTGTAAAGAACAAGGGATTATCTCGCACATACGCTGTTCCACACGGCCCGATGCCATTACTCCACACATTCTTGAGATGCTGGCCCAGGCAGGACTGGATATGGTGGAACTGGGGATTCAGAGCTTTCAGCCTGCCATTCTTGAACGTGCCAACAGGCATTATAACCCTGCAATCGCACGCACCGCCTGCACCATGATTCAGGAAGCAGGCCTGGAGCTTGGATTACAAATGCTTCCCGGCCTGCCAGGACACACCCGTAAGACCTGGGAAGATGACATCCAAATATGCTGTGGTATCCGCCCGGAAAGTATCCGTCTGTATCCCTGTCTTGTGCTTGAGGGAACCTTACTTGCAACATGGTTTCACCAGGGCAGCTACAAACCCTTGAGCCTGGAGGACGCCACCAACCAGATGACTTTTGCTGTCCGCCAGCTCTGGGCAAGGAATATTCCGGTTATCCGCATGGGCCTTACCCCGGAACCGCGCCTTGTCCAAAATATTCTGGCCGGGCCGTGGCATCCCTGCCTAGGCAATGTGGTTCGCTCCCGGATTCTTGCAAACATTATTGAAGAGTATGTGGGAGAGTATGTTCACCAGTGTGGCCGGAAGGTAAAACGTCTCATCGTGCCGCGCATGTATAGCGGAGAACTCTGGGGCTATCGCAAGGCCAATGTTGGAAAACTACAGCGTCTTGGCATTACCAAAGAAAATGTTTGTTATGCCGATAATAATGAATTTACCCTACAATAATATAACCATGAATATCCTGTAAAAAACGCATGACCTCTTCCTCCCAAAAAATCCGTATCCATACCATAAGCCTTGGCTGTCCTAAAAATCGTGTTGATACAGAATCCATGCTGGGAAGCATGCTTTCTTCTATTGAAGCGGTTGAACATCCAGAAGAAGCTGACATTGTTCTCATCAATACCTGTGGATTTATTGAGCCTGCTGTTAAGGAATCTGTACAAACTATTTTGGCAACAGCCTCAGCCCTTGCAGAGCTTGAACCCAAACCGCTGCTTGTTGTTACAGGCTGTCTTGTCATGCGCTACAAGGACGAACTGGCCAGGGAATTACCAGAAGTTGATCTCTTTCTCACCATTCCCGAACAGCATCAGCTTCCCGCCTGGATTACCCGGATGCTCCAACAAACCATACCAGAGGAACAGGGCCGTGCCTTGTCCACATCACCGGGCTATGGGTATCTTAAAATCAGCGAAGGGTGCAACAATACCTGCCGTTTCTGCATTATCCCGTCCTTGCGAGGGAGGCTTGTGAGCCAGCCTGTGGAAACCGTGGTAAACCAGGCCAAAGAGCTTTTGGCCCGTGGCGTGAAGGAGCTTGTCCTCATTGCCCAGGACGTAACCGCCTACGGCAGGGATTTGGGCATAACAAACGGCCTGGAAACCCTGCTTGAACGCCTGCTGCCTCTGGACGGCCTTGAGTGGCTACGTCTCATGTATCTGTATCCCGCTGGCCTGACTGATGAACGCCTGGCCTTTCTGGCTCAATGCGGCCCGCCCCTGCTTCCCTATCTGGACATCCCGTTCCAGCATTCCCATCCTGATATCTTGCGAAGCATGGGCCGTCCGTTTATGCACGATACCCGTGCCGTTGTTGACCGCATCCGTTCTTACCTGCCCGATGCAGCCATCCGAACGACCTTGATTGTGGGGTATCCCGGAGAAACCGAGGCCCATTTTGAACACCTTGTGCAGACCGTGCAGGACGTCCGTTTTGATCATCTGGGCGTTTTTACCTTTTTTCCTGAACAAGGAACACCTGCCGCAGCCATGCCGAATCAGGTGAGTCAGGACATCAAGGAAGCGCGCAAGGCACGTCTTATGGAAATTCAGGCAACAATAAGCCAGGAACGCCTCACGGCATATGAAGATACCGTACAGCCCGTTCTTGTGGACGAACCAAGCCCGGAATGGGAAGGACTCTTTGTGGGCCGCACCTGGTTTCAGGCCCCGGAAGTGGATGGCATAACCTATATAAGCGGCCCGAACGTTGAACCTGGCCGACTGATTCAAGCCCGTATCCATGAGACAAAAACCTATGATTTGGTCGCCCTAACCTAAAACCTTCCTTTCATGAGGTCATCCAACCATGTATCAAAACCCTCCACCCACATTCAGTGCCAGACATCCTTTTTTGTTCGGAACCATGCTCATTGCCCTGGTTATTTTTCTGCTCATGGGGGGCATGTATTTGTCTGCCGTATTCTTCTTTTCTGATGACAAACCGCAATGGTTCTCCAGCGGCGACAAAATCGGTGTGGTCAACGTAACGGGAACCATCCTTTCCTCCCGCAAAACAACGGCATGGATAGAAACCCTTGTCAAAGACAATTCCGTCAAGGGCATTATCGTCAGAATCAACTCGCCCGGCGGGGTGGTAGGGCCGTCTCAGGAAATCTTTCAGGCGGTGAAAAGGGCGGGAAAAATCAAGCCAACCATCGCCTCTATGGGAGCCGTGGCTGCTTCAGGCGGCTATTATATCGCGGCAGGAGCTTCTCAAATCTGGGCTAATCCAGGCACGCTCACAGCCAGCATCGGGGTCAAGGCGAAACTCACTGACATTGGTGAAATGATGGGAAAATTAGGCATCAAGGAGCAGACCATTACCAGCGGAGCGCTTAAAAATGCCGGAACCATGTTCAGACCCATGACACCCGAAGAAAAACGTTACTTTCAGGAGCTGGTGGACGACCTGTACGAACAATTTCTTGAAGATATTGCCACGTCCCGGCATATGGACCCTGCCCGTATAAAACCTTTTGCTGACGGCAGGGCGATGTCGGGCAAACAGGCCCTGCAAGCTGGTCTTGTGGACAAGATGGGCGGATTTGAAGAAGCGGTGCGCGGCCTTAAACGCCAGCTTGGTGTCAGCAGCGATGAAGAAATGGAACTCCTTGAAGGGCCGCCGGAGAAAAAGCCTCTGCTTGCCAAAATCCTCACGACATTAAACATTATCCCGGAACATGCCGTCCCTTTTGGCCCGCAATGGATACTCAGCTATGAATAGTACCGAAGCCATCATCTGCCAGACTTTGGAAGGCAAACGTCTCAGCCGCAAAGAGGCCCTGCATCTGGCGCAGAATGCATCCATCCACGAGTTGGGACAGCTGGCTAACATGCAACGCCAGAACCTCCACCACGACAAGGCATTTTATGTGTATAATCAGCATCTTAATTATACCAATGTCTGCCAGAACGCCTGTACCTTTTGCGCCTACAGCAAACGGGAAGGCCAGCCCGGTGGCTATGTATATTCCCAGGAAGAAATACGCAGCCGCCTCATGGCAAGGATTGATGAGCCTATCCGGGAAGTCCATATTGTAGGAGGACTCAACCCGGCCCTCACGTACGACTATTTTCTTTCCATGCTCAACACTGTTCATGAGGTACGTCCCAAGGCCTCAATAAAGGCGTTTACTGCCGTTGAGATTGCCTTTTTATCGAAAGAATACGGTAAATCCGTTGAAGAGGTGCTTACAGACCTTCAGGACGCAGGGCTTGTGTGTCTGACAGGAGGCGGGGCCGAGGTCTTTGATACAAACCTTCGTCAAAAAATCTGCCCGGAAAAAATTCCCGGAACCCGGTGGCTTGAAATCCATCGGGAAGCGCATTCTCTGGAGATTTATTCCAATTGCACCATGCTCTTTGGCCATCTGGAAACCTGGGAAGACCGGCTGAATCATTTACACGCCCTGCGTGAGTTGCAGGATTCTACAGGCGGATTTCTCTGCTTTATCCCGCTGCCCTACCAGCCGGACAACAATACTCTGGATGCCAAAGGCCCGGACGGGAATGATTTTTTGCGAACCATTGCCATTTCCCGCCTGTATCTGGATAACATCCCGCACATTAAAGCATATTGGGCCTATGCAGGTGTCAAGGCGGCCCAGCTTGCCCTGTGGGCCGGGGCCGATGATTTTGACGGAACCATTGTGGAAGAAAAAATCGGCCACGCGGCTGGTTCTGCCTCACCCAAAGGACTTGGCGAAGCACAATTACGAGAATACATTATAGCTGCGGGATTTACCCCGGTACAACGAGATACCTTTTTTCGGCAGGTATAGGTTTTTCATCTTGCTCTTGACTTTTTGGCCGTATCAGGTTTTGAAGCGGGAACTCTGTCTCTGCCAATGATTCATGAATATATTTCAAGGAGGAGGATATTATCATGGAGATGCTTTCAACATTGATTGACGGAATGCTGCACAGCACCGTTGCCGGAACCATCGGAGTTATGGGCATTCTGACCTACCTTACCGTTATCGTCATTGCGGCCATCTACCGTATTCGTGAAGGGATGAAGGAATCCGGCCATCACTAGGCCCATCCCACAGCATAGCACAGCAAAAAGGCACACTTCCATGTGCCTTTTTTTGTCTGGGCCAGTTGCCAGGCCTTTACCAAGGAAACCTTCCATGCGAGAAATTATCCTTATCAGCATTACTGGACAGGATCGACCGGGGCTGACCCGCTCCCTGTCTCAGGTGCTTGCCCGGTATAAGGTGAACATTTTGGACATCAGTCAGTCTGTGATTCACAGTTCCCTGTCTTTGGGAATGATGATTGAAGTACCCAGGGAGTCAGAATCCTCGCCCATCTTAAAAGACCTCCTCTATGCAGCGCATAATCTTGGCGTTAGCCTGACCTTCACTCCCATTGAGCCTAAACATTACGAAACCTGGGTTCAAGCCCAGGGCAAAAAACGCTATATCCTGACCTTGCTTGGCCGTGTCATCACGGCAAAAGCCGTAGCCTCTGTTGCGGGAGTCATCCACGACAACGGCCTGAACATTGACGGCATGACACGGCTTACAGGCCGAACATCTTTTGTCTCCCCTCACAGCACTCCCAGGGCCTGCATTGAACTTTCCCTAAGGGGAACTCCCAAAAACCTTTCCACCATTCATGAACGCTTTCTGGATATTTCCCGTACCATGAACGTGGACATCGGGTTTCAGGAAGATGACATGTTCCGAAGAAACCGTCGGCTTATCGCCTTTGATATGGACTCTACCCTGATTCAGGTGGAGGTCATTGATGAGCTGGCCAAGGCTGCCGGTGTGGGGAAAGAGGTGATAGCTATCACCCAAAGGGCCATGCGCGGGGAAATGGATTTTAAGGAAAGTCTCACCCGGCGCGTGGCCTTACTCAAGGGTCTCAACACCTCTGTTTTGAAGGATATTGCACGTCGTCTTCCCCTGACCGAAGGGGCTGACAGGCTCATCGCAACCCTTAAAAAACTGGGCTACAAGGTAGCCATTCTTTCAGGCGGGTTTACCTACTTTGGCAACTACCTCAAAAAAAAACTTGGTGTGGATTACGTTTTTGCCAATGAACTGGAAGAGGATAATGGCGTCCTGACGGGAAAGATTCACGGGAACATTATAGATGGATCGGCCAAGGCCGACCTTTTGCGCACAATCGCCACGCAGGAAGGTCTTGATCTCAATCAGGTGATTGCCGTGGGAGACGGGGCCAACGATCTCCCCATGCTGGGCCTTGCCGGACTGGGCATTGCCTTTCACGCCAAACCAATAGTCCGTGAGGGGGCGGGGCAGGCTATCTCCAACCTTGGGCTGGATGCTATCCTGTATTTCATGGGGATACGGGATCGGGAAACAAAAGACGCAGCCTCTGGTCAGGAAAGAAAAACACCTTGACCTTAATCACATGGCCTTATACCGCTTAGCCCAAGACAATACGTTCAGGTAATACAGCTCATGGCATTGAGGGAACAAAAAGCCGGGGATTCGTGTTGCCAAAAAGATAGATATGTCTTTGTATTTAATAGGTGTCTAACATACGCCCCGCATGGCTCTGCCCTGAATAGCAACCATTCCCAACCACCAGGAGGTAGCTCGTGAAATTCTCTCTCAAGACAAAAATGAATCTTTTCGTCCTTTTGCCAACCATTCTCAGTCTTTCTCTACTTGGCTTTGTCAGTGAATATCTGGCCAGTCATGCAGTGAAGCAAAAAATAGATGTTTCCCTTACAGAAATGGCCAAAATGGAAAAGCGAGATTTGCAAAATATCTCTCGTCTGCTTGCCTTTACCCTGCATGGTCTGGGCCATGAAGATATTATCATTGAGCTTTTGCAAAATGAGGGTCAGGTTGGCAACGGGGAAGCAACCTCAATGCGTAGAGCCATTGAAGACCGTCTTAAGAATATGAAAGAGGCACAGCCTCTCATGGAGAGCATTGGCATTCTTTTGCCTGACGGGACATGTGTGGCCCATACCTGCGGAAAGGTCGGGTCAAAACGTGATTACGTCAGCCCGGACGGTAAGCCGTACGCCATCATAAGCCTCTCTCAAAACACAGGCAAACTTGCTGTTCATTATACTACCCCCGTGAAGGACAAGACAGGGAAAGTCCTTGGCCATATCTATACGAATGTGGACATGGATGCCCTGGCCAACCTCACAACCAATAAGCTGCAAGTTGGCCAATCCGGTTTTGCTTTCTTGTTGTCCAAAAACGGTATTGTCCTGGCCCATCCCGATAAAAAATACTTGGGAATGGATATAAAAAACAAGCCTGAAATACAGGAGATGGTGGACCGTAAAAAAGGTGCGCTGCATTATACAGGGGAGGACGGCGTAAAACGACTCTTTGTTTTTGATACCTATGAACGAACTGGCTGGACAATTGTTTTAAGTGTTCCTGAAGCACAAATATATAAAGATGTTACGAAACTCATCTATACAATGCTTGTGCTTATTCTGGCGATGATTTTTATCGTTGCGCTCATTCTTTATTTTGTTGTCAGAAGCATTGTGGGAGCTCTCAAGGACGTAACCGGGTTTGCCACTACCATTGAGCAGGGAGCCCTGGAAATCACCCCGGAACAGGAACATATGCTCCATCGTCATGGGAAACGTACAGACGAAATTGGAACCATCTCCAAGGTAATGCATACCATGACCGATCGGCTCATTGGCATTGTTGAAGATGCTCAAGAACAAACACGAATTGCAGAAGAGGCGTCCCGTGAAGCCACTGAAGCCACACAGCGGGCCGAAGAAGCAGCGCGGGAAGCAGCTATAGCAACACGCCGGGGACGCCTTGAGGCAGCGGATCAATTAAGCGGCATTGCCGAGATTGTTGCTTCAGCTTCAGAAGAACTTTCTGCCCAGATGGATCATTGCTCCAGCCGTTCAGAAGACCAGGCTGAGAGTTTGACGGAGACCGCCACAGCCATTGACGAAATGAACAGCACGGTTCTTGAGGTAGCCCGCAACGCTTCTGCTGCCGCACAAAATGCAGACAAGGCCAAAAATGAGGCAGAAGGAGGAAAAGATGTTGTCAGTACACTGGTAGGCTCTATCAAGGATGTTCACGAGCAGTCAGGAAGCATGGCCGAAAAATTGTCCCAACTGGGCGAAGGGGCCAAAAGCATTGGCCATATCATGAACGTCATCTCGGATATTGCCGACCAGACCAACCTGCTGGCCTTAAATGCGGCTATTGAAGCGGCACGTGCTGGCGAGGCAGGACGCGGGTTTGCCGTTGTTGCGGATGAAGTCCGCAAGCTGGCAGAAAAAACCATGGAAGCCACAAGGGACGTTGGCAAGGCGACCAAAGAAATTCAGGACGAAACTCACTCCAGTATCGAGTCTATGGCTATTGTGGGAGAAACAGTGGAGCGCACCAACGAATTGGCGGACAAGGCAGGTGAGGCCCTGTTCTCCATCCTGGAACTTGTGGAAAGCACCTCGGATCAGGTGAGAAATATCGCCACTGCGTGTGAAGAACAATCGTCAACATCCGAAGAAATTGCCAAAAACGTTGGCTCCATCAACATTGTTTCTGACGAAACATCAAATATTATGGCCATGGCCAGGGACGCTGTTGATGATCTGGCCAAACAAACCCAGGAAATGGCCCACTTGATAGAAACCCTGCAACAGGAATAGGGACATCCAGACACAATGAAAAAAGGGCCAACGGTTTATATCGCTGGCCCTTTTTGGTGGAATTTTTCCAGATCTCCCCAACCCCCTTTTTTTCAACATCCAACATCATACCATTGTCAATACACGTTCCTGTCGTATAAAAACAGAGAATCGAAAAATAACCCTAAAATAAATAAAAGCCCTTGACTTATCATATATAATCAAGCATTAATGTATATAGTATAAGTAAATTAAACATTAAACATTAAACATTAAACATTAAACATTAAACATTAAACATTAAACATTAAACATTAAACATTAAACATTAAACATTAAACATTAAACA
>PDWI01009016.1_pt1 | contig 11563 bp, 4 predicted proteins | sample 1430891 | NCBI WGS metagenome assembly PDWI01 (sample SAMN01162508, study PRJNA174530) | Oral metagenome, whole genome shotgun sequencing project. | biome: Marine environment; feature: Marine mammal; material: Swab sample of the gingival sulcus; isolation source: swab sample of gingival sulcus...
CTGTTATGCAGAAAAACTCTCCAAAGGTGAAACGACCACAGCCTGTGCCGAGGCCTGCCCTGCCGATGTCCGTGTTTTTGGTGATCTTGCAGACCCTGAGAGCCGGGTCTTCAGACTGATTCATGCCCCTGGCACCATAGTCTGGGTGCTGCGCCCCGAAACCGGTGCCCTGCCAAACGTGTTTTATATCAACTCATAGACTGGAAAAGACACCAATCAAGGGAGTAAAAAATGAAAAATATTCTGCTGCTGACGCTTTTGGGTCTTTTCCTGCTTTCCGCCACCATACTCTCTGCCAATGCAGAGATTGCAGGAAATGAGGAAAATATTGCCCGGGAAGAGGAATACGATGAGGAAACCTACGGGCCGGAGGATCCCGTTATCTGGACCAGACCGGTTCGATCCGTTGTCTTCTACCACAAGATACATACCATGGATGCCGAACTTGACTGCGACTCCTGCCATGATGAACTGTTCGAGATGGAAGCCGGTGCCGCAGAGGAAAACGAGGATTTTACCATGGAAACCCTTTACGAGGGTGGATACTGCGGTGCCTGCCATGACGGGGAGACGGCCTTTGCCTCCAATACCCGGTGTACTGTATGCCATATAGGAGTGAGAGGACACACAAGGCTGACAGGCAATCCCCCGGGAAAAAACGAGCCAGAAGGCGACCACCATTGAGCCACGAAGAGACTATCTCTCCGTCAGTGCATTCTGTTTTGCCTTGAGAATCGGCTTGAGGATATAGGAGAGGATAGTCTTTTTCCCGGTGATAATATCGACGGAAACCGTCATCCCCGGAATAATCTTCAGCGGCTTGTCGCTGGTTCCCAGATTGGTTTTCGGGGTGACAATCTCCACCAGGAAATAGGTCTGGTTACGTTCATCCTCCAGGGTATCGGCGCTGATACGCTCTACCCTGCCGTGGAGTCCGCCATAGATAGAAAAATCATAGGCGGTTACCTTGACCGTCGCCTTCTGTCCCGGATGGAGAAAGGCTATATCCGAAGGCCGGATCCGGGCCTCTATCAGCAGATTATCCTCCATCGGGACAATCTCCACCAGATCCATCCCCGGCTTGATAACCTGCCCCAGGGTATTAACATGAATCTGCTTGACAATCCCGGCAGAAGGCGCCCTGACCAGGGTACGGCTTACCTGATCCTTGAAAGTCTCCTGCTTTTCAGCAAGGGATGTCCTGTTCCTGAGGGCCTGGCTCAATTCTTTCTGGGCCCTTGCCTGAAAGGAGATGGTCAGTTCCTCCTTTTTTTTCTCCATCTCGTCAATCTGGCTTAACAGCTCAGGGATGGACGAGGAAGCCATCTCCAATTGCTGCTGAATATCCGCCTGTTTCCGTTTGAGTTCAAGAAAATCGCTGCGGGACTCAATCTGCTGTTCCACCAGAGGCCTGGTAATATCTATCTGCTCTTTAAGCAGGCCCGCCTTTTTCCGCAGATGCTTCCCCTGCAGACGAAACTTGGTAATCTGCGCCTGCTTCTGCTTGATCTTCTCTTCCAGAATCCGCTGCTGATTCCTGAAAAAATGGATATTTGACTGATAGAGCTCCATCTGGACGGCAGCAATCTCGGGAATCTTTTTCTTCAGCTGCGGGTCAATCACCAGCTCCCTGCCGTCAAGTTCGGCTTCCAGCCGGTCAATCTCGAGAGACAGACCATCCATCGTAACCTTCGCCTCGTTGAGGACACTCTCAAAGCCCTGGTTCTTGATCTTGATAAGGGGCTGACCCTTTACGACCTGGGCACCGTCTCTGACCAGCAGTTCCTCAACAATTCCTCCTTCCAGATTCTGCACCATCTGGATCTTGCCGGAAGGAATAACCACCCCCATCCCCCTTGTGACCTCTTCAATGGCTGCAAATTTTGCCCAGACAATGAGCAGGGCGCAGATTCCCACCAGGCTGACCACAATGATCCGCGACCGCCCGTAATGCTGCTCGTGCACGGCACGCTGGTAGATGGAGATATACTCAAGCTGATCCTGGGGAATATTCTGCTTCACTGCGGCTGTCCCTTTTCTGATTGACCCTTTTCTGATTGCAATTTCACAGCCTTTTTCCCGCCATAAAATTTTTCGATAAAGGCGTTCTTTGTGCCATCAAATATAATTTTCCCCCTATCCATGACAATGACCCTCTCCACCAGCGAGAGCAAGGCATTTTTATGGCTGGAAACAATCAATGTCATATCCTCAACAACAGGAACAAGACGCTCCACAAAGCTCTGTTCACTCCTGCCATCCATAAAATTGGTCGGTTCATCCAGCAGGGCGATGGAGGGCTTGCCGACAAAGGCGCGGGCAATGGCCACGGCCTGTCGCTGCCCCCCGGAGAGGTTGGCACCGCCTTCACTCACAGGCATGGCAATCCCCTGCGGGCAGCCCTCGATCAGGGGGCCGAGTCCGGCAAGATTAATGGCAGAGATCAGTTCATCATCGCTGATCCGGACATTTTTCAGGGTGAGATTATCGCGCAGGTTCCCGGCAAACAGCAGAACATCCTGGGGGACACAGGCAATTCTCTCCCGCAGAAATACCGGCGAAATTGCTCCCAAATCCAGCCCGTCGAGAAGAATGGAACCCTGCTGGGGTCTGTAAAACCCCGCCAGCAGCCGGTGCAGGGTGGTCTTCCCTGAACCATTTGCCCCCAGAATGGCTATTTTTTCCCCTGCCTGCACGGAAAAGGAAACTCCGGCAACGCTGGGCTGCTCCGCACCGGGATAGGTAAGGGAGACATCCCTGAACTCTATCTTGCCGTGTAACTGCTGCGGCCTGAGAAAATTCTGATCGCCCTCCAGCTCCGCAGGCAGCTCCATAATATGCTTCAGTGAAGAATAGGCAACCCTGGTCTGATCCCATGAAGAGAGCAGGCTCGCCACCTGCCCCACCGGAGAAATCGCTCTGGAGGCAAGAATCATCACCGCGATAAGCCCCCCCATACTCAACTCCCCCTCATGGATGAGATAGACACCGTAAATCACGACAAAAACACTGTCGAGCTGCACAAGCATTCCCATCACGGTGGAAATCGAGCTGGAGAGACGCCGGCTCCTGATCCCGTGCCCGGCAAGAGTGCTGACCAGGCCTTCCCATCTGGCACGAAAGCGTCCCCCGGCATTGAAGAGCTTGATATTTTTCAGCCCGGCAATACTCTCGATAAGCAGGGCATTTTTCTGTACCCCGCCCTCAAAGGTGGCAGCGATGCTGGCAAAGAGGGGCTTGCGTATCAGCAGGACATAGGACAGCAGGAGCAGCATACAGATAATGGGGATAACAACCAGAGGCCCCCCTACATAAAAAATGGTTGCCAGAAAGAGCAGAGCAAAGGGGAAGTCGATAACAAAGAGGATCACCGATGAACTCATAAAGTTCTTGATGGAATCAAACTCCTTGATATTGGAGGCAAAACCGCCCACATTGGCCGGTGCAGCCTCCATACGCAGATCCATCACCTTTTCAAAAAGCAGGGAAGAAATAAGAATATCACTCTTTTTGGTCGCAAGCTCAATGAAATTAATCCGTAAAAATTTCAGTAATCCGTCAAAACAGATGACCATGATAACAGCGGCAGCCAGAACCCACAGCGTGTCCGTGGCAAAATTCGGTACGACCCGGTCATAGACGTTCATCGAAAACAGGGGAACGGCAAGAACAAAGAGGTTGATGGCAAAGGAGGCAAGCAGAATATCGCGGTAAATAGGCAGCGAGATCCTGACTGCCCGGAAAAGCCAGCCCTCCTTGCTCTCTGTCCTGCCGGAACGCCCGGTCTCCCCCCTGGAGACCTTGCCCAGAAAAAAACAGAAACCGGAATAGCTCGCGGCAAGCTCGTCAAGAGCAATATCGCGGAGCAGCTCGTCATCAAAAAAACACGAAGCCCGGCCATCGGCAATCTCCGTCAGCAGACAGCCGCTGCCATCTTTTAGTACAAGCAGAACCGGCAGGGTCAAACGGTGAATATCGGCAAGCCCCTTCTCGACAAACCTTGCGGAGATACCGGCCTTCCCGGCAAAGGCAACTACCCGGGAAGGCTTGATGGTCTGTACTGCAGCGGCAAGCCCGAGGCTGTGGCAAAGCGTTGCAGTGTGCACCTCCAGACCGCCCCGCCGCAGATGCGCTGCCAGTATATCAAGAATGCTGCGTTTCATATCTGTGCACCCCCGGCCGGCAGCAGACACCGGCAGCCGGCAGCCGCCCTGTCAACGCAGGACATACTGAAGAAACTGGGTCACCCGTTTCGACTCCGGCAGCAGAGGATCCTCACGAAACCTGCCCCAGGGAAAGACAGTAACCCTGTCCGGACCAAGCCCCTGCCCGGCAAGATACCCCTGCAGGGCGTTCATTCGCTGCACCCCAAGTTCCTGCTCCTTTCTGGTACCTGCCGATTCGTTGGAATAGAGAATAATTTCCGCCTTGCCCGGATTATGGGCAAGGGCAGCAAGAATTTTTTCCAGCGGCCGGCCGCCCTTTATCTCACTGCTCCCAAAGGCAAATATATTGGCCGCCAGGGAATGGGTATCGTACTGTTTCTGATAATCGCTCAGGGCCTCGCTGAACTTCAGGCGCAGGGTATTATGGCCCCTTGCCGCCCGGTCATCGGCATAAACAAATATCCCGTTATCCTCAATCCTGTTTTTCTGGAGGATGCGTTTCAGGGTATAGGCCCGCTGCAGTCCCAGGGAGTAGTTGGCAGCAGGATCATCATATTCATTGGTGCTCACCGTAATGAAGAGGGGGCTTCCGGCCCTGCTGCTACGGGCCTGGGTCACCAGATCCTTCATCATCTTCGAGGTCATTATCTCTGTCAGGCCGGTGCCTTTGGGTAAAAAGGCATCAAAATCAAACAGCGTGACGACACCCTTCCTCAGAGGCTTCTTTTTCAGGGAATCGCCCCGCCCGATAACAATGACCTCCTCATCAACGTCCCCGGCTGCTGTTTCGTAGATATAGCCTGAGTCATATCTCCTGTCGATACCAAGCTCGTCAACAGTGGTATCCGGGAGGCTGTTGACGCTGACATCACCCTCATCCAGCACGCCGTCGAGATCGAAATCATCGCTGAGGGGCAGCGTGTCATCACCCAGCGGCTCATAGCGGTCATCCCCTGCTATCATTGCCTGAACCCGGGGGTTGAGCAGTCCCAGTCTGGACAGCAGCACCCCTTCTGCAAGCAGGATCCTGTACTTTTCCCTTTCCCGGGAATAGATCGCATCCACAAGCTGCTCATGGATATAAAAATTCTCGTTCTGGGCATCAAGGATATTGATCAGACTACGTTTGCCAAGCACAAATTCCTGCTTATAGGTTTCCAGGGATTTCCCGGTAAAATAGAGATTCTTCTTCAGAATCCCGATCTGTTCCGCCAGCAGCTTGTGGGCAGCCCAGCACATCTGGATATCGTTAACCAGGGTCCGCCTCACCTGATGCCTCTTCTGCTGTTCCCTGTGTATCCCGGAGGCAGCAGCGACCACCCTCTCGCCTATTCCGGCATCAAACAGGGGAAGCTGATAGCGCAAACCAATCCGCGCGTCGGTCTCGTATTCATCCGAGGTTTCAAACTCATTTTCCACACTGGCGGCACCCTCCATGGAGAGGCGGCCCCAATAGTCCCGCCTTTTGTTACGATGCTCACTCTGCTTCTGGGCAACATTATAATAGGCTTCCCGCAGCAGGGGGTTAAATTTCACCTGAAGGGCAAGGGCCTCCTTCAGGGAGCCTGGGAGCTCACCGGTATTCAGCTCCGGCATCACCATTTCCTGTACAGGGGTGAATCGTCCCAGCATTTTATGGAGGGCATATACTGCCTTTTTATAGTCATTCTGACGCAGCAGCAGCCTGGACTGGGCCGAGGCCATACGCCCGTTGATCCTCTCAAGATCGGCGCGTCCCTTCTTGCCGCTCTCCACCTGCTTGCGCACACTCTCAAGAAGATTTTGATGGGTCAGGACATTATCCATCGCCAGCTGGCGCAGCTCGTTAAATTTAAGGACATCAAGATATGCCGTAATGGTCTCGTAGCCCACCTGGCCTGCCTCTCCCAGATAGGAATAGAAGGCAGCCAGCATATAGTTTCTTCTTGCCTCGACCAGGGCGGAGGTCTTGCCAAAGTCAAAAAGAAGCTGGCTCAGGGTTACCCGTGCATCATAGAATCCATCATTCTTTGCCGTATAGCCGGTTATATCCTTACCCGTCTCCTCGTCATAGACATTCTCGCCGTCCCTGACCTCCCCGTCACGATAGCTCCTGTAACCAACATTTCCGGTAAAAAGAACCCTGGGCAGATACTGACTTTTCATATCATTCTGCTCGGCGATGGCAATATTATATTCCTTCTGTTTTTCCAGAACCCTGGGATTGGTGGCGACAACATCCTGCAGCACCTCGTCCAGGGTAACGGCCTGGGCCGTGGCGCCTGCCGCAAACGCCATGGAACAGACCATATTCAGCTGTAATAACCGGATAATACCTCGCTTCATATTCATCCCCTTTTCCAGTATTTCATACAATTTTTCATACCATACTATTTCATACCATATCAGGTATTGCTCTATCCTCTCATATATCTACGCGATATGACAGTTCATGTCATCCTGAATTTTCACCACTGCCGTCTCATCGGTGTTATTATGGATGGTATAGTCTACCCCGTTTACAGTCTGCTGACTACCCGGCGTCGCCCAGGCCTCGGCAGCCGGAAGATTGACCGTATCCTCGCTGCCGGCTGCAGTATCACCCTGGACCAGCAGGGTATTATCTGCATCGGTCATGTTCTTCACACTGTCAGTATCAAGATCTACCTCCTGCTGGCCATCGCCTGTCAGGTCAATAACCTCCATATCCACGATAAGATCATTGGCAAGCTCAGTAAAATTAACATCTTCATTTACTTTCAGGGTATCCTCTCCCCCGCCGCCATCAATTACGGTACCCTCTGCATTTGCGACATCCTCCGCGTCAAAGACAATGGTGTCATCGCCCAGGCCGCCGTCCAGGGTATCGTCACCCTCGCCGCCGTCCAGGGTATCGTCACCCTCGCCACCGTCCAGGGTATCATCGCCCAGACCGCCGTTCAGAATATCATTACCGGCTCCGCCGTTGAGGGTGTCATCACCCTCACCGCCATAGATAACGTCGGCATTCTCAGTACCATTAATGGTATCATTCCCGGAGGAACCAAAGATGGTATTTGTCTCGTCTACAGTCCAGTTCACAGTGCTGTCTGTCGGCGTAAGCTCCATATTTACGGATCCCGTAGTGACAGCAGAAGTGCTGTTTCCATCAGTAGTAGAAACCTCTATATCATAGGTAAAGGCACCGGCTTCACCATTGTTCACCCGTACATGCAGGGCATCAATCTGCGCCTGGGTCAGACCGGTGACAGCATAATCTGTTCCCGAACCATCCATATTGGTTAAGGTATGCAAGCCGCCGTTAGCGTCGTCCTCATAATACAGGGTAATATCTTCCCCTGCACCCTTGAAGGTCAGGTTATAATGCTCATTGATCTCGTGATCAAGCCCGACCGTATCACGCTCTTCCACGGCCACGAGTTTTGCCCCCAGATCTACCTCAAAAGGCTGGTTGGCACCACCTTCAGCTGCTGCCGGGAAGATCGTCGCCCCATTGGCCACCGGGTTGATGTCCAGGGTAAAGGAGGCCTCATGGGTCTGCTGACTGCCCATATTTTCGCCTTCCATGGCCACACCGACCACCGTCAGGGTTATGTCTTCGGTATAGTGCAGAGGAGGCTTGATATAAAGCGAGCCACCCATCACATCTCCTGGCAGCTGCCAGGTGTTTTTCCCGGAAGCCCCCACAGCAGTAATGTCTCCCACACTCTCGTTTCCAGCGGCATCCTCGTAGAAGAGCATTCCCGGCGGAACGTCCTTAATCAGCACCGTCTGGAATTCCGAATCGTCCTCATCGTGGAAGGAGTTCGCTTCAATATTCAGCTGTACCAGCTCGTCTTCATTAACCTCCAGTTTATTACCAGTGGTATTGACAATCTCACCAGCCGCATCTTTCAGCGTAAAATCACCGCCGCTGGGTATCGGGGTTACAGTAACCGCGACATTTGCCGAGGCATCCTCGGTGACACTGCTATTCCCGCCGACAGTATCTGTCATATCGGCAGTAACCCCGATGGTAAATGTTCCGCTATCATACTCAGGCGGTTTATAGTATACAGCCCCTCCATTATAGGTAAAGTTGTGGTTAGCTGCATCGTACACCAGGCCATCACCGCTCAGGTTACTGCCGTCTCCCAGTATCGTATCACCCGCATCGTTCACAAAGCTGCCCTGGCCTTCAGCCAGAAAGAGCCTGATATCGGAAAAGGTTTCTGGGTTGGAGACATCCTTATTGGATAATGCCAGCTCCACCCGGGTAACGCTGTTTTCCTCAACAGCAGCCGCCAGCCCGCCTTCCGGAGTAACAATCAGGGTCTCTTCTGCTATCGGGTTGATTGTTACCGTAACCGAACGAGGGACAACTCTCACCCTATCCGCCTCATTATGCGCCATGGACTCATGGGCTACGGCCTCCAGGATAAAGTTGATATCGCCGCTGAAATCTTCCTGCGGGGTTATTGTTACCTGATCCAGACTGCCCGCATCCACCCGGTAGGCGGTTTGCTGGTTGCCGCTTTCATCCACATAGCTGTATTCCGTGGCTCCGCTAATGGCAGTAACCGGGCCAGAGTCAGAAAGGGTCAGACCCTTGATAACAATAGACAGGGTTTCACTGCCCCCATCATTGTTGGTGAGAGCTGTACTTGATATGACATCGGCCAAGGTAAAGCTGGTGTCCTCGTCACTGGAAACAGGGTCATTGAGCACAAGGATTGGCTGCTGAGCTGTATACGTAACCCCTGAGCCAGTACCTGTAGTACCATGAATTTCAGCTGTCATGCTGTCGCTGGCCAGGGTATTTTCGGCGGAATAGGCCGTAATGGTGATAGTCTCGGTATCGTTTTCTCCACCCTCAAACCAGGCACCAAAACCGTCTTCGGCCTCTGCCCTGGTCAGATACCAGTCGCCTCCGCCCTGATACACACCTTCCTCCAGCGTAACCTTATCCGGGGTATTAACGATATAATAATGGGTCTCGCCGCTTTCATCGGGAAAGAGCGTATCCACCGTAACCGTATTATGGCTCCCTGCATTGGGCTGCTCCACTGCAACACTCTTTATATCGGGCTGATCGGCCCGCCCCTCAACAGAGAGTGTAACAGGAGCAACATCCAGTTCCGTTGAAACAGGTGTTCCGGCAGAATTATCATCCATGGTATCTTTAACGGTAACCTTTATACCGCCGAGCTCAAGCGTATCCCCGTTATCAGCATGGGTCTGCTCTGCACCGGTTCCATCAGGATTACTATTACCCTTGAGAATGGCAACAATGTTGTCAATATCATCATCGGTAAAGACATATTTCCCGTTGGTGTCAGGCTCAACGGCAGTAACAGTCTCACCATTCCTGATACCCAGGACAACACCAGCGGGAACAGTTGCAATCTCCACCCTGGTTATCGTTTCGTTATCGACAGTATTATCAAACCCGAGCGCAACCCAGGTATCTTCTGCCGATGCCGCATCAACACCCGCCTCGTTGGTCTGATGTACCGTCTCCGGCTCGATAATGGTGTAGTTATGCGAGCTGAGGGGGTCTGTGGTGCTGACAACAGGGTCAATTACCAGATCATAGGTATTGATACCCGTGGATTGCGTATCACCGTCATTTTCCACGGCGATGACTTCCAGCTCCAGCGGGGTGGTACCGCTGTGAAAAACGGGTACCTCAATATGCAGATCTGCCATTTCCCCTGCGGTAAACGACCAGGTAACCTTGCCGCCGTTTGCGGAAACAAGACTTCCGAGCGCATCTCCAGACGCATTTGTGGGTCGAAAATCACTGGAGAGATTATGCAGAATATAGCTCAGGGTTTCTGAACCATCAGGATCTCCCCCTGGATTTTCCCCTGAACGATGCGCCAGAGCACTGATATCCACCCGGGAGTTTCCTGCAGACTGAGGTTCACTGGCTGACAAGTCGGGCTCTGCATTTACAAGCTGCGGCTCATCCGCATCACCCTTGACATAGACTGTAACAGTCTGCCTGCCGGTTCCGACCTCTACGCCATCATTACTACCTCCCGTCTGCAGAGCCGGGTCTTTTACAAAGGATTCTACCTCTACCGTAAAATCCTCGTTGGAATCCTCTGGTGCCTTGATATAGAGGTTTTCAAGATCGGCCTCGGTGATTTGACCCTGGGAAAGATCGGTAGTATTGCCGACGGTAAGGGTTATTGACTGATCTTCGGAAGTCGTTGTTACCGGATTACCACCGTTTTCGCCAATGGAAAAGGTAACGCCTGCGGAAGCAACAACCATTTCCACCCTGGTAACCTTTTCACTGCCGTCCACATCCGAGGTATGAGGATAGACATCAAACCTGGTGGCCGTATCCTCAGTAGCAAAGACATCGGTGAGCTGCAGGACAGGATTATCCGTTACCGGCACCAGTCTGACCGTCATCTTGTCAACCTGGGTATTGACATCAGCCCCGTCTGTAACTTTGGTTTCAAGCTCCAGCTTCAAATCACCGGCAAAGTCCTTCTGGGCCTTGACATGGGCAGTCTCCAGTTCTGTAGCAGTCAGCTTCCAGCCGCCGGTCACTCTGGTGCCGATGGCATTGCCGCTGCCATCCTCAAGGGTAAAGGACGTGGTATCGCCGCTCTGGTTACGGATAATAAATTCGGCGGTTTCCGAGTTATCCGCAGTTGTGCTATGCGGAGCGATATCCTCATAACTCTTCCAGGACATGCCAAGGTCAACGGCCTGGTCTTCCTTTATCTCATCACCGGAGATAATTGTTTCGTTTCCAGCTGTCAGGGTATTGTTGATTTCGACATAGAGACGACCCTGATCGCTAACCTCGCTACCACCTTCGTCCCATGGATCGCTGCCAGCCCCTGCCGAGGTATCCACTACACCGTTGACGGTGATGGTATGGGTATACTCAACCGGGGATGTGGTTACAGTATTTACTGTAGGATTGTCATCGTCAAAATCCTTGGAATAGACATCAACCTTCAATTTAATCTCCCCGCTGAAATCCTGAACGGGCAGCATCTTCAACGCTTCAATTTCAGTCTGGGAGAGCGCACCGGTATTATAGTCTGTGTTTCCTCCTGCAGATGTAAAAACAAGGGTGGTGCCGTTATAGATTCTGGTACCAACAGGGAGATCTTTAATAACAATATGATCAAGTTTCTCCTGCCCCGTAGCTCCTGAACCATCAGCATTTGCAAAGCTCAGATCCATCTCAACAAGGGTGTCTTCATTGCCTGTGGCAGCATTTGAGGTCAGGGTTACATCGTTGGCAACAGGGGTGATTGTTATGGTATCCAGCGTTGCCTCTTTAACAACGGTATTTGTCGCTACGACACCTCCGCCATCTTCGTCATGGTCCTGAGCGGTCAGCGTGAGTTTCAATGCCTTAATATCCCGGCTGTCATGGTCTATGGTCTTAATCTTGACATCAGGCA
>PDWI01011778.1_pt1 | contig 11563 bp, 10 predicted proteins | sample 1430891 | NCBI WGS metagenome assembly PDWI01 (sample SAMN01162508, study PRJNA174530) | Oral metagenome, whole genome shotgun sequencing project. | biome: Marine environment; feature: Marine mammal; material: Swab sample of the gingival sulcus; isolation source: swab sample of gingival sulcus...
ATCACACCACGATAGCGTAAAGCGTGCTGATCATAAGCCATCAAACCAAGCCGCTTTCGTTCACGCACCATGACACGAGCCATGGCATGGTAATCCATCGCAGAGCCATCAGCGCGGGTCAGGATGTGTCGTGACGGATGCGGCGCAAAGCCCAGATCGGCTTTTGCACGATCCAATGCAGCTTTGAGTGCCTTTGTGCATGGCAAGACAAGAGCTGTGTCCGTCTTATTTTGACGCAGTCTAAGATTCTCACCGTCATAATCGCCCCACTGGAAATCCACCCAGTCACCGGGACGCTGCACACTGCCCACGCCGATCTCAAAAATCAGCAGGGGCAGCGGCTCCCCTTCATCGCGCATCTTTTCCACCGCCCAATCGGCCCACGGCACATGCGGTTTTTTGCGCGCCTTTGGAACTTTGAGCGGTTCGATATCAATCGCGGGATTGTCCCTGCGCCACCGTTTGCGGATCGCCAGTTTGGACAACATGCTGATCGCGGTTGGGATATAATTCGCGAACCGAACCCGATGCCGGTTCTTTTCCATAGCATCGTAAATATCGGCTTGTGTCAGGCGTGCTACGTCCGCCTTACCAATCTTCTCGGTCAAATATTCAAAAACAGGTTCCAGATCCTTGCGATACCGGGGCGAAAAATTCGCCCATTTATCGGTTTCGCGCATGGCGCCAATCAGCGCGGTCCATGAGGTTTTCACCTCTGCCCTCCTGCCGCTCACGATTTCCCAATACTGGTGATCAAAGTCGGCGGTGCCTTCCTCCGCCGTGATGCGCCCCAGATAGATCATCTTGCCATTGACGCATTTGCGTACATACCAGCGACCGGACGAATGCCGCCACAGGTATTTCTTGCGCCGGATCACCATTCAATTGTCCCCTGAATGTCACCGACCTCGCCATTTGAGATCTGCTTCAACGTATCTGTATCCCAGCGCACAACACCGGGGGCAATTTGATGCCCCTTCGGCAAATACCCTTCATCCACCAAGGATCGGAACTGCTTTGCCCCCAAATCCAACAGGCGTGCAGCAGTGGTTTCACTGGCCATGAGCGGGGTCTGTTTCCCCGCCCTCATGCCTCTTCTCCCTCTTCGAATGAGGAAGGCTCAACCATATTCCGCTCTATGTATTCGTGAACAGCATTGGGGGGCAGCAGGAAATTGGTTCCATGTTTCAGAAACCGGATGCTTTTTGTCGAAATCAACTTCCTTATCCGCTTCTCTGGCCAGCCTGTTTGTGCTGCCAATTCTCGCGGGGTGAGCAGGGAACAATCGCTCATCTTTCTTTCCTTTTTGGCATTTTTTGCTATAAGTAGGCAAAATGCGTCGCAATGGGCTACGCAGGTCCAAATATGGGAACGTTTGTCCGAATGTCAACTGTATTGAGTGGGGTTGGTCAGAGGATGCTCCGTATTCGCAGTCAGCTGGGCTATCCACAAAGCAAAGTTGCTGCGATTCTTGGGATCGCAGACAAATCCTACAAAAATTATGAGCTTGAGAAACGAGAGCTACCGCTTTCCGTCGCCGTCAGATTTTGCGACGAATTTGATCAAAGCCTGATGTGGCTGGTCTATGGAGTTTCCATTCCCGATGCTGAAAAGTCAGCGCAGCTAGCTGGTGAAACGGCTAAGGCCGTATTTGAACACCTCAAAGTAAGTAAAAAGTCATTTTCCAGCACCGAAATTCAAAAGTTCACTCATTATATTTTTGAACAATCGCTTTCAAAAGGCACATCGCCCAAAAGCGAAGCAAAACTGTTCTTCTCAGCGATTGAATAAGGACCACCTATGAAACACCTGCAGGACCTAGCCACCCCCGTAAACAAATTTGCCAATTCTATTAAACTGATCGGGCTCTTTTTGATGCTAGGCGGCGGCGTTGCATTAGTATCTTACAGCACAGGACAACTTGAAGTCTGGGATTTGTTCAGAGGCATAATGCTACATCTGGTTGTTGCTGGTGCCATTTGCACTTTTTTAGGCGAGGCGCTTTGGAAAATTCTCATCAAAAACAGCGATGTTACTAAGCGTCAGTTTTATTTCTACGACGAAGAATAAACGATGAAATTATTTAACACCAAAACACTAACGCGGCACATCCCACATGTAGCCCCTGCAACAGAAAATCACCTGAAAGCCCTCACTGACTGGGCCGCGCTGATCACGTCGGGCAAGATCAAGTCGATCAAGGAAACCGCCCTTTCCGCCGACTTTAAAACCAAAATCGTAGAATCCGTCCTTGGCTACACCTCCCCTGTGGGCAACACAGATTATACCGTCGAGAGCGAACAGGCGATCCTGAAAGGATCCGTTGATTTAGCTTTAGGCCACTTCTCTGACGGCAAAGCCGACATCATCGCCCCGTTCGAGCTGAAAGGCGCGAAAACCAAAGACCTTGATGCCATCATGCCAGGGCGCAACAAAACGCCCGTTCAACAGGCGTGGGAATATGCGACGAATAATGTCGGCACCAAATGGGTTCTGGTCTCAAACTACCTTGAAATTCGCCTCTACGGCTTTGGCGAAGGCACGCAGGCTTACGAACAGTTCGACATGGCCCGCCTGCATGAACCGCAGGAATACGCGCGCTTCATGCTGTTGCTCAGTGCAGAGAACCTTCTGGGCGGCAAAACCGCCGATCTGCTCACTGAAAGCCGCCGTGAAGACAAAGACATCACCGATGCGCTTTATGCCGACTACAAGGCGCTGCGCTCCACCCTGATTGATGGCATCAGGCACACAACGCCCGGCATTGATCCCCTTGGATCAATCGCCACCGCGCAAACGGTGCTGGATCGCATATTGTTCATCGCCTTTGCCGAAGACACCGGCCTGCTGCCAAAAAACATCCTCGAACAGGCGTTCGAAAGCGAAGACAAATTCAACCCCCGCCCTGTGTGGGATAATTTCAAAGGCCTGTTCAACGCAATCGACAGGGGCAGCAACACCCTTGGCGTCCCCAGATATAACGGCGGGCTGTTCAGTCCCGATACCACCATTGATGCGCTGGCCCTCAGCGATGATATCTGTGAACGGTTCAAGAAAATCGGCGATTATGACTTCGCCTCTGAAATCTCTGTCACGGTTCTGGGCCATATCTTCGAACAGTCCATCGCCGACGTCGAACGCCTGCAGGCCATCGCGCGCGGCGAAGAGGCCGAAGAGGAAAAGGCCAAAGGCACATCAGGGCGGCGCAAACGCGACGGGGTGGTCTATACGCCGGATTACATCGCCCGCTTCATTGTCGAACAAACCATCGGCACCCATATTCGCGAGATTTTCGATGCCACACTGCAGGGCTTTGCCAAAAAGGGCGCAGACGTCTCTGATTATGGAAACATCCCCTGGAAACGCAAATCAGCCGAGCTTGAGGCATGGCGCGCCTATCGCGACCGGCTGACGAAACTGCGCATCGTCGATCCGGCCTGCGGGTCCGGTGTTTTTCTGGTCATGGCCTTTGATTTCCTCAAGGCCGAACTGAACCGTGTCAACGACAAGGTCACCGCGCTTGAGGGCAAGGACCAGCCCGATTTTTTCGACCCTGACAGCGAAATCCTGACCAACAACCTTTTCGGCGTCGATGTGAACTCGGAAAGCGTTGAAATCGCCAAACTGTCGCTCTGGATCAAAACCGCACGGCGCGGCAAGGTTCTGGACAGTCTGGATGACAATATCATGGTCGGCGACAGCCTGATCGAGGATTCAAACTTCGCCTATCTCAACCACCCTTTCACATGGCAGACCGCCTTCCCCGAAATCTTTGCCGAGGGCGGCTTTGATATCGTGCTGGGCAACCCGCCCTATGTACGAATGGAATTCCTTAAGGCGATGAAACCCTATCTTGAAAAGCGCTTTGAGGTCGTCTCAGACAGGGCCGACCTTTACGCCTATTTCTTTGAACGTGGCCTCAAGCTGCTGAAAGACGGCGGGCGCATGGGCTATATTTCATCCGCCACTTTCTTCAAAACCGGATCGGGCAAACCGCTGCGCGACTATCTGCTGCGCGAGGCAACGCTGGAAACCATCGTTGATTTCGGCGACCTGCAAGTGTTTGAGGGCGTCACCACCTATCCCGCGATCCTGACCATGCAGCATCGCCCCCCCGCCAAGGGCCACGAGCTGCAATTCTGGAATGTAGAAGACCTGCCCGCCTCCAACTTTCGGGCCACCTATCGCGCCCTGGCGGCCCCTTACCCGCAGTCGGGCCTCACCTCTGGTTCATGGGAATTGGAAAGCCCCGCGCTGCGCGCCCTGCGCGCCAAGATACGCAAGGGCAGGAAAACCCTGAAAGAGGTCTATGGCTCGCCCTTGTATGGCATCAAAACCGGCCTGAATGCCGCCTTTGTCATTGATACCAAGACCAAAGACCAGCTGTGTGCCCAAGATCCGAATTCTGCGGATTTATTAAAGCCGTTTCTGGAAGGCAAAGACCTGAAACGCTGGCGATCCGAACCGCGTGGCCGGTGGATTATTTACATCCCCAAGAACCGCATCAAAATCGACGACTACCCTGCCATCCGCGATTGGCTGCTGCCGTTCAAAACCAAGCTGGAAAAACGGGCCACTAAGCAGGAATGGTTTGAATTGCAGCAGGCGCAGGAGGCCTATGCGGTCCATTTTGAAGGCGTGAAAATTGCTTACGGTGAATTTTCACCAGAAGGCTTATTCAGCTTGGATTCCGGTAACTTCATCAACAACAAGTGCTATTTTATTGCAGAAAAAACTCCGTGGCTCTTGGCATTTTTAAATTCCAAGATTTTCTGGCTTTGCGTCACAGGTGAAAGCGTTCCAGTGCGCGGGGGCTTTTATCAAATGCACTCCCAATTTGTTGAGCGCATACCCATCCCCAACGCCACCGCCGCCCAAAAAGCCGCCCTCGCCACCCTCGCTGAAACCGCCCAGAGCCACGCAGAGGCCCGCTATGCCCTGCAGGACGGGTTGCGCCGCCGCATCCCTGACCTCTGCCCGCCGGAACGCGCGCCAAAGCTGACCACCAAGCTCAGGGAATGGTGGCTGCTGCCCGACTTTGCAGCCTTCCGCGCCGAGGTCAAAAAATGCTTCAAAACCGATATCCCCCTGTCAGAGCGCAACGACTGGGAGGAATGGATAACCCGCGACCGCGCCGAAATCGCCTGCCTGACCGCAGAAATTTCAAAATGCGAAGCTGAAATCAATGCGCTTGTCTACACCCTGTTCGACCTGACCACCGACGAAATCAAACTGCTTGAGGCCAACATATGACACAGCAAGCGCCTGAGCCTCATCCACCTTTCACCGCAATACCATGTACCTTCCTGCGTCGCCGAACGCACATTCACCCTAGGATTGCATCCCTCAGTTCACCTTCCATTTTCCAAATGCTATATAAGGTTCTGTAATTGTGAACAAATACAACATTAAGTCAGGAAGTTTTTTCACGTGACCGAAGAACAAATCGCCAAGATCGCTCAATCGTGTTTTCAAGGCTGCCCAACAATCGTCCTTGGCAGCGGGGCATCAATGCCTCATGGCCTTCCCAGTATGGGGGATTTGAGCACGTACCTTATCAACAACATGAAGACCGAGAGCGACGCAGAAGGCGATGCTTGGTTGGAGGTAAGGGTAGCGCTGGCCAATGGAGATCACTTAGAGGCGGCTTTGGAGGGCAAAACACTGCCTGCGTCACTACTATCAAAAATTGTCAGCTTAACTTGGAATTGCGTAAACGACAAAGACAAGCAGCTATTGGAAGCCGCCGCCCGCGATGGCGACTTCGAACTGGGAAAATTATTGGCCAGCATGCTGAGCAGTACGCATAATGAGGTGCATGTGGTCACAACAAATTATGACCGCGTTGCCGAGTTTGCCTGTAACTCAAAGAATGTGTTGTTTCAAACAGGCTTTGCACCGGGTTATATCCAGACGTGGGAAAGTACAGGCCGCGTAAAACTCGTACACGGAACGAAGGCTGCCAATGTCGTTAAAATTTGGAAGATCCACGGTTCCCTTGATTGGTTTCGCACCTCCGATGATAGAACGATAGGGTTACCGGTGTTCGAGCTGCCGTCCACAGATCACTACACGCCGCTTATCGTAACGCCGGGTTTGAACAAATACGAAAAGACCTATGAAGATCCGTTTCGCACAACCATCAACGGAGCCGATAAAGCACTAAAGGCCGCTTCTGCCTTTCTTTGTGTGGGTTTTGGTTTTCGAGACCAGCACATCCACCCCAAACTCATCGAGCGATGCCGTGAGCGCAACGTCCCAACAGTGGTACTGGCTCGAACGTTGACGGAAGAAGCGAAAGACTTCCTGGAAAACAAGGCGGGCACGAACTACTTGGGAATCGAACTATCCGGAACCGGTAGCAGAGTTTACTCGCCTACCTGTCCAGAAGGCACCGATGTCACAACACCAGATCTTTGGTCGCTCGACGGCTTCAACAAATTAGTCCTTTAGGTAATGCAAATGTCCATTTTTAATTTCTCCGACACAGAATCCCTTGGCAGTGTCATTTCAGTCGACACCGCTGCAGTCACCATTCGCGTTGATGATCTGGAACGGCTAAAACGTCTCCAGGTCAACCGGCTGGTTGTTCTTCAGAGCAGCAAGCCCGGCCAGCACCTAATTGGTATTGTAGTAAAGATTACCCGGAAGCCAGACACGCGTGAACTGGAGGAGGTTGATCTTGGCGACGAAGATCTTGTTCCGAACGAAAACAACTTGGTGAAAGTCACCCTCATTGGCACACTGCTCGACCGTGTCGGAACTGATCAGAACGTGTTTCGCCGTACTCTTGAGACTGTCCCCGAAATCGACGCGAACTGTTTTTCGTTGGATGGCGAGCGGCTTACCAAATTTATGCAAGTCATTTCCGACGTTAAAACAAACGGCCCCAAGCTATCCCTTGGTCATTTCACGTTGGATGACGAAGCTATCGCCTACCTAAATGGGAACAAGTTATTTCAACGCCACGCTGTAATAGTCGGTAGTACGGGTTCTGGGAAGTCTTGGACTACAGCAAGGTTGCTTGATCAGGTTGCCGAGTTGCCGCAAGCGAATGCCGTCTTGTTCGACATCCATGGCGAATATCGTCCGCTAAAGAGCAAAGCATTCAGGCACCTACGGATCGCCGGACCATCAGACATCGAACACAATCGCGGTTTGGCTGATGGCGTTCTTCATCTACCGTACTGGCTGCTGGGCTATGAGGCCTTGTTGTCGTTGTTTGTTGACCGCAGTGACCAGAATGCTCCGAACCAGTCAATGATCATGACGCGTGCAGTCGTTGACGCTAAGAAGAGCTCTCTTAACCCAGTGGAGCATAAAGAGATCCTGGAAAACTTCACGATCGACAGCCCTGTGCCCTTCGATATCAACACCGTCCTCGATAAACTTAAGAAGCTGGACGAAGAGATGGTCCCAGGGACGGGGAACCGCGAAAAGCAGGGCCCGTATCACGGAAAACTCAGCCGTTTGATTGGTCGCCTGGAAGCCAAGAAGCATGACCGCCGTCTGGCTTTCCTGTTCCAGCCACCACCTGAATGTATGGACATGGCTTGGCTGGAACGGATGGTCCACGCCATCTCTGCAGGACGTGGAGCACAAGACAACAACGAAGGTGGCATCAAAATCATTGACTTTTCAGAGGTGCCGTCTGACGTGTTGCCACTGATGGCGAGCCTATTGGCTCAAATTATCTTCTCAACCAGCCTTTGGACAAAGTCCGACAAACGCCATCCAATCGCAATTATGTGTGACGAGGCCCACCTGTACATCCCGGAACGCATGCAGGCGGACAGTTCTGCTTCCGTTGCTGTTGAGATTTTTGAACGGATCGCCAAAGAGGGCCGAAAGTACGGAATTGGCCTTGTTGTGATTAGCCAGCGACCATCGGAAGTAAATCGAACTGTACTCAGCCAATGTAATAATGTGGTAGCAATGCGCCTGACCAACAGCGACGATCAAAGCGTCATCAAACGGCTCTTGCCTGATAGCCTTGGAAGCTTCGGTGACTTGCTGCCCGTCCTGGATATTGGCGAGGCGCTCGTTGTTGGTGATGCCAGCCTGCTGCCCACACGAATTCGCATCTCTGAGCCAAAGATGAAGCCAGATAGCCAAACAGTCGCCTTCTGGGATCGTTGGAACGAAGACATTCCAATATCTGATACCCAATTTTCTATTAGCTCCTGGCGCAAGCAAAGCTCAACTTGAGCCAGTGCTGATTGCTTAGATGTAGTGCATTATCAACGAAAAGCATTGGACACTTCCTGAAAGATACTTAATGGCCGACCGTTACCAATCCTTCAAAGAACTTGCCGCCGACGCGCATCTCGGTACCGACTACTGCATTCGAGCCACAGATCGTGGCTCAAAGGTAGTGATCCTTGCGCCTCACGGCGGGTGGATCGAGCCCATGACATCTGAGATAGCCGATGCTATCGCGGGAACAAATCTTTCGTTTTACGCCTTCGAGGCTCTAAGGAATGGGCCTCACAGCGATTTCCACATAACTTCACATCGTTTCGACGAACCTACGGCCGTCGAACTTGTCGGCAGGTCTCGGTTCGCTATTGCAATCCATGGACGGGGGAACGACGGAACTGACGCTGTGTGGCTGGGTGGTCGCGCCACTCTCTTACGCGACGCTGTCGGTACCTCGCTCCGCGAAGCCGGCTTTGAAGCTGAGATCAACAACAAACTTCCTGGCCTGAACAAGGCAAACATATGTAACCGAACACGTTCCGGCGAGGGTGTGCAGCTCGAGCTTCCGCGACGGCTGCGGAAGCTGTTAGCGAAAAATCCCGGACTTTTACAGTCTTTTGGCGAAGCGGTCCGAAGTTCGGTCTTGCCGCCGCCCACCATCTAAGCCTCCCGCATACGGCGCACCGATCAATATTTTCGATGGCAGGCGAAAAGCAGCTTCACATAGAGGCCGTTAACAGCAACTACCCGAGTAGTTATCTGAGATCGCCCACACGAATCCCGCCAATAGATTAAATCCCCCTTCCTCTGTAATCCTATGAAACTCATATGCCTATCGACAGGTGCATTGTAACCGTCCGGTCTCCCCGCTCTGCCGGAGTGCGCTATGACCAGATACTGTCCAGTTAGAGATAATGGACAGTAACGAGGTAAGGCATGGGCAAGAAGCGGCGTCGGCGGAATTGGTCGGACGACGAGAAGCGGATGATCTGCGCGCAGACGAAGTTGCCGGGTGTATCGGTTAGCCAGGTTGCGCGTCGCTATGATGTGAACACAAATCTGGTTTTCATCTGGCTGAGAGACGAGCGCTACAACGTGGAGCCTGAAGAGGTCGATGTGACGCGGTTTCTGCCCGTTGAAGTGATTGAACCGATGGCGACGCCCGAACCCCAGCTTGAGGCAGCTCCGTCTGAACTGGACATCGCGCTGGCGGGCGGACATCGCTTGACGGTCCGCGGTCCATTCGATCCCGACCAGTTGGCCGCTCTGATCCGGAAGCTGGCTTCGTGATCCCGGTTCCCGCGCGCACGAAGGTCTGGCTGGCGGCTGGGGTCACGGACATGCGCAAGGGCTTTAACGGGCTATCCGCGATCTGCTGAAGATCGTGTGGTGGGATGGTCAGGGGGCGTGCCTGTTATCGAAGCGTCTGGAGCGTGGGCGTTTTGTCTGGCCTGCTGCGAAGGACGGCAAGATCAGCGTGACGCCAGCGCAGCTTTCGATGCTTTTGGAAGGGATTGACTGGCGCTTGCCACAGAAGACGTGGACGCCGCTGACTGCTGGTAATTTACCAACGGCTCCAGAGGTGTAGGATTCACATTACGACATTTCCGGGGTATATCTTCGGCCATGTTGGATACGCCCAAAATCCTGCCCGCCGACCCTGGCGAACTCCGCGAGACGGCGGAGGGTTTGCTCGATCTGGTGAAGGCGCAGGCGCTCAGGATCGCCAAGCTGGAACACCAGCTTGCGGGGCACAACCGGCATAGGTTTGGGTCCAGATCAGAGAGCATGGACCAGCTTCAGCTGAAGCTGGAGGAGGAAGAAACGGCGGCGGCGCATGAAGCGCCAAAAGCTGCCATGGATGCGACCGACGAAAAACTGAAGGCCAAACCGAAGCGCAAGCCGTTGCCATCGGAGCTGCCCCGGTTCGACCATGTGCTGAACCCCGGCGAGGCCTGCAAATGCGGCGGCAAGCTGCGGGCGATCTCCGAGGATGTCACCGAAGAGCTGGAATATGTGCCGGGCCGGTTCGTGGTGAACCGCATTGTCCGCCCGCGCATGGCCTGCGTCGATTGCGACAGGATCGTTCAATCCGCGCTGCCGTCGCGCCCCATCGAACGCGGCCGGCCAGGGCCGGGCCTGTTGGCGCATGTGCTGGTGTCAAAATACGCGGATCACTGTCCGCTTTACCGCCAGTCACAAATCTACGCCCGGGAAGGGATCGATCTAGATCGCTCGACGCTGGCCGATTGGGTTGGCCGCTCGACCGCATTGCTGGAACCGCTGGCCGATGCGATTGCCCGCCATGTGAAGGCCGGGCAGGCCGTCTTCGCAGATGACACCCCGATCAAGATGCAGGCGAAGGGCAAATGCGCCACTGCGCGGGTCTGGACATACGTCCGCGACGAGCGACCTTGGGGCGGCTGTGATCCTCCTGCGGCGTGGTACCAGTTCACGACAAACCGCAAAGGCGAACACCCCTCGGCGCATCTGGCCAGTTACAAGGGCTGGATGCACGCGGACGGCTATGCCGGGTTCAATGATCTCTACCGATCCGGCGCGATCAGCGAGGCCGCCTGCATGGCCCACATCCGCCGCAAGTTCGTGGATGTCTTCCAGTCTCAGGGCCTGCAAGTGGCCGAGGAAGCGATCCGGCGCATCGCCGAGCTATACGCCGTGGAAAAGGACGCCCGAGGATTGCCGCCAGCAGACCGTGTTCGGTTGCGCCAATCCCGGGCAAAACCGATCCTCGATGATCTCGAAGCCTGGCTTGCCGCGCAACTGCCTCGCATTCCCGGCAAATCCGAGCTGGCCAAGGCTATCCGCTATGCCCTGACCCGGATCAAGAAGCTACGCCCCTACCTCGATCATGGCATTCTGGAGATCGATAACAACGCGGCTGAACGGGCCATGAAGCCGGTGGCTATTGGCCGCAAGAACTTCCTCTTCGTCGGCTCCCTGGGCGGCGGTAAGGCCGCAGCCATCGCCTATACTCTGATCGAAACCGCCAAGATGAACGGCGTCGACCCCCAAGCCTGGCTGACCTGGGTGCTCACCCGCATCGCCGACCATAAGATCACGCGTCTCGACGAGTTGCTCCCCTGGCGTTACGCTGCCGGGGCAGCGTAACAGGCTGCGCCGGGGCAGCGCCAGAGCGCCATAACCGGACGGTCACGAGATCGTGGACAGATAATACCAACCCCAGCCGATGATCTTGAAGTAGGTAAAGTCCGTTTGCCACATCTGGTTGATGGCGGTGGTTTTATCCGTGAACTCGTCGGCTGCTTTGATCACCACGTAATCTGGTGCCGTGATAAGATCTGCTTCCTTGAGAATGCGATAAGCTGATGATTCAGATACAAAG
>PDWI01018446.1_pt1 | contig 11562 bp, 12 predicted proteins | sample 1430891 | NCBI WGS metagenome assembly PDWI01 (sample SAMN01162508, study PRJNA174530) | Oral metagenome, whole genome shotgun sequencing project. | biome: Marine environment; feature: Marine mammal; material: Swab sample of the gingival sulcus; isolation source: swab sample of gingival sulcus...
GTATCGCAGTCAAGTAGATTTGCCAAATTGATTAGTGTTGATAGTCAAATAAATGCAAACCTCATCTATTTACGCCTTGCATTTACCACTGGCGATGCGTCAGGACATAATATGGTAACAAATGCAGCTGATAAGCTCTTTGCGTGGATACTTACTCACTACCCTACCCTCAAATATATCTCTATTTCTGGCAACTATTGCTCTGACAAGAAGGCAACTGCTGTCAATGGTATTTTAGGGCGTGGAAAAAATGTTATTACTGAAATTACTATTCCACGAGAAATATGTGAAAAGTTTTTACGCACAACTCCTGAAAAAGTAGTAGAACTCAACATCAAAAAGAACCTTATCGGCACTATGCTTGCTGGTGGTTTACGCAGTGCCAATGCTCACTATGCCAATATGTTACTGGCATTCTATCTCGCCACTGGACAAGATGCCGCCAATATTATTGAAGGTTCACAGGGGATTGTACACTGTGAAGTAAAGTCAGGAGATTTATATTTTTCTTGTACACTTCCAAATATTATTGTCGGTAGCGTTGGTAACGGAAAAGGCATTGGATTTGTAGAAGAAAATCTTAAAAAACTAGGCTGTAAAGAAGAGAGAGAAGCTGGAGATAATGCCGTCCGTCTCGCTGCTATTTGTGCTGCAACGGTACTCTGTGGAGAACTTTCATTATTGGCTGCTCAAACAAATCCGGGCGAGCTAATGAAATCTCATATTGCCATAGAACGAAAACATAAATAACTATATTAATTTAATCACATTATGAGTATTGGCAATAACGTAAACGACATAGATAATGCTCTCATTAGCGAACGTAAAATAGAGCATTTGCAAGTATTTGATAAAGACTCTGGTATCAATCGCAATAAACGAGCTTTTGACAATATCAGTTTAACTCATCGTGCCTTACCAAATCTCGATTTGGCAAGTATTGACACCAGCACTTGTTTTTTAGGGAAAAAGCTGAGTTTTCCACTGCTTATCTCATCAATGACAGGTGGCAGCCACGAATTAGTTAAAAGCATTAATAAAAATCTTGCTCTCGCTGCCGAAGCTTGTCAAGTGGCACTTGCTGTCGGCTCACAACGAGTAATGTTTTCTGAAAAAGAGGCTATTGAGAGTTTTACCCTACGAAAATACGCACCTAATACGGTATTAATTGGCAATATTGGAGCGGTACAGTTAAATTATGGCTTTACTGAAAAACAATGTCAGCAAGCAGTTGATATATTGCAAGCTGACGGATTATATCTTCATTTAAACCCTCTCCAAGAGGCAATACAGCCAGAAGGAGATACCAATTTTGCCAATCTCAACGACAAAATTGCTACCATCTGTAGCTCTCTGAATGTTCCTATCTTATTAAAAGAAGTCGGTAGCGGACTCAGCATTGCCGATATTGAATCAGCAATCCTATTAGGAATAAAATATTTTGATATTGCTGGCAGTGGTGGTACATCGTGGAGCAGAATTGAATATCACAGACGCCAACAAGCAAATGATGATTTAGGGTTAGTATTTCAAGATTGGGGAATTAGCACACCTGAAGCACTCCTAGAAGCACAAAAATATCTCTATAATTCTACAACTTGTAGCGATGATATCACACTTATTGCAAGTGGTGGACTGAAAACTGGTATAGACATAGCTAAATCTGTTATAATGGGGGCAAGTGTTGGTGGACTGGCTGCTCCACTCTTAAAACCTGCGATGACTTCAGTAGATGCAACTATTGAAGCAATAGAAAAATTGCATAGAGAATTCCGTACTGCAATGTTTTTATTAGGCGTTGCTGATGTAAAAACACTAACAAATAATCATACACTTATTCGTTCAATAAATGCGAGATAACGAAAATATGACACATACACAAACAATAACTTCATCTGTTCCAGTCGGTATTGATAAAATTAGTTTTTATACTGCTAACCAATACATTGATTTAGCAACGATTGCTAAAAAAAATAATATTGACGTTAATAAATATTACACAGGTATTGGACAGGAAAAAATGAGTATGCCAGCTCATAATGAAGATATCGTTACTCTTGCAGCAAATGCCGCCGACCCCATTATTGATGAGCAAGCACGACAAACGGTTTCAACTGTCTTATTTGCAACAGAAACTGGGATTGACCAATCAAAAGCCGCAGGTATTTATGTACATAAGCTACTCAACTTAAAAAGTGATTGCCGTGTTGTTGAGCTAAAACAAGCCTGTTATAGCTGTACTGCTGCCATTCAAATGGCGTGTGCATTAGTTGCGAGAAATCCCCAACAAAGTGTATTAGTTATCGCATCAGATATTGCACGTTATGATTTAGATTCAGTAGCCGAGCCAACTCAAGGCTGTGGAGCTGTAGCACTATTAATTACTGCTCACCCAAGAATTGTAGAAATCCATTCAACAGTGGGCAATTACACCGAAGATGTAATGGATTTTTGGCGACCAAATTATCGTAAAACAGCTCTAGTAGATGGTAAATTTTCCACAAAAATGTATATTAAAGCACTTACTGAAGCGTGGAAAAATTATCAAAATAACGGTGGATTTGAGTTTTCACAGCTCTCTCACATTTGTTATCATTTGCCATTTACTCGTATGGGGCAAAAAGCACATCAAAGCCTTAATCGTGCTAATAAAATTAGATTATCAGCAGATGATATCAATGAACAACTTAATGATTCTCTTATTTATAGTCGTATCATTGGTAACAGCTACAGTGCTGCAATGTTTATTGGACTTGCTTCATTATTAGAAAATAACAACGATGACTTATCCGGGAAAAATATTGGATTTTTCTCGTATGGCTCTGGCTGTGTTGCAGAATTTTTTGCAGGAACGGTTGTAAAAGGATACCAAGAACATCTCTACACCGAAAAACACCAACAATTATTGGCAGATAGAACAGAGCTTACCCACGAAGAATATTTACACTTATGGCATTATCCTGATCCACGCGGCGAAAATGTAACAATGGAAACTGGTGCAACAGGAAAATTTAAGCTTGTAGGAATTTATGAAGACAAGCGAGAATACCAAAAAGACTAATCAGCAACTATTACAAGCAATTGCCCCAGGTAAAATCATTTTATCAGGAGAGCATTCTGTCGTCTATGGTGCCGATGCTGTCGCTGTCGCTGTTAATGAATATACAACAGTAACATTCTCCCCTATTTCTCAAAGTAAGGTTATCAATACCATTTTTTCTGGTATTTCATCAAGCGTAACCTATCCTATTAATGCCGGTACAAAATATCCTCAATCATCCTAATGATTTGGTAATGTACACGCTAATGTCCTTTCTTCATCAATTGCCAAGCCGCAAGACATTGCAACAATTTGCCCCTCATTCTGGCGTATTGCGTAGTCATTCTACTATCCCTATGGGTGCGGGAATGGGGTCTTCGGCATCGGCTATTGCCGCTACGCTAGCGCTCTATGAACATATTATAGAAAAGCCACTATCAGCTCATAAACGCTTTGAGATGGTAAGATTTTGTGAACGCCTCCAACACGGTAAAGGTAGTGCCATTGACGCCGCAACAGTAACATTTGGTGGTGGAATTCACTTACACAATGGGCAGCCAAATTCTATTACTATCGATTTAGGAAATAATAATACGACTATCAATAATAAATGGTTTTGGTTAAATACTGGTACTCCTCAATCAAGCACTGGTGAATGTGTACAATATGTACGCAAACATCACGCTTATGATAAGGTTCTATGGGATACTTTTAACAATGTTACAAATAACATTATCAACCAGTTATCTGATTGTAGTAGAGATAATATCGACAACTCATCTATTGGCGACAATATCAAAGAAAACAATCAACTGTTGCAACACATTGGCGTTGTTCCACACAAGGCAAGTGAATTAGTTACTCTTATAGAACAATGTAACGGTGCAGGCAAAATCTGTGGAGCTGGCAGTATTAGTGGTGAAAAAGCAGGTATCGTACTCGCCTATTTACCACAAGGTAATATTGAAGAATTACTTGAAATTGCAAATGCCCAACTCCCTCAATACATCAAAAGCTACAATACCTTGAGCATTGACACTCAAGGAGCTAGAATGGTTGAACAATTTGAAAAATAATGTAAATCTATTATGCAAAACATTCCCCCAATCAAAGTATCTGCTCCTGCCAATACAATGTTACTCGGCGAACACAGTGTGCTACACGGTTATCGTGCTATTTCCTGTGCGTTAGAACCTCGTATTTACGTTACACTGACTCCACGCACTGACAATATAGTGAACATACAGTCAGAGCTTGCTACTATAACAACTGATTTAAAAAATATTAATTCTATTTCACATAGTAAGCTATCATTTGTATTAGAAAGTATTCGTTGTGTTATAGAAAAAAATAACACACCATACGTTGATAATTTACAAGGTTTTGATTTACACATTCATTCAGAATTTTCTCATACCATCGGATTAGGCTCTTCTGCTGCTGTTGTCGCTGCTTGTGTATTTGCATTATTACTCTATCAAAAACAGCTTAATAATTGTAGTCAGCAAATTAACGATCCTCAAAAAAACATACTAGATAGTGTTTTTGATATTGGTTTATCAGCTATTCATAGCGTACAAAAACGTGGCTCTGGCAGTGATTTAGTCGCCAGTGTGTATGGTGGGCTTGTTGCCTATACAAGCGAGCCACGAGATATTAAACCGTTATTGTTCGATAATAACAACGATAGCAATGAGCAACAAGAAATAAACTATCCACAGCTTGATTTATTCTATTGCGGTTATAAAACCCCTACTCCTGAAGTTATTGCACTCGTAGAACAATCAAGCAAACAATTACCAGATATTTATTTATCCCTCTATCAGCAAATGGATAAGGTAACTCGCCGTGCTGAAACAGCAGTTATCCAACAAAATTGGCTATTATTAGGAAAATTAATGAATATCTATCACGGCTTACTTGATGCTGTTGGCGTGTGTGATAAAACATTGGCACAACTTATCTATGAGAAAAGACAAGATAATAACGTAATGGGTGCAAAAATTTCTGGTTCTGGATTAGGTGATTGTATTGTTACATTATCCAACACCGTCGCAACAGTAAATCAGAACCTATCTGATGAAAATCATATCAGTGCCAACATATCGCCATACGGATTAATTCATCACAAATAATTAAAGTACTACATATTAATCAAAACTACGCAACATGACTAAACAAGAGATTTTTAACCGATATATTCCCAATATACCAACGCCATCTTCAAAACCTATAACAGCCTTTGCACCAAGTAATATTGCACTCTGCAAATACTGGGGAAAACGAGATATTGAACTCAATTTACCGACAAATAGTAGCCTTTCCATTTCTTTGGGTAATTTAGGGACAACGACAACAATTTCATTATCTGAAACAGGAAAAGATTGTATCAGCTTGAACGGTCAGTGGTTAGATGAAAAAACTAGCTTTATGAAAAAAGTTTTTTCCTTTGTTGATTTTTTCCGTAAAGGACAAAATATTCCTCTTTGTATAGAAACCGTTAACACTATTCCAACAGCAGCAGGATTGGCTTCATCTGCATCAGGATTTGGTGCTTTAACAATAGCTATTGATAAATTTTTCCAGCTCAATTTAGATACAGCTATCCTTTCAGCTTTTGCTCGAATGGGTAGTGGCAGTGCCTCACGTTCTTTATACAATGGTTTTGTTGAATGGCACAAAGGTAGGAATAATGACGGAATGGACAGCTTTGCTGAACCAGTTACATCATCTCATTATTGGAATGATTTATGTGTTGGTATTGTCAGCATTAGCACAGAAAGTAAAAAAATAAACTCACGAGATGGAATGATCCGTACCGTTGAAACATCATCTCTCTACAAAGAATGGCCACAGCAAGCACAACGAGATATACAAACACTCAAACAGGCAATACAAGAGAATGACTTTATAAAACTCGGAGAAACAGCAGAACATAATGCTCTCTCAATGCACGCAACTATGATTTCGGCATTCCCACCTATTTTGTATTGGCAACCTCAATCAGTAGCTGCTATGCACAAAGTATGGGAATTGCGTAATAAAGGTATAGAAGTATATCTAACAATGGATGCTGGTCCAAATATTAAGTTACTCTTTAAAGAACAGGATAAATCAAGTATTGTTGAGGAATTTAAAGCCGAATTTGGCGAGATTACTGTTGTTATGCCTTTTGTATTATAAAAACATCATTTTCTAACTAATACAAGGGGACGATTAGGCTTTAGCCGTATATCGTCCCCTTTACGTTTAATTTAGATTATTTATTTTTATCCAATAACCCTTTACTCATTTTAATTGCCGAGTTCGCCATTATCGTATCGAGTAACGAAATAAGTTCTGTACGACCTATGGCATTCTCTAAAGCTGTCTTTAACTGTTGATTTGTTTTTGCATCAACTTCATTAACACCTTGTCCACCCAAACGTACATCGGTGTTCACATACACAAAGGCATCACCATTGATACCACGTACACTTTGAGGATTTTTATCACCAAGTTGTGGGGATTGTTTGATAATTGAAATTGCAGCAATAGTATCAAGCAAGCCATTTTCTTCTGCATTTCCATCAAAAGAACCCAGTGCTTGCGTAGGATAGTTATCTTTATGTGCAGCAGTTTCCAAGCCTTCTTTCTTCACTTGCTCTTCAAATGATGTTACAGTTTCTTGTAGTTTTATTTCTGCTTTTTCAGCAATGGCAGATACTCTTACCTGTTCACTTACTTCTGACAGTGGCTTTTGTTGTGCTTTTTCAAATGCAGTAAGTTTATAAATGATAATATGTTCACCGTTACCAACAGATACAAAATCTTGTAATTTTCCTACTTGTTTATCACTAGCGACAATTGCTTCAAGTAATTCTTTTATGCCAAGAACGCCTTCACCACTCTTAAGAGACAGTAGCCCAGTTTGTTTTACTGGTAGTCCTGTGGCTTCTGAAAGTGTCTGTAAATTAGGTGATTGAGAACTGTAATACGCTTTTTCTAACTTTTTATTAATTTCAGAAACCTTATCACTTGCACGTTGTTTTTGTAGTTTTTTCTTCGCAGTTTGCTTTTCTGTATCAGTTAATACTGTTCTTGGTTCACTAACAAGTTCAAATAGATAGCTTGCATCGTCGACCATCAATGGTGTCGTTAGCTGACCTTTTGCAGAAAGAGCAAAAATAGCATCAACAGCTTTTTGTGGAAGTGCCGAATTCTCGTCAGCAACAGCAGCAATATTATCAAGAGTACCACTATCTTCTAATTGGTCGGCAAACTGTGTTTTGATACTTTCCACACTATCACCTGATTGAACAACTTGATATGCTTTTTTAGCAGTTTCACTATCAGTAAATAGATAGTATTTTACATTTCTGCTTGGTAGTGCAGACTGGGCAATATCTTCATCACTCACATTAATAGCGTTGGCTATTTCCTGTGGATTCAGCTCAACATATTCAAGACTAACCTTATCATCAGTCATATAGTTTGATTTATTAGCATCATAGAATGCCTGAATATCTTCATCGGTTAATTCTGCTGTTGCTTCATCAATAAATTGTTGTTTTGATAACTTCGCAACTAAAATATCTCGCTCTAAACCTTGTAATTCTTGATACGGAGTAATTTCAACATCACTTACGACACCTGTTTCAGCAATCGCATTTTGGAAAGCATTCATTGCCATATCTTGAGCGAGAAGTTTACGATAAGATTTAGGATCTATAGCTACCACTCTACGGAAAGCATCTTCACTAAATTTACCATTTTCAAAAAATGCTGGATTATTGACAATTAACTTATCAATCGCTGCATTACTTGTTGTTAATGGATGTTCATTCAAATAATTTTCCAGTGCTAAACGCTTGCTTAATTGCGACACCGTCAATTCTTCTATTGCACTATCCTCAACAGTTGGGTAATTTTGACGATTGCTTGCCAATATCCGATTAAATTCCCTCATACTTACGGTACTGCTACCAAGTTCTAGTGCTGGCTTTTCAGAACCATTAAACAATCCACCAAATTGACTCGTACCAAAACCCGCCATACCAACGAGTAACAAGCCCACAACAACATAAACACCTTTACTTGTTTTCTTTTCTCTAATATCTTCTAATGACATAGTATTCCTTTACCTTAATGTAATATTGTATTCTTATATTAATTAATATATAAATTTTATATAAATTCTAAACTATAGCGTATCATAACAAATTTATACGCCTGTGAGAATAGTTCTCTGCATAAATCCTCAACAGTGAGGGCAAATGCTATTGAAATATTCTATTGAAATTTTATCTCTGCCTTATTACTTGTCGTATCATTAAACGTTTGCTTAATTGCTCCAGTTACGACTTCTGTTACAACTCCTTGTAGCGTAGATGAAACTTTAGTCTGTCCTAATTCTCTCAACATTTTCTCAAGTGGTGAACGAGCTGAATAATCATATACGGGATAATCTCCTATTTTTTTAGCAACCATTTGAGGTGTTGCGATACCGTCAATAAGTCCTAATAACAATGCCTGTTCGCCGTCCCAGAATAATCCTGAAAATACTTCAGGATTATCAGCGAGTCTATCTTCTCGCCCTGCTTTTACGGCACTAATAAAATTCTGATGAAGTTTATCTAAAAGCGTTTTCAAAAAGGCAATTTCTTTTTCTGTTGGTTTTCTTGCTGGATTTAAGAAATCTTTATTTTTACCTGCGGTATAGGTGCGTGGCTCAATACCTAATTTTTTTGCTGCCTCTTGATAACCAAAGGATTGAGAAATAACGCCAATTGAGCCAACGATACTCGACTTATCTGCATAAATAACATCCGCCGCTGAAGCAATATAATAACAGCCTGATGCACACATATCTGTAATCGCCACTAATACTGGTTTTTTAATATCTCTTATTGTTTGATAAATCAAAGATGATTGTACAGGAGAACCACCGGGACTATTCGCCACAATTAATATACCCTTCACATTGTCATCAGCCGCTACACTGCGTAGCGTTGCGGACAAACGTTTAGAACTTGCCATCTCACTATCAGATATAACGCCTTTTAGCTCTACCATAGCAATGTGTTCGGCATTTACTTGTGTTATTTTGTTGCCAAAATCATCATAGCGAGAAACATTTGCCCCTTTAAAAACACTAGAAAGAATAAAAATAAAAATAATGACAAAAAGTAGTGAGAAAAATATTTTCCAACGTCTTTTTGCTCGTTGTTCTTTAATACTTGCTAATGCAATAGTTTGTAGGGCATTTACTGCTTGTTGTTCTGTCATATTTGTTGTTTTTTCTTCCATATTTTCTCTATTATTAAAATGTTGTATCTAATATGTAGTAGATGTGATTATTTTTCTCCAGTTAACACAATATGGTTAACCATTCACCACTTCAAGCATTTTTGCAATATTTTTAGCAGAATTGCCAACAAAAATGCTGTTATCATACACAATCACAGGGCGTGCAAGGAATGTGTAGTGTTCTAGCAAATACTGTTTAAATCCCTCTTCATCAAGGTTTTTACTTTTTAAATCTAATTTTCGGTAGAGTTGAGCACGTTTGCTAAACAGTTTTTCATAACTGTTTGTAAAACTATGTAGCTCTTCTAACTGTTCTGGCATCAGAGGTTGCTCTTTAATATTTTGCACTTCAAAATCATCAATGTTTTCAATTTGATTGAGTATTTTTTGGCACGTTGTGCAACTTGATAATGTATAAATTTTTTTCATCTGTTATTCTGATTTATAATTGGATTTGTATGGTTAAGATTAGTTCATTACATAAAGAAAATTACTGATTAAAATCAAGCTCTATCTTCTCTTGTTTCATTTCTAGTTTTCGATATTTCACACCTGCACTATCGAGCATTTTTCGTGCTGCTCTATGAATATCAGTATCTTCATATTTATTGGATAAATAGACTATCTCTTTAATACCACTTTGGATAATTGCCTTACTACATTCATTACAAGGGAAAAGCCCAACGTAAATAATACAATTATCGAGTGATTTAATACTATTTAATATTGCATTGAGTTCAGCGTGGCACACATACGGAAAAATCCTCATCATTGCAACCTTCAGGGAAACCATTATAACCAACGCCAATTATTCGCTGTTCACGATTAACAATACAAGCACCAACTTGCGTATGAGGGTCTTTACTTCTCATTGCCGATAAAATCGCAATGCCCATAAAATAACTATCCCAGTCAATATGATTTTTTCTCATAGTAATTTCCTATTTATTATACACAGTATATACTTTACTATAGATATTATAGTCTATTATTACAATATCAAATAATTAATTAAAGAATTTGTAATTCTTCTATACAATGTATATTCAAACATTTTATATTTTTTGCAGATGATTTAATGGTGCCCACGCAAAAACGTCTAATTCTGTTTCTTTTGTACACCAAATCCAACCATTGAGTTCTTGTTGTGCAACAAGAATTTCATTTACTTGTAAATTATGTTCTATCGCTGTGTAATTTCCTCGTGAAACAACTTTATTATCTTTTATTTCAATAAGCTGTTTTGGAACCCAACCTTCCTTATTATGTTCTTTATTATTACCTTGGCACAATACCCAACCTGCCCAATCTCCATTTGGGTCAGTTTCTCTTACAAAATTAAGAATCTCACCTTCTCTTATTGAAATAGGATTTACTAATGCGACATAATTTTTTATAACTTTATATCTCATTTATGCAATCTCAAAATCACCAACAACAACACGCCCAACACAGCAAATACGCCACCAAAGACACCAACACTGGTGTTGCCTATTGTTAACACAGCATACGAGATAACTGGGGAAAGAGAGAGATAGCAAAATCCTAGTACACCAGAAGCAATAGAAGAATAATTCTGATGATGTGCTAAAGCAAATGACATTGACGGCCCAAGCGATAATGCAAAGCCAATACTACCGATAGCGACTAATCCCCAGAATGTAATAATAGTTACTGGTAGTAGCAACAAACCAAGTGATGAAAGCGTTAAGCATATCAATCCAGCAAATATACACTGTAAAGCACCAAATCGGAGAATAAGTTTTTTCAATAAAAACGACATTCCAGAAATAATGACCGCATTTATCGCAAAACAGACTGAAAAATTCAGTGTACTCATTTTAAATTGTTCTAGCATTAAAATTGGAGCAATGCTTACATAAGTAAAAATAAATGCCAAGCAACACGTACAAATACTAGCAAAAACATAAAATTGTTTATCTGACAATAACCCTTGCAATGCACGTTTAACATTGCTTTTCTGTGGATTATCCGCATAGTGAAAACGTGTAATAAACTGCCAATATATGACAACGGCATAAAGCACAAAAAAGACAAAAATTAACTGCCAATCCCAAATATTCAATAAAATAGCACCTACAACTGGTGCAATCGCTGGAATAATATTTAAAAACCCACCTTGAATAGAAAAGATAATTGCCGCTTCTTCTTGTTCATAGTTTTCATTGACTGCCGCATAAGCGATAACACTGAGTGCTGCCGCACCAAGCCCT
>PDWI01009018.1_pt1 | contig 11559 bp, 10 predicted proteins | sample 1430891 | NCBI WGS metagenome assembly PDWI01 (sample SAMN01162508, study PRJNA174530) | Oral metagenome, whole genome shotgun sequencing project. | biome: Marine environment; feature: Marine mammal; material: Swab sample of the gingival sulcus; isolation source: swab sample of gingival sulcus...
CGATTGCTGGGGCATCGCTGGTGCCATGCATGCGCTCGGAGGGCATGGGGCGGACCTACGCAACCCTCGGGGGGCTGGCCCTGATGCTCCTGGCCCTGATGGTGTGGGTAGACCAGACGCTACCCGGCGATGAGATGGAGTTCAACCGCAAGATCGAGCGCTTCATGTCGCTAGAGGAGAAGGCTTTGCAAGCGCTAAATATGCCGGAGGATACGCCAGATTCGGTGCTGCTGGAAATGGTGCAAGACCCCGGTCTCTACTGCTGGGAGCAGGGGGCGCTCCTAATAGACAGCATGGAGTCCCTCGACCTCACCGAGGAGCAGGAGAGAACGGTAAGGCTGCTGGGAAAGTACTGCGAGCAACGCATCGAGAGCTACCGTCTGCTATACAAGGCGATATCCGAGCAGACCGACAAGTACAACGTGGAGCTACGCAGCCGGGAGGCTGAGATCGGGGCGGTCATCGAAATGTTCTCGGCGGAAGACCTACCGGAGGAGTAGCGGGCGGTGGATAGAAAGCAGGGCAGAACTAGGAATATGGTAGTAAGCAATTAGAGGATAGATGGCGAAGATAGAGATAGTCTGCCTGACGGCGGCCAAGCCCTACTTTGATGATGAGCCGCAGGAGGTGATAAAGCGTGGGGTGCATACCTACGAGGTGGGGAGCGGGCGGCACACGGTGTACGCCCGGGCGGCGTGGTGTGGTAGCCCGGAGCTTCTGGTAGACCTCCGGCCGGATGAGACGGTTAGGCTAAGGCTGCAGAGCTTCAAGTACGACCTAGCGAGCAAGGTGGGGCTGATGATTTCCACCCTCCTCTTTGCGCTGACGCTCTACTTCCCCGTACTCGTTCTGATGGGGGCGTTCATGCTCTACCAGCTCTACCACGTAACCATAGGGCGCAAGCGCTACCTCCGGCTGGAGGTGGTAGAGCATAGCGAGGGTTAGGACAGCAATAGGGGGAGGATGCTGGTCGGCCTCCTCCCCCTAGATAGTATCCCCCGCAGCGCTAGAGAGCCAGCATAACGAGTAGGTGTGCCGTAGCCCCTGCGACTATCCCCCCGACGGTATGCGAGAGGAGCGCCTTGCCGGTTAGCTCCTTCGTGCCGAGGGCATCCATCATGGCGATATGGGTGGAGATGAAGCCACTCCAGCACATGCATATGCCGGTGAACACGGCTATGTCGTTGGCGGTAACCCTGCCATTCATGGCCATGTCCTTGATGATGCCAAGGGATGCACCGGTAGACCCGAGCGCGGTGATGGGTACAGATATGGCATCGGGGGTGGAGAAACCGAATAGCGGGGTAAGTATGATGTTAAGCTTTTCGCCGATGGCTGGCAGGAGGGCTATCCCCTCACGGCTGGCCCCGGTGTACACGCCATCCGGCCCCGGGCCATTGGTCAGGATGATGACGAGTGTGCAGATGATGAGCACTCCGGGGATGATGGCCATGCCCATATTTACTCCGCTCTTGCCCCCGTCTAGCATGGACTGGATGAAGCGAGCAAAGCCACCCCCCGACCTCACCACGCGGGTCTTCTCGGGGATGAAGGTTTCGAGGCGGGTCTGGGTCATCTGCTCCGTGCCATAGAGCCTTTTGGAGAAGAAGAGCATCATGCGGACGGATACTATGCCCCCAACTACGGCGCCGAGGTTACCCAGCAGAGCTGCGGGGATGGCGTTAGGGACGTTGAGGCTCATCATGGTGTTGGTAGTAATGAGGCCCATCCCGAATGAGGTGCCGAGGTTGGTAAGAGCTGGTAGCTGGTACTGCCTGAAGTAGCGACGGAAGTTGTCGTCGTCGGCGAGGGTGAGGACGGCGGGGTTGTCGGAGAGGTAGCAGTTGAGGATGCCCAGGGAGGAGGCCCCAGGGAGGCCGTAGATGGGCTTCATGAGGGGAGAGAGTATACGGTTGAGCAGGGACACCGTGCCGAACTCCGAGAAGAGACCAGAAAGAGCGCCGGCCAAGACCGCAATGCCCATGAGGTAGAAGCAGATATTAATCAGCAGGTCGAAGGCGGTCTCCATGAGGGTTTGTATCATATTGACCCCGCCCATGACCGAGCCGAGGTAGATGAAGAAGGCCAAGAAAAGGATGAGGAAGATGAAGTTCTCCCGTGTAATCTCCTTCTTAAGGGTTACGTTCTGGTCTAGCTGTTCGCTCATTATTACTATTCCTTGTTGGGTTTTTCTTGGGTTTTGGCTAGGCCTCCCCCTATTCAACAGATTGTACTATATCCTCTAGGATGGCCATCATGCCCTCAGGCATGGGCTGCTGATACTGCTTCTGGTACTCCTCCTGGGCTATGGGTAGCGGGGATAGCCGCTGGAGCTCTGGGGCGTGTAGCCGCTGACTCTGCGGCTGGCGACTATCGCCGGGCTTAGGTGTCTGTATAGGGCCGAGGCGTAGATACCTACCCTTGGCGGCCTGCTGGAAGATGTTAACCAGACCGGGCTCAGGGCTCTGAAGGGGGCAAACAATGCTATAGAAGGGGGCCAGGAAGTCTGGTTCGGCCTCGGGTACTGCGCTGAGGTGGGCGATGACTTGCTCCTTAGTTCCACGGAGGACCCTTAGCTCTACAGGAGAGCTATAGGGGAGAAAGGTGGTCTTCGCCTGGCCCTCCCCCTCGATGTCGACCAGCAGGACGCCATGCTCCAGCTGGTGGTCGCGGAAGCTATAGGGGAGAGGCGCACCGCTATAGTAGGCAAGCTTTCCCTCACCCAGATGCCCCTCTAGGGCTTGCATCCGGTGTATATGCCCAAAGGCTAGGTAGGTGAAGTGCGGCGGGAAATCGGCCATGGCAATACGTTCGAGCGAACCCACCATATCGAACTTGGGCTGAGTGCTCTCCCCGCTGCGGGAGGCGAGCTTGGCGCCAGTGGCGTAGAGGTGTCCTGTGCAGATGATGGGGTACGGGTGATCCTGGTAGGCACATCCCAGCTGGTGGTAGAACTCTGCAAGCGGACTCCTTTCCTGGGTGGGCTTGGGGCAGTCGGCAATGCGCAGATAGGGAACGGCCAGACAGGTGGCAAGACGGCCATCCTGTGTGGTCAGGGGGACTTCAAACTGCGTATAATCCATGGGCTGACCGGGGCTACGCTCTACCCCACCCTTTACGTGTATTCTGAGAGCCTGGAGTAGCTCAGCCGGCGCCTCCAGCAGATTGCCAGAGTCGTGGTTGCCCGCAACGATGATGGTCTGCACGGGGCGCGGCAGAGTAGTCAGGCGCGCCAGAAAATCGAAGTAGAGTCTTCTGGCATGATGGGCGGGGCTAGGCACATCAAAGATATCCCCTGCAATGACAAGGGCATCAACGTCATGAGCCTGGATTTGCCCGACCAGCCAATCGAGAAATAGACTCTGCTCCTGGGTTCTATCATAGCCGTAGAAGCGTATGCCCAGATGCCAATCCGAGGTGTGTAGTATACGCATGCTAACACTCGCTGGGCTACTGCGGTGGCAGGGCGTTGGTAAGGCTTACGCGGTAGTGCAGAGGGGTGTATGGCTGAACGGCTTTACCTCCCCCCTCCCCGTAGGCCAGCGGGCTCGGGGCGATTACGTGGAAGACCGTGCCGATTTTCAATCCCTGGGCTATGCCCCGGAATAGGGGGATAAGGTTCTTCTCGGTAAGGTAGTCGAGCTTAAGCGCCGCTCCAGCCGCAGCGACGGGTATACCATGCTGCATGGCCAGCTCACGGCTATTGGTGTCGATGAGGAAACCGTTCAGCAGATAGCCCTCGTAGAATACGAAGGAGGTGTACTCTGGGCCGACCTCTGCACCCTGCCCCTCCGTTTCTATCCAGCGGTAGTAGCTATTCCCGACCTGCTGATATTCCTGCTCGGGGTGCTGGGCGATGTACTCCTCAATGAGCTTCTTCTCCCGCGCTATAGGGTCCGCGACTAGCTCGCGGGGGATGAGCGTACAAAGCACCGACCTATGCTGAGGTGCACGCCATAGGTCCTTGGGGTATTCAACGTAGGAGGGGGTTGCCAGAAGCACCTCCGCGCCAACCTTCTGGCCTTGCAATGCGGAGAAGAATAGATTCCCCTTGATGGGGCGGAAGGCTGGCTGGTAGGGCTCGGTGGGCTTATACATTCCGTGCTGCTTCGCCGTATCGCGTAGGGAGGTTGCCAGAAGGTGGCCGTCCAGGTCCTTGGCTACGTAGTCGAAGAGCAACCAGCCCTCTGCGCCTATAGCCTGCCCATCCCCCTCCTTGAGGCTGACGCTAAATGCGCCCTCGCCAAGGTCGGTGGCCTTACCCTTGTAGTGCGTTTCCTGGTAGGCCTCGAGGCGTACTCGCTCATCCTCATCAGCAAAGGGGTCTTCCTTCTCCTTATCCTTCTTGCAGGCGGACAGGAGAAAGATGGGGGCGAGGAGCGCAAGGAGCGCACGTGGGCTTAGTAGTTGCGTATAGGCTTGCATATGCTGCTATGATTTATTGCGTAGCGCTGAGGCTATGGTTGTGGCTTTTCTTCGATTCTTTCCCCCGAGTAGCCGATGAACTCCACGTAGGCGTAGAGGGGGGTATTCTTGGGTACGATGCCGATGGCTCTACTACCGTAGGCAAGGCGTGAGGGTATGCCTATCCAGGCCTTCCCCTGCCCATGGGCGAAGTGGGAGTAGGCTATACTAAGCCCCTCTATGCTAGCGGTGCGCCCAAGAGTATAGATGACCGGGAGCGTGTTGGTCTTGGTAAGCACGAGCTTTGCCTTCTGCATGAGCGTCGCCATATTGGACTCGAGCAGGACCTCCTTATCGTTAATCTTGGCGTAGAGAGCGTAGTAGAGGGTAAGCTCCTCCCCGTCGGCGAGGTCGAGGGAGTCGCCCCTTATAACCGGTGCATACAGCACCGAGTCGTAGCTCCAGATGGGCGGGGGGATTTGCTTCCCCTTCTCATCCTTTATGAGCTTATACTCCGCGGCGGCTTCCGCAGCAAGCTTTGCCCTGAGAATGGTGCGCAGAGCCTTCATCTCCTGCGTTTCTATCTGATCCTTGTAGGGCTTACGGCAGGTGGGCAGCAATCCCAGGCTGACGAGTAGCAACAGGAGGAGTGCGTAGTGCTTAGGGCTTCTCATCTTGCCTCCTACCGGGTTTAAGTTCCTGTAGCTCGACCTCAAATATCACCGTGGTGTAGGGAGGGACTATCCCCGTGGAGCTACCCTGCTCACCGAAGGCTAGGTTGGAGGGAAGGATGAAGATGGCCCTTTCGCCATTGCGCATGAGACGTACAGCCCTGTCGAGTCCCTGTATAACCTGCCACTTCTGGCCGAGCACGAAGACGAAGGGTTCGTGCCGCTTAACAGTAGAATCGAAGTAGGTACCGTCGAGGAAGCGGCCCTCGAACTCGAGGGTTAGGGTATCACCATTCTCGGGGTATTCGCCAGTACCCTTTGCGAGGGGGATGTAGTAGAGGCTATCGATGGGGTGATTGCGTATGTTATGCTCCTGGAGGTACTGCTTGAGTATGACCTTTTCGTACCCGGAGAAATCCTCGATCCAGTGGAGGAAGGCCTCCTTATTGCGGGCAAAGGTTATGGAGTCCTCAATGTTGACCATGCGGACATCTATTCGCATGTAGTCAGTCGAATCTAGGTACTCGGGACGTGTAGAGGTGAGGGTCTTCTGGAAGAATTCATTGGCCGATAGGATGAATGATGCGCTATCTCCGGCGGCCAGCTGCGCCAGGCAGTCGTCAATCGATCCCTTATAGGGCGACTCTTCGAGCTGGAAGCGACGCTCCCCATCAAAGAAGAGGGAGTCTTTGGGCGTATAGTACTTAAGGAGCACGGTGATGTAGTCCCCAGGCTTAGCCTTCGGCTGGTTCTCCCCCAGCTCTATGAGCTGGTAGTAGGTCTGCCCGTCGAGATGCTTATAACCGGGGTATTTTTCCTGGCTACATGCAGAGAAGAAGAGAGCCGCCCCAGCCAGCAGGATGAGGAGCGGATTGACTCTTTGTATGTGTACGGAGCAGGGCATGCCTATAGTTTTTTGTATTGGCCTTGCGGTTCTGCTAGGCGGTTTGCGGGAGCTGGAGGTGCTGCCTCACGTCCTGGGCAATTCGCTGCAGGTCCTTCTCATTGTGGTTGAAGTTACTACGGTCGATGTCCACGATGTATACCGGGCCAAGGTCGTAGGTCTCTATCCAGCTATCGTAGCGACGATTGAGCGCACGCAGGTATTCAGTACGTATAGACTGCTCGTAGTGCCTATTGCGTTGCTCTATCCTAGCCTTCAGGGCGGCATCGCTCCCCCTGAGGTAGATGAGCAGGTCCGGCGGCTGGAGGAAGTCCTTAATCTGCTCAAAGAGGTTGGCATAGCATACATAGTCGCGCTGGCTCATGACGCCCATCTCTACAAGGTTTGGTGCAAAGATATAGATATCCTCGTAGATAGTTCTATCCTGTATAATATTCTCGTTGCCGGCCCGCAGCTCCTTTAGCTTGGCAATACGGCTATAGAGAAAATGGATCTGCATGTTGAAGCCCCAGCGACGCATATCCTTGTAGAAATCGGCTATGTAGGGATTGCTGTCGGGATTCTCGTACTGGGCCGTCCAGCCGAGAACCTGGGCGAGCCTTCCGGTGAGCGTGGTTTTCCCCGCACCGATGTTGCCTGCTATGGCGATGTGGCGATTTGCCATGCTAAGTCCTTGGCGGCTATAGCCCCTGGGGGCCTTGGGGTTCAACTTTCCCGGTCAGGAGGAACTGATCCAGGCTCTCAAGATGGGTTCTATCATTGGCCAGGCGCGGCACCTTGTTCTGACCACCGACCTTTCCCCGAGCCGCCATCCAGCCGAGGAAGGTGCCAGGGGGAACGACCCGTACAATGGGGGGCTTGAGGGTAACGTTGTTGGTACGCTTGGCATCGTAGTCCGAGTTGACCTCCCGGAGAGTATTGTCAAGCACCTGGCTGAAGAACTCTACATCCCTGGGGGGCTTGGAGAACTCTATAATCCACTCGTGCGAGGCGTTGGCCTCATGATCCATGAAGCGTGGGCCGGCGGTGTACTCCTCCACCTGGGCATTGCTAGCTTCACAGGCCCTCTTTATGGCCCTCTCCGCATTGTCTATAATCACCTCCTCGCCAAAGGCGTTGATGAAGAGCTTGGTGCGCCCTGTGATACGTATGCGGTAGGGGTTGGTCTCGGTGAAGGTTACGGTATCGCCAATGATGTAGCGCCAAAGCCCATTAGTCGCCGAGATGACCATGGCGTAGTTCCGCCCCTTCTCCACCTCCCAGAGGGGTATGGTGGTGCTCTGTAGCCCCTGGTAGTCGTCCATGTCTATAAACTCGTAGAACACGCCGTAATCGAGGGCCAGAAGCATGTCGCTACGGTCAGGTTCATCCTGAAGGGCAAAGAAGCCCTCGCTGGCGTTGTAGCACTCCATGTAGTGCATGTCGGGCGAGGGGATGAGGCGCTTGTACTGCTCACGGTAGGGTTCGAAGCTCACGCCCCCATGCTGGAACACCTCTAGCTTGGGCCATAGCTCCAGGAGGTTGCTCTTCCCGGTAAAATCCAGGAGATAGCGTATCATCACCATATTCCAGGAGGGCACACCGCTGAGGGAGGTTACGTTCTGGCCTATGGTCTCCTTAGCGATGCCGGCGAGCTTCTCCTCCCAGTCCGGCAGGAGGGCAACCCTACGGGAGGGGGTACGTATGGCATCGGCCCAGGTGGGTAGGTTCTGTAGGATGATGGCCGAGAGGTCTCCCTCCTTGGACATGCCACCGGTCTCCTCTATCTGGTGCGAGCCACCAAGGGTAAGCCCCTTACCCATGAAGAAACGGCTGTTAGGGTAGTGGGAAAGGTAGAGAGACATCATATCGCGCCCACCACGGTAGTGGCAATTCTCCAGGCAGGTGCGGGTTACGGGTATGAACTTGCTCTTGGCGTTAGTAGTTCCGGAGGAGCGGGCGAACCAGCGGGTACGCCCCGGCCAGAGTACATTCCGCTCCCCGAGGCGCATCTGATGGATGAGGGGTTCGAGGTCTACATAGTCAGTGAGGGGCACACGCTTCACAAAGTCCTGGTAGGTGGTCAGGCTAACGGCATCGTGACTCTTACCGTAGTGCGTCCTTGCGAGCTGAGAAAGGAGGTAGGCGAGCTGGGCCTCTTGGGTGGCCTGTGGCTGACGCTTGTACGCTTCTATCTTCCTGAGATAGCGCCGGGTGTAGACCCTGAAGGTTGTGCTAAGGAGATTCATCTACTGCTATTTATGCTCCTGTATTTGTGCCCCATTAATTTTGCACTAGGTGTTGTTCAAACTCGCTCGCGATAGGCTCGGGCAAAGGTAGGAAAAAAGCCCAAATAGCGGGGAGGATGCTAGAAAAATCCCCGCCACTCTCCGCATACCCATAGCTACTCAATGGCAGGCGCTTTTAGACCCGCCAATGAAGCTACGCTGGGCAAAGGCCTATTCTCCTACACCCAAAGCCTTAGTAAAGTAAACCCAGAGCCCCTGCGACTAGGGAGCAACCGGAGCGACGAGGCGGAAGCCAACATCTTCATACCGGAGCCATGCGCTGTCTCCTAGCCGATTCGCAGCACGGCAGTACTCGGCGTATCCTCCCCAACTACCACCCCGCAAAACTCGAATAGCTCCCGCCGCCGGCCCAGCAGGGTCTGTCCCCCTCCTACCCTCGGTACCCCTCCCCATGCAGGTCTGGTAGTAGCCATCATCGTACCAGTCTGCGCACCACTCCCACACATTGCCATGCATATCGTAGAGCCCAAAGGCATTCGCCCTATACTGGGCCACTGCGCGCGCACGCCCACCCACGTCTGCGCCATCCTCCCGCCAGATACTCCCGTCAATGTTCGCCTGGTCAGGTGCAAGCTCATCCCCAAAACCATACCTCGTAGAGGAGCCTGCACGGCATGCGTACTCCCACTGCGCCTCCGTCGGGAGGGCGACGCTATGCCCAAGCCACCTACAGAAGGCCTGAGCATCCCCATAGGAGACCATTGCCACTGGTTGATCTGCCCCCTTGAGGGCATCGTCTAGACCCGGGTTTCTCGACCCACTCTCCTTCACCGCCTCCCACACCTGGCCGCCCTCAACCTCCATCGCTGCTAGGAACATATCATACTGCGCATTCGTAACCTCCGTTGCGCTCATCCAAAAGGAGGAAAGCTGTACCCTATGCTGCGGTTTCTCGTCTTCCTCCACATCGCCACCCGAGCTACCCATCAGGAAGTCGCCACCAGCAACCTTCACCCACTGAATTTTGAGGGATTCCGCCGTTTTCGGGGGCGGAGTGGTACTACCGCAGCCCTGCAGCAAAGCCGCTAGACCGAGGGGAAACGAAAGCAAAAGCCCCAGAAACAACCATCGCCTATACATACACAACGCCAAATTCATTCAGTCTAGCGGCAAGAAGGTCGCCAGCACAAAGAGACACTATGACAAACTTAGCCCACAAGCCCCCGGGCAGCCTCCAACCCCCCGAATACGGCCACTATTCCTAGCCCTATCGAAGTCAGGAAGTAGAGCGCAAGGAAACCGTAGCGTCCTTCCTGGGCGAGGGTGAGCATCTCGAGGGAAAAGGTACTAAAGGTAGTGAAGCCACCGCAGAAACCGGTTAGCAGAACAAGCCTATGACGCATCTGCAGAAAGCCCTCAGGGGCGCTAAAACCGGAGAGCAGACCAATGAGAAAACAACCCAGCAAATTCACCGCCAAGGTCGCCCACGGAAAAGGATGCTTAAACCACTGCCCCACCCCCAGCGAAACCAGGTATCGAAGTACGCATCCGGCCGCCCCGCCGCAGGCCACATATAGTATATCCCTTAGTATAGCCATCATTCTATCATTGTTTGAGCTAGACTACTGCTCGCTTATGCTAACCCTAGATGCACCCGCACTGGTCGGCCGAACCTCTATACGCACAGGCATACGCTCGGTGAGCTGCTGGACATGGGAGATAAAGCCAACCTTTCGCCCCGACTGCTGCATGCGGTTGAGCGCCTCGGAAACAAGATTAAGAGTCGTATCATCCAACGTCCCGAAACCCTCATCTATAAAGAGCATCTCGAGCTGCTGCGCACCGCTGGAGGCCAGCTCAGAGAGAGCGAGCGCAAAGGCCAGGGAGATGACAAAGGTTTCCCCCCCCGAGAGGGAAGATACATGCCGACGGCTATCGGCCAAATCCCCGTCGACCACCATAAGACTCAGCAGGTTTTCGCTACCGGTCATCTCTAGAGAGTAGCGAGGCATGATGCCCTGTAGGTAGATGTTAGCCCAGGTTATCAGGTTATCCATATTCCTGGCCTGGGCATACTTTCTGAACTTCGCCCCCTGCGGATCACCAAAAAGCTCATCGAGCTGCGCTAGGGGTTTATTCTCGCTACGTAGCTTATCGAGCTGATTGGCTAGCGTGGTACGTTGCTTCCGGAGGTTCTCCTGCACGCCAAGCTCCTTCTCCACCGCCACCCACTCGGTCTTCCACTTCTCCAGATCAACCAGGCAAGCCTCCAGCTGCACCTGCTCGCTGTTAAGGCTAGCAAGCCCCTTTGCAGATAGTTCGGCCTTCTTCTTGTCAAGAGCCACCTGGCGCTCCCCGCATACCGCAGTGGCCCTTCCCATCTCGCTCTGGGCCTTAGCAATTTGCTCCTCGTAGTCCGTGATTGTCTCACGCTCAATCTCCAGGGTAGCCACAAGAGCCTGCATATCTTCAAAATACTCTGAAACGGCGAGCCAACTATCCACAGCTTCACGGCTCTCCTTCTCCTCCTCGGCCAGACGCTGCGCCTCGGTCTGGGCGTTGCGTAGGAGGATTTCACCCTCCGTTATAGCCTTCTGCTTCTCCGCAAGGGTAGCTGCATTGTCCTTCTGGTCCTTAGCGAGTTGCTCCGCCTCCCGGCCTAGGGCAAGCTCCCGCCCCTCTATAGTTTGACCATCAAGAAGTTGGCTTCGCTTGGTGGCCAGCGCATCGTGTTCCTCTGTCCGGGTTTTATGCACTTTCTCCCGCTGCTCGAAGAGTTCTCGTTGCTTTTCGAGCGCTTCTGACTGCATTGCCAGCTGCTTGGTCAGGCTATCCACCGTATTTACATGCTGCCGACACCGTTGCTTGACCGTGTCAAAGCCCTTGGCATTGCGCACGAGCTGCTCACAGGATAATTCGCTCTGTAGGTCGGTCCTGTAGGTAGGATAGAAGGGGGCGAAATGGGAGTCGAGAGCGTTTACCACCTGCTCCAGCCGCTCGGCTACAGTAGCGAGTTCCCCCTCCTGGCGGGATAGGTTATTCCGTTCCGTAGCCAGCCTATCCTTTAGGCTATTGAGCGATTCCAAAACCTCAGCCCGCTGCTTCTCGAGGTCAGCCATGTTCACCACGCTATCCTCATCCACCGCATGGACTGGGTGCGAGGTGCTACCGCAGACGGGGCAGGGTTGCCCCTCCTCGAGGCTTGCCCGTAGATGGAGAACCTCGCTGGACACGGCCGACTCCAGCTCCTCTAGGGCCTTAGCCCCCTGCTCCACCTGCTTTTCAAGCCCAGTAATGCCCTCCTTCGCCACCTTCACCCCCTGCTCCTTGGCCCGAAGGGAGGTGCAAAGCA